>ERZ779737.272-NODE-272-length-51324-cov-3.161267_pt1 | contig 51324 bp, 39 predicted proteins | sample MGYA00511889_ERZ779737 | MGnify/ENA primary metagenome ERZ779737 (study PRJEB29588, sample SAMEA2163575) | human gut metagenome | biome: human gut; feature: human-associated habitat; material: faeces | place: Denmark | collected 2008/2010 ... | reverse complement strand
TACTTCCTCCAGTATCTATCCTTACACCAGAGCAGACACAGTACTACTTCCTTTCAGGATTTACTGCTAAGCTTGCTGGTACAGAGAGAGGAATCACAGAGCCTACACCTACATTCTCAGCTTGCTTCGGACAGGCATTCCTTGAGCTTCATCCTACAAAGTATGCAGCAGAGCTTGTTAAGAAGATGGAAAAGAGTGGAGCTAAGGCTTACTTAGTTAACACAGGATGGAATGGAACAGGTAAGAGAATCTCTATTAAGGATACTCGTGGTATCATTGATGCTATCCTTTCAGGTGCTATTAATACAGCTCCAACAAAGAAGATTCCTATGTTCAACTTTGAAGTTCCTACAGAGCTTCCAGGAGTAGATCCAGCAATCCTTGATCCAAGAGATACATATGCTGATGCTTCTGAGTGGGAGACTAAGGCTAAGGATCTTGCTGCAAGATTCAATAAGAACTTTGTTAAGTACACAGGTAACGAAGCTGGTAAGGCTTTAGTTGCTGCTGGTCCACAGCTTTAATTTTCAATCATTACAGAGTTTGAATTATGATTATATACCTGCGTCTGAATTGAATTCATTCGCAGGTATATTTGAATTTTTTTGACATATAATATTGTGTAATCAGTAAAGAAGATGTATAATCAATACATCGGTACAGATTACGTATCAATTGAATATTTCCTGGGACGTTCGCAAAACCACATTATTTTGATCCTACATTTCATCGACGGGATTCCTATATCTCCATTCCAATGTCAAGCCTCCTTAGTCAGTGGAAGGCAGCGGTCTGGATGCGGTTGCCCACCTAGCTTCGCTAGGAGTCGAAAGCGTGGGGAGCGGCGTTTTGGGATATTATTTATTAACAGGCTGTCACATATGTGACAGCCTGTTTGCTTTCCTTGCAATACACTTCAGTTCTAAAACACATATTTTCTGCATATACTATCAAGAGCTTGTCTGAACAAGGACACTTAATTTAGTATGGAGAATAGTATATGAAACAGAGAACAAAAATAATATTCTTAGCCTATTCTGCACTGGTGATTTTTATGTCATCAGCATGTATATATATGTCACATATGATTAAATCAAGATATCAGGACACATCGTCAGAAATAAATATTTATAAAAATGTATATGTAACTAATATAGAAGACAACACGATAACTGCCAATATGTATGGTAATATAAAGAAATTCAATAGTGGAAAGATAGCAGAAGATGTAACCGGGTGTTTATGTGATATTACCGTTGAGGATGGAAAGATTGTTGGAGTTAATACCAAGACGGATGTTGTAAGTGGAAAGGTGCTGTCAGTTTCACAAGACAGCGTTGAAATTGAAGGTTATGGTTCTGTTAAGCTGGATGAGGACTTTATTATGTATGAAAAAGAAAACTCATTGATAAGTAATTACAGCAGTATAATTGTCGGTTATGCATTACAGGATTTTATTGTGGCGGATGGAGAAGTCTGTGGTGCTATTAAGAATAAACCTTTGCAGGCTGACAATATAAGAGTAATTATCAAGACAAGCGGATTCAGAGATATATTTTTTAATGAAGCAGTTTTTTGTGCTGATTCAGGAATGATAGTTGAGACTGGTGAAGAATCTTATGAGACGGCACCCGGGGAGACGGTTGTGTTTAATCCGGATACAGAAGACTTTAATGAGGGCAGAATAAAACTAATTCCTAAATCAGGTGAGATACAGTTCCAGTCAGTAAACAGAGGCATAGGAACACCATCATATGGCGGAACTATTGAAGTTTCACTGTATGATGAGGGAATTGTTGTTGTAAATGAAGTGGGGATAGAAGATTATCTTAAAAAAGTTGTTCCTAGCGAGATGCCGTCAGGGTTTAATCTTGAAGCACTGAAATGTCAGGCTGTATGTGCAAGAAGCTATGCTTATACGGAACTTTCTAATAACTACTATAGTGCTTATGGAGCACATATTGATGACTCAATACAGTTTCAGGTATATAATAACTCACAGCGGGCAGAATCAACAGATACTGCAGTAGATGAGACAGCGGGACAGGTGCTATCATATAACGGAGAAGTTGTTAAGACATATTACTATTCAACCTCATGTGGAAGCACAACAGACGTTACACTTTGGGGCAATACAACAGAAAACTATCCGTATTTTGTTGCGGAGTGTGTGGGTGGAGTGGACAGAGGACTTACACTGACAGTAGAATCGGAGTTTAATACATTTATAAAAGGTGAAAATGAGGCTGATTATGATTACGACTGCACCTTGTACAGATGGAGCATGGAGGAATCTGTTAAAGAGATAAGTGAAGGATTTGCACGTTCTACAGGGAAGAATGTAGGAAACATAAAAGATATTGAAGTACTTGAGCGTGTTAATGGAGGAGCGGCAGTAAAAGTTAAGGTTACAGGTGATAAAGGCGAGACAGTGATAGACAGTGAATCAGCGATTAGGGCAGCATTTGGCAATGCAAATGTGGATATGAACACTAAGTCAGGAACGACAAGATATGCTAATCTGCCAAGTACATTCTGTGTGTTTGAGAAGGTGACGGAGGGAAAGAAGCTTACAGGATTTAAGATAACAGGAGGTGGCTACGGACATGGAATCGGCATGAGTCAGAATGCTGCCAATAAAATGGCAGAATCCATGACTTACGCGCAGATTCTGGAATTCTTCTACAGAGGTACTACGCTTACTTTGATTTCTTCCCAAGATAATGTTTGAATATTTTTTCATCATTGATGAAGTAGTTAATCTCTGCACCTATGAATATTATAATCATACAGGCATACATCCATATAAGTGCTATGATAATAGTAGCAAGACTACCGTACATGTATGAAAAGTTCGGTGAGTGGCCAACATAAAGAGAATACAGTGCTGTAAAAAGATACCATCCCAAAGCAGAAAAGAAAGCTCCAGGAATCTCTTTATAGAACTTTTTTCCTCTTCTTGATACAAGTGAGAATGCTATAGTAAAGAAGAGTGTGAATATACTTGGAAAGAGAAAATGTTTACTGTTAAATATTCCTCTGAATATCACGACTACATTAGTAAGCTGTGGTATATATTTCATAGTGAAGTTCATAATATTGTTACCAAATACCATAAGTATAAGGCTGGCAATAATAAGAATCATAAATATAAGGGCATAGATACTTGCTCTTATTCTCTGGAAAAGCCAGTTCTTCTGGTTATCTTTTCTGTATATCTGTTTTAATCCACGGACAATAGCCATGAAACCTTTACCGGCAGACCATATGATAGCAATTGCAGTAATGAGGGTTAATGCAGTTGTTGAATTGTCATATATATCAGTGAACATTGCCTTGACAATAGGTTGCAGCTGAGTTGGAAGAACGCCATATACGATTTTTAAAAGGTCTGCCTTGGAAACTGGCAAAAACTTTATAAGACTTAAAAGACCAATAAAAAACGGGAAAAAACTCAGCATGAGATAGTAACATGCTGAGGATGCGTAGTCGCCGATGCGGTCTTCAGATATTTTAGTGACAATTCTTTTGATTAATAATATTAAATTGAGCATTCTTATACCTTAATCCTTAATTGAATGTTTTCAAGATATTATATGTTATTTTATAGAATTTAGCAATTACTTGCAAACAGCAGTTATTTTATGTAAAATGTGATACGTGTAATTATGCACAGTAAATATAGCGAGGCAGATATGGGAATAAGTGTTAAGCTTCAGGTGTTTGAAGGACCTTTAGATCTTCTTTTACATTTGATAGATAAGAATAAAGTTAATATATATGATATTCCGATTGCAATGATTACAGAACAGTATATGGAATATGTTGAGCAGCTAAAGAAGGAAGATCTTAATGTGGTAAGTGAGTTCCTTGTAATGGCGGCAACTCTTCTTGATATTAAGTCAAGAATGTTACTTCCTAAGGAAGTGGATGAGGAAGGCAATGAGGAAGATCCAAGAGCAGAGCTTGTTGAAAAGCTGTTAGAGTACAAGCTGTATAAGGCTATGGCACAGGAATTAAAGGACAAGCATACAGATGCAGAGAGAACCTATTATAAGAAGCAGAGTATTCCGGAGGCGGTTGCAGCATATACACCGCCGGTTGATCTTACAGAGGTTATTGGTGATACAACACTTATGCGTCTTAACAGAATATTTGCTGATGTTTGTAAACGTAAGGAAGATAAGATAGATCCTGTACGAAGCAAGTTTGGAAAGATTGAGAAAGAAGAAGTTACCATGAGTGAAAAGCTTGTGGATATTAAAGCATTTATGATGGAGCATGAAGATTTTAGTTTCAGGGAGCTTTTGTGGAATAATCCGTCAAAGGTTGCTGTTATAGTAACATTTTTAGTTGTGTTAGAGCTTATTAAGACTGGATTTGTTGAGGTTAAGCAGGAATGCCCGGAGGATGATATATTCATAAGGGTGGTCAGGGATCCTGAGCTTATTGAAGATATAACAGAGGAGTAGAATGATGAGTTTAGAACAGATGGAAGGCATAATTGAGGCTGTGCTTTTTACTATGGGTGATTCTGTGGAAGCAGGTAAGCTTGCAGATGCCATAGAACAGGATGTGGATACAACTGTTAAGATAGTACACAATCTTATGGATAAATATGAATCAGAGAACAGGGGAATAAGAATCATTGAGCTTGAGAACAGCTTCCAGCTGTGTACCAAGCAGGAATATTATGATGCACTAATAAGAGTGTGCAGCCAGCCAAGAAGATATACACTGACAGACGCGGCATTAGAGACATTGTCGATAATAGCATATAAGCAGCCTGTAACTAAGATTGAGATAGAGAATATCAGAGGTGTTAATTCAGACAGAGCAGTAAGCAAGCTTGTTGAACTTGGTCTTGTGAAGGAAGTTGGAAGACTTGATGCACCGGGAAGACCAATGCTTTTTGGAACAACAGAGGATTTCTTAAGGTCATTTGGAGTACAGTCGATAGACGAGCTTCCAACAATCAGTGAAGATATGGTTGAACAATATAAGGAAGAGGCAGAGTTAGAGCTTGCAAGCGAAAGCTTTGACGCAGATAATCAGGAAGATTCTGATGGTCAGATAACATTAGGAATATAGAAAGGAAGTTGACATTATGGAAAGAAAGAATGCATGGAAGAAATATTCAGATGAAGATAAGAACAATGTATTCACATTTGCAGATGAATATAAGACTTTTATATCTGAGTGTAAGACAGAAAGAGAATGTGTAAAAAAGGCTGTAGAACTGGCAAAGAAAGCCGGATACAGAGATTTACAGGAGATAATAGCAGCCAATGAGACACTTAAAGCAGGCGATAAGGTATATGCCGTTAATATGAAGAAGGCAATAGTACTTTTTAATATTGGAAGTGAACCGATAAGCACCGGTATGAATATACTTGGGGCACATATTGATTCACCAAGACTTGATATCAAGCAGAATCCTATGTATGAAGATTCAGACCTGGTTCTTCTTGATACACATTATTATGGAGGAATCAAGAAATACCAGTGGGTAGCAATTCCTCTTGCACTTCATGGTGTTGTTGCATTAAAGAATGGCGAATGTGTTGAAGTTGTAATCGGAGAAGACGCTGACGATGCGGTTGTCGGAGTATCAGACCTTCTTATACACCTGGCTGCTAAACAGATGGAAAAGAAAGGAAGCTCGGTGGTTGAGGGCGAGGACCTTGATATCCTTATAGGAAGCATGCCGGCAGCATCAGACAGTGATAATACAGATGAGGATAAGGAAGAAAAGGAAGCAGTTAAGAAGAATATTCTTGCAATTCTTAAAGAAAAATATGGGATTGAAGAGGAAGATTTCTTATCAGCAGAGCTTGAGGCTGTTCCGGCAGGACCTGCAAGAGATTATGGCCTGGACAGAAGCATGATTATGGGATATGGTCATGATGACAGAGTGTGTGCTTATCCGTCGCTTATTGCACTTCTTAATACACCACAGGTTACAAGAACTGGCGTATGTATTCTTGTAGATAAAGAGGAGATAGGAAGCGTCGGCGCAACAGGTATGCATTCAAGATTCTTTGAAAATATGGTCGCAGAGGTTATGGACAGATGCGGTGATTATTCAGAGCTTAAATTAAGAAGAGCACTTGCTAATTCTTATATGTTATCATCAGATGTAAGTGCAGCATATGACCCTAATTATGCATCAGTGTTTGAAAAGAAGAATTCAGCATTCTTTGGAAAAGGTATGGTATTTAACAAGTATACAGGTTCAAGAGGTAAGAGCGGTTCTAATGATGCTTCTGCTGAGTTCATTGGAAAGTTAAGAAAAGTTATGGATGATGCAGATGTGTATTTCCAGATGGCAGAGCTTGGAAAGGTAGATGCAGGCGGTGGCGGAACAATTGCATATATCTTGGCTAATCTTGATATGAATGTAATCGACAGTGGAATTGCTGTACAGAATATGCATGCACCATACGAGGTAATAAGCAAGGCTGACCTATATGAGACATTAAAGGGATATGAAGCATTTTTACAGATGTAAAATGTTTGTGTTAACGAAAGGACAATAATATGAAGTGGAATAAATATTCAATCCAGACAACTACAGATGCAGTTGATATGATAAGCAGCGCGCTTAATGATATAGGAATTGAAGGTATCGAAATTGAGGATAATGTACAGCTTACTAAGGAAGAGGCTAAGTCAATGTTTGTAGATTTCATTCCTGACCTTCCACCTGATGATGGCAGAGCTAAGGTTAATTTCTACATTGACAGTGAAGAAGATGATGGCTCAATGCTTGAAAAGGTTAAGGCAGAACTTGAAGATTTAAGAATGTTTATTGATATTGGTGAGGGTACAATCACAGAATCAGAGACAGAGGATAAGGACTGGATTAATAACTGGAAGCAGTACTGGCATACATTTACAATAGGAGACTTATTCATTAAGCCTACATGGGAGCCGGAGACAGAGGAGATGAAGGGGCATGCTGTACTTAGCATTGACCCGGGAACAGCTTTCGGAACAGGTTCACATGAGACTACAAGAATGGTTATAAAGCAGCTTCAGAAGTATGTTAAAGATGGTGATGAGGTGTTAGATGTCGGCTGTGGAAGCGGTATACTTTCAGTAGTTGCATTAAAATATGGTGCAAAGCATGCATTTGGTACAGACCTTGATCCTAATGCAATTATTGCATCAGAGGAAAATGCAGAGCAGAACAATATAGATAAGAAGCAGCTTGAGGTTATTGAGGGTAATATCATTGATGACAAGGCTGTTAAAGATGCCTGTGGCTATGAGTGCTACGACATTGTGTGTGCCAATATCCTTGCAGACGTATTAGAGCCACTTTCAACATGCATACATGAGCATATGAAGCACGGCGCTTACTTTATTACTTCTGGTATTATAGATACTAAGGAAAAAGAGGTAGCAGAGGCATTTAAGAAGAATCCTGAGTTAGAGATAGTTGAGATTAACCATGATGGCGAGTGGGTTAATATCACAGCAAGAAGGAAGTAGTGTATGTATCATTTTTTTGCAGAGCATGAGAATATCCATGATTCATATATAGATATAGTTGGAAGTGATGTTAATCACATTAAGAATGTATTAAGATTCAAAGAAGGCGACAAGCTTCTTATAAGCAGCGGAGATAATGTTGATTATGAATGCAGCATTGCTTCTATGTCAGATGAATATATAAGGGCAGATATACTAAGCAAGGACGAGCAGGGAAAAGAACTGCCTTCAAGAATAATTCTGTTTCAGGGACTGCCTAAGGCTGACAAAATGGAACTTATAATACAGAAGGCTGTAGAACTCGGAGCATACAGTGTTGTTCCTGTAGCAATGAAAAGAAGCGTTGTAAAACTAGATGCGAAGAAAGCTAAAGCTAAGGTCGAACGCTGGAATGGCATTGCATTAAGTGCAGCCAAGCAAAGCAAGAGAAGTATCCAGCCTGAAGTGACAGAAGTTATGACATTTAAGCAGGCACTTGAGTATGCAGGAAAGCTAGATAAGCTTTTACTGCCATATGAGTGTGCAGAAGGCATGGAAAAGACCAGAAAAGTGATTGAAGAAATCGGACATGGAGAATCTGTTGGTATATTCATAGGCCCTGAGGGTGGATTCGACAGGTCAGAGCTTGACGAAGCTGTAAATGCAGGATGTGAGATAATCACACTAGGTAAGAGAATATTAAGAACTGAGACAGCGGGAATGATGCTGTTGTCAGTGCTTATGTATAATATGGAAGAATAAGCGGAAAAGAGGCAATATGGAAGCATATCTTGATAATTCTGCTACAACGAAATGTGCAGCAGAGGTAGTAGAAACAGCAGTAAAGGTTATGTCAGAAGATTATGGTAATCCATCATCAAAGCATATGAAGGGCGTTGATGCAGAGAAATATATCCGTGAAGCTAAAGAGGTAATAGCAAAGACTCTTAAGTGTCAGGATAAGGAGATACTCTTTACTTCTGGTGGAACAGAATCTAATAACATGGCAATAATCGGAACAGCAATGGCTAATAAAAGAAAAGGAATGCACTGCATAGTATCATCTGTGGAACATTCATCAGTTAAAGAGCCATTCAATTTCCTTGAAAAAGAAGGCTTCAGAATAACATATCTTCCAGTTGATAAAGATGGAATAGTTGATATAGAGGCTCTAAAGGATGCACTTGATGATGAGACAATACTTGTTTCAGTAATGTATGTTAATAATGAAATTGGTGCAGTTGAACCGATTGAAGAAATCGGACATATAATTAAAGATTATAATCCTGATATTGTATATCATGTTGATGCGATTCAGGCTTATGGTAAATATAAGATATATCCTAAGAAGCTTGGAATTGATCTGTTATCAGTCAGTGGACATAAGATTCACGGACCTAAGGGGAGCGGATTCTTATTCATTAATGATAAGACAAGAATCAAGCCTATTATATATGGTGGAGGACAGCAGAAGGGCATGCGTTCAGGAACTGAAAATGTTCCGGCTATAGCAGGACTTGCAACTGCCGTAAAGCTTATATATAATAATGACTTTGAAAGCAAGATAGCACATTTGTATGAGTTAAAGGATTACTTCATAGATGAGCTTGAAAAGCTTCCTGATGTGCAGGTAAACAGCAAGAAAGGTACGGATTCAGCACCACAGATTGTAAGTGCAAGCTTTAAGGGAGTAAGGGCAGAAGTGCTTCTTCATTCACTTGAAGATAAAGGAATCTATGTATCATCAGGTTCAGCATGCTCATCTAACAAGCCGGGACTGAGCAATACACTTGTTGCAATCGGACTTGATAAGGAGCTGCTTGATTCTACACTTCGGTTCAGCTTCTGCTATGAGACAACAAAGGAAGAACTTGAATACACAATAGAAACACTTAAACAGCTGCTTCCAATGCTTAGGAAGTACACAAGACGATAATTGTGTGAAAATAGATTTTCACACACAAGATTTGTGCTTTGCACAAATCTTGATATGCAAAGGAAAGGCGGAAAACGATGTATAAAGCATTTTTGATAAAGTATGGAGAAATAGGCGTTAAAGGAAAGAACAGATTCATCTTTGAGGATGCCCTTGTAAGACAGATTAAGTTCTCACTTAAAGATGTTGAGGGAGAATTTGATGTAAGAAGAGCAGATGGAAGAATCTATGTTAATGCACTTTCGGACTATGATTATGATGAGGTAATTGAGAGCCTTACAAGAGTATTTGGTATAGTTGGAATCTGTCCTGTAGTTCAGATTGAAGATAACGGTTTTGATGACCTTGCTAATCAGGTTATCAATTATCTTGATAAGGCATATAAGAATAAGAATCTTACATTCAAGGTTAATGCAAGAAGAACAAGAAAGAATTATCCAATGAACTCAATGGAGATTAATATGGAACTTGGTGGAAGAATTCTTGATGCATTCCCAGAGATGAAGGTTGACGTGCATAAGCCTGAGGTTCTTTTACAGGTTGAGATAAGAGGAGATGTAATCAATATTTACTCTATCGAGGTTCCGGGTCCTGGCGGAATGCCAATCGGAACAGCAGGAAAGGCTATGCTTTTATTATCAGGCGGTATTGACAGCCCTGTTGCAGGATATATGGTTGCCAAAAGAGGTGTACAGATTGAAGCAACATACTTCCATGCTCCTCCATATACAAGTGAAAGAGCAAAGCAGAAGGTAATTGACCTTGCAAAGATTGTATCTAAGTATTCAGGTCCTATTACACTTAATGTTGTTAATTTCACAGATATCCAGATGGCTATATATGAGAAATGTCCACATGATGAGCTTACAATCATTATGAGAAGATATATGATGAAGATTGCTGAAGATTTAGGAAAATCAAGCGGATGTCAGGGACTTGTTACAGGAGAGAGTATCGGACAGGTTGCAAGCCAGACAATGGCAAGTCTTTACTGTACTAACGAAGTGTGTACAATGCCTGTATTCAGACCGGTTATCGGTTTTGACAAGCAGGAGATTATTGATATATCAGAAAAGATTGGCTCATATGAGACATCAATACAGCCATTTGAGGACTGCTGTACAATATTCGTTGCAAAGCACCCTGTAACCAAGCCTAATCTTAATGTTATCAAGCAGCATGAGACTAACCTTGACGGAGTTATTGAGGAGCTTTACAAGACAGCAATTGAGACAACAGAAAAAATTGTAATTGAATAAAATAAAACCGCTTTATCTGTAACAGATAAAGCGGTTTATATGTTCTTACACATCATTACTCAACGATGTATGGCTTTAATACGGCAAGGATTGTATCAATATCATTGTCTGCATGAATGTTCAGGTCAATTGGCTTAGAAAGATCAAGACTGAATATACCCATTATAGACTTGGCATCAATTACATATCTGCCAGAAACAAGATCAAAGTCAACATCGAATTTAGTGATATCGTTGACAAAAGATTTTACTTTGTCGATTGAATTTAATGAAATCTTTACAGTTTTCATTAGAATACCTCCTTAAATGTTTTTCTATAAACTATAATATCTATTTGTTAAACCTATGTCAATAAAGAAATGTAACAAAAATTAACAGGAAATGAGGATTAAATTGAAAAAAGTTGCTATACACAGTCTGGGCTGTAAGGTTAATTCCTATGAGGCAGAATCAATGGAGATAATGCTTAGGGATGAGGGGTATGAGATAGTGCCTTTCAGTGAAGATGTTCAGGCTGATATATATATAATTAATACATGTTCAGTGACTAATATTGCTGACAGAAAATCAAGACAGATGCTGCATAAGGCAAAGAAGATGAATCCGGAGGCGGTTGTTGTTGCTGCTGGCTGTTATGTGCAGGCAGACCCTGACGGAGTTAAAAAGGATGAATGTGTTGATATCATTCTTGGCAATAATATGAAGATAAGTATTGTTGAAGCATTAAATGATTATTTTGGCGGTTCGGATAAAACAAGCTATCTTGTTGATATTAATGACAAGTATCAGGAGTATGAATCGCTTAAGATTAACCAGACAGGGGAACACACAAGAGCGTATATTAAGATTCAGGACGGATGCAACCAGTTCTGTTCTTACTGCATAATACCATACGTAAGAGGCAGGGTAAGAAGCCGTAAGCCTGAAGATATAGTAAATGAGGTTAAGACGCTTGCAGCTACAGGTGTTAAGGAGGTTGTTCTTACAGGAATTCATATATCATCTTATGGAACAGACCTTGAGAATATAAGTCTTATAGAACTTATAGAGGCAATCCATGAGATTGAAGGAATTAAAAGAATACGTTTAGGTTCGCTTGAACCAAGAATAATTACAGAAGAATTTGCAAAAAGGATTGCCAGATTAGAAAAGATATGTTCACATTTTCACTTATCATTACAGAGTGGATGCGACAAGACATTAAAGGCAATGAACAGAAAATATAATACAGAAGAGTATTATGAGGGCTGCGTAAAGTTAAGAGAAGTGTTTGATAATCCGGCAATAACTACTGATGTAATCGTGGGATTTCCGGGCGAGACAGAGGAAGATTTCCTTGAGACACGCAAGTTCCTTGAGAAAGTACATTTTTACGAAATGCATATATTCAAATATTCAAGAAGAAAGGGAACTGTTGCTGACAAGATGAAGGAGCAGGTAGCAGACACTGTTAAGTCAGAAAGAAGTGCAGTTCTGCTTGCGTTAGAGAAGGCACAGTCACTTGAATACAGAAAGATGTATATCGGAAAAAGGCTCGAAGTTCTTATAGAAGAATTGACAGAAATAGATGGCAGGTCATATTATACAGGATATACAAAGAACTATATAAGAGTGGCAATAGCCGCTGATGAGTTTAAGGATAATCCTGTTAATGATATATATGAATGTATGGCTGATAAGCTTATCTGTGACGGGGTTACTATATTAGCGAGGTATAATTAATGTCAAGAAAGAATACTAAAGGAACAATATTAGCTATAGATATGGGCAATACTAATATAGTTATTGGCTGTGTTGATGATGATAAAGTAATATTTGAGGAAAGGCTGAGTACAGACCTTTCAAAGACAGAGCTGGAGTATGCCATCAGTTTTAAAAATGTTCTTGAAATCTATAATATAAAATCAGAGGATATTAATGGTGCAATTATATCGTCAGTTGTTCCACAGCTTGTTAATGTAATTAAAGCTGCTGTTGAAAAGGTTGTAGATATAGAGCCTCTGGTTGTAGGACCTGGAGTAAAGACGGGGCTTAACATTCTTATGGACCAGCCGAAGCAGGTGGGAAGTGATTTAATAGTTGATGCAGTTGCAGCGACACATGATTATGGCGCACCTGTTATTATAGTTGATATAGGTACTGCAACTACTATAAGCGCAGTTGATGAGAATGGTAATTATATAGGTGGTGCAATTCTTCCGGGAGCAGGTGTTTCAATGAATTCACTTTCATCAAGAACTGCGCAGCTTCCAAGAATCAGCTTTGATGCACCAAAAGGACCGGTTGGAAAGAATACGGTTGACTGTATGAAGAGCGGTCTTATATACGGACATGCAGGAAGTATAGACGGAATTATAGATAGAATAATAGATTGCTGTGGATTCGGAAAGAACGGAAAGCCTGCTGCAAAGCTTGTGGCAACAGGGGGGCTTAGTAAGGTTATAATTCCATTCTGCAGAAACAGAATTGAGACAGACCCTGCACTTCTTATAAGAGGTTTGAAATACATTTATGATAAAAATGTCTAGAAAGTGGCTGAATAGGCGGGAGGAGATAATATGCTTAAGGGAAAGACAGTTGTTCTTGGAGTAACAGGCAGTATAGCAGCATATAAGATTGCTAATCTTGCAAGTATGCTTGTAAAGAAGCATGCCAATGTGCATGTTATAATGACTGAGAATGCATGCAATTTTATTAATCCGATAACATTTGAGACACTTACAGGAAACAAGTGCTTAGTTGATACATTTGACAGAAACTTCCAGTTTAATGTTGAGCATGTCAGCCTTGCAAAGCTGGCTGATATATTCCTTGTAGCACCTGCTTCGGCAGATGTAATAGGAAAGATTGCAAATGGGATAGCAGACGATATGCTGACTACAACAATTATGGCATGCAAATGTCCAAAGCTTATATCACCTGCGATGAACACTAATATGTTCACTAATCCTATAGTACAGGATAATCTTAAGAAATTAGAGCATTATGGATATGAAATTATCCAGCCTGACAGCGGTTATCTTGCATGTGGAGATACAGGTGCGGGAAAGATGCCATCGGAGCAGGTTCTTCTTAATTACATCTTAAGGACAATAGCTAAAGATAAAGATATGGCCGGAATTAAGCTTACAGTTACTGCAGGACCTACAAGAGAGAAGTTAGACCCTGTAAGATTCTTATCTAATAATTCCACTGGAAAAATGGGATATGCAATTGCTAAGATGGCAATGCTTCGTGGAGCGGATGTAACACTTATATCAGGAAAAGTAAGCCTTGAGCCGGTGCCATTTGTTAAGATGGTGGATATTGTTTCAGCAGAGGATATGTATAATGCAGTAATTAAGAGTGCTAAAGACGCAGATATAATAATCAAGGCAGCAGCAGTTGCAGATTACAGACCGTCTGATGTAAGTGAAGAAAAGATTAAGAAAAAAGATGGTGATATGTCAATTCCTCTTGAGCGGACTAAAGACATAATAGGCACACTTGGAAGCAATAAAAGAGATGGATTGTTTCTGTGCGGATTCTCAATGGAAACAGAGCATATGCTTGACAATTCCAAGGTGAAGCTTACAAAGAAGAATCTTGATATGATAGTGGCTAATAATGTCAAAGTGGCAGGAGCCGGATTTGGAACAGATACCAATGTGGTTACTGTTATTACTAAAGACGCAGTCGAGGAGCTTCCTATGATGAGTAAGGAAGAGGTTGCTGACGCACTTCTTGACAGAATAATGAAAGCAAGATAATAATAAAAAAATAAAAACAGGCTGCCGGTTAACAGGCAGCCTGTTTTGCTACATATCTTCGCCAAGTGCCTTGATTCTTCCGTAAGTACTTAAAAGATATAAGCCAGAAAGACCTACAAGTGCGTAGATTATACGGTCAACCATAACTGATCTGAATATAAAATGCACAAGATTAAAGTTGAGGAAACCGATAAGTCCCCAGTTAAGCGTTCCTACAATGGCAATTGTAAGAGCAATGTAGTCTATAGGTTTAGAATTCATAAAATGCCTCCTTAAAATAGCGGATTTGGTTTTGAAATTAGTATGGAAAATGTAAGATAAATCATACTGGTAAAATATGGATTTTATTGAGAAAAAGTGTAAACTTGACGACTTTAAACCTTGTATCATACTGTCTAAAATGCTACAATTACAGTGTTTGTGAATCAGCACAGATAAAGTGCGGAAATAATGAGGTTTATCATGGCGGGAAAGAAAGTAGTCAGATACAGAAGAAAGCCGAAAGCAGCAGCAATTATATTTGGAATAGTGCTGGTATATATTGTGTGCTTTATAGTTATATATGTTTCAAAAGCAAAGGTACAGACATATGAAGTTGAAGTGGGTTCACTAATGAATAATGCTTCATTTACAGCAGTTGCCTTAAGACAGGAAGAAGTCTATAATTCCTCATATTCTGGTGATATTAACTATTATCAGCGAGAGGGAACAAGAGTTATGACCGGTGATACAGTGTATACGGTTGATGAGACAGGAAGAGTTTCAGATATACTTGCACAGTATACATCAGGAGATGGCAATGCACTTTCAGATGAGAATCTTACAGTCATTAAGAATACACTTACTAATTACAAGACTGAGTATGCAGACAGTGGATTCAGTGCAGTTTATGATCTCAAGTCAGATCTTAATGCAACTGTACTACAGTCTATTAATGAGAATATTATGGCCAATCTTGATTCAATTGTAGCAAGCACAGGAAGTCAGGACCTTTTTAAGACTGCAAAGTCAGATAAACCGGGTATAGTTGTTTATTCGGTTGATGGTTATGAAGGAGTTACCGAGGAAACAATTGGCAGTGTTGACTTTAAGAAAAAATCATATGATAAGCAGAGTCTTAAGTCAGAAAAGCTTATTACAGCCTCAGATCCTGCATATAAGCTTATTACAAGTGAGAACTGGACACTTATGTTTCCAGTTACACAGTCAGATATAGACAAGTATTCTCTTTCATCTAAGGATACATTATCAATTAAGTTTACCAAGGATAATATTACAGGCACATTTCCATTCAAGATAGTTAATGATGGTAAGAACTCATATGGTGAGATAACATTATCAAAATATATGATAAGATATGCTACAGAGAGATTCCTTGAGATTGAGATAATTGTGTCAGGAAAGTCAGGAATCAAGGTTCCGGTATCGGCGGTAACCGAGAACGAATTCTATAAGATACCTAAAGAATACCTCATAACTAATGGTGAAAAGGGTGATTATGGATTCCTTGTAGAACAGAGCGATTCAGATGGTAAGCTGAATCAGGTATTTAAGGCTGTTGATATATATAAGTCAAATGATGAGGCTGTGTATATTAAGAAGACAGAACTGGCAGCCGGCACTGGAATAATCAGGATGGATTCAAGTGACAGGTTCGTTGTAGGACCGGTTGAAAAGCTTAGAGGTGTGTATTGTGTTAATACAGGATATACAGTATTTAAGCTTGTAGAAGTAATAGATGGCAATAATGAATATTACATATTAAAACAGTCACTTAGTCATGGTGTGTCAATATATGACAGAATAATTCTGGATGCAGACAAGTATTCAGAGAATGAGATGATATATTAAAGCTTATGCATATCAGATTAATGACATTCAGGAGGCATTATGTTAAAGGATAATCTTATTGAAGTAGAAGAGCATATTAAGAAAGCATGTGAGAAATCAGGAAGAAATCCAGAAGATGTGTGTCTTGTTGCAGTAAGCAAGACCAAGCCCAAGGATATGCTTATGGAAGTATATGACTGTGGAATAAGACAGTTTGGAGAGAATTATGTTCAGGAGATGGTGGACAAGGCAGATACACTTCCTAAGGATATAACATGGCATATGATAGGACATCTGCAGAGAAACAAGGTAAAATATGTTGTAGGACGAGCTGCATTGATTCATTCAGTTGATTCAGAAAGACTTGCCGTTGCAATAAGTGATGAAGCAGTAAAGAAAGGCCTTATACAGGATATTCTTATTGAAGTTAATGTTGCAGGAGAAGAGAACAAGTTCGGTGTAACATGTGAAGAAGCGGAAGAATTTGTGAAGAAAATAGGAGTGCTTCCGGGAATTAAGATAAGAGGATTCATGACAAGTGCACCATTTGTTGAAAATCCTGAAGATAACAGGAAGTATTTTAGAGAATTAAAGCAATTACTGGTTGACATCAATAACAAAAACATAGATAATGTATACATGAATGTTTTGTCCATGGGGATGACTAACGATTATACTGTTGCTGTAGAAGAAGGGGCAACTCATGTAAGGGTTGGAACAGCGATATTTGGAGCCAGGGACTATTCACATTAATATGTTTTGGGGATACTAAAGAAAGTCAGATTATTAGATATAGGAGAGTGTTTATAATGGGAATGTTAGACGGTTTAACTAATATGTTTAAGATGCATGACGATGATGATTTTGATGACGATTACGAAGATTACGATGATGATTTCGGTGATGACTACGATGATGAGAAACCATCAGAAAGAAAGAATCTTTTTGGAAGGAATACCAAGAAAGATACAGTAGCAGACGAAGATGTTTCATATACAGCAGAGAAGCCAAGATTTGCTTCCAAGTCTAAGGTTGTTCCTATGAAGACACAGTCTCCAAGAGGACTTGAAGTTGTTGTAATAAGACCAGAATCTATGGAAGATGCTAAGGAGATAACTGATACACTTCTTACAGGTAAGGCAGTTGTGCTTAACCTTGAAGGAATCCATGTTGAGATAGCACAGAGAATAATAGATTATTCTGCTGGTTCTACATATGCAATAAGGGGTAACCTTCAGAAGATAACTAATTATATTTTCCTGGTGACTCCACCTAATGTAGATATTTCGGGTGATATTCCTGAGATAGTAACAGGAGGAATTGATCTTTCATCATTTAACAAGAATGAAAACAGATTTTAATTGATCTTCACAGCCACCCACATATAATGGGTGGCTGTTTAAGTATAAGGATAAGGGAGAATGTTATGAAGTGTATTAATGTAAAGTGCGAAGGTAAACCAGCATACGATATTGTGATTGAAAGTGGATTCGGGGGACTTTCAGAAGCCTTTAATAAGCTTGAAATAACAGGGAGAAAGTTATGTATTGTGACAGACAGCAATGTAGGTCCTTTATATGCAGAACAGGTAAAGAATGAGCTTGAAAAAACAGGCAATACAGTATATGTGTATACATTTGCAGCAGGAGAAGAGAATAAGACTCTTGACACAGTACAGGATGTATATGAATATCTTATAGAGAATCATTTTGACAGGAATGACTGCCTTGTAGCACTTGGCGGAGGAGTTGTTGGCGACCTTACCGGATTTTCTGCGGCAACATATCTTAGAGGAATTAAATTCATACAGGTTCCTACATCACTTCTTGCACAGGTTGATTCAAGTATTGGCGGCAAGACAGGCGTTGATTTCAGGGCATATAAGAATATGGTTGGAGCATTCCACCAGCCAAAGCTTGTATATATGAACATGTCAGTGCTTAAGTCACTCAGTAAGAGACTTTTTAATTCTGGATTTGGTGAGATTATTAAGCATGGTCTTATTAAAGACAAGGAATATTACAACTGGCTTAAGGACAATGCAGACAGAATTAAGGCACTAGATCCAGATGCACTTGAACATATGATATATGTGAGCTGTAATATCAAGAGAGAGGTTGTTGAGAATGACCCTAAGGAGAAAGGTGAAAGAGCACTGCTTAATTTCGGACATACATTAGGACATGCCATTGAGAAAGAGATGAACTTCTCACTTTATCATGGAGAGTGTGTTGTGCTTGGAATGATAGCAGCACTCAATATATGTGTCGAGCTTGGAACTATAACTGCAAATGAAAGAGATGATGCTCTTAAAACATTTGCATTATATGAATTCCCTGACCATGTCACAGGAATTAAGATTGATGATGTTGTTGCGGTATCCAAGAATGACAAGAAGATGGATGCTGGCAAGGTTAAGTTCATTCTTCTTAAGTCAGTCGGAGATGCTTATATTGACAGAGATATAACTGATGACCAGATGAGAAGAGCACTTGAAGGTGTAATAAGATAAATGTTTAATAACGGAGGCCGAAAGTGAATAATAAAAAGAAAATATTCAATTTGTTATTTTATATTATAGGAATTGTTGTTCTGACTGAATTAGACCAGATTACCAAAGCACTTGCAGAAGCGAGGCTTTTAGGAAAACCGGATTTTAAGATAATAGGCGATGCTTTCGTATTCTCTTATCTTAGAAATTCAGGTGCAGCATGGGGAATGCTAAGCGGTAAGATTAATCTGTTTCTTGTGTTTACAGTTATAGTTATGCTTATAGTAACTTATGTAATTATTAATCTTCCTGCAACAAGAAAGTATATGCCACTTCTTATAACATGTACATTACTTGTATCTGGTGCAGTAGGAAACTTTATTGACAGGGTAAGATTCGGATACGTAAGGGATTTTATATATTTCAAGCTTATTAATTTTCCGGTATTCAATGTGGCAGACTGCTATGTTACTGTTTCAGTTGCGCTGCTTATAATTCTTATTCTTTTTGTCTATAAAGAAGATGATTTCGAATTCTTAAGGTTATCGAAGAAGGGTGATAATAATGAGTGATTCAGTGCAGAATTTAATTGCTGAACCAGAGGATAAGGGGACAAGAATAGATAAATATCTGTCGCAGGAGTTAGAAGATGTGTCAAGGTCACGCATACAGAAGCTGTTAGATGATGGAGATATTACGGTTGATGACAAATGTGTCAAGTCTAACTATAAGCTTAATGGAACGGAACATATCACAATAACAATTCCTGAACTTATTGTGCCACAGATACTTCCGGAAAACATACCTCTGAATATAATATATGAAGATGATGATGTGATACTGATAGATAAACCGAAGGGAATGGTTGTACATCCGGCTGCAGGACATTATACAGGAACAGTTGTCAATGCACTTATGTATCATTGCAGGGATAATCTGTCAGGAATTAATGGCGTTATGCGTCCTGGAATAGTACACAGAATAGATATGAATACCACGGGTGTTATTGTTGCATGTAAGAATGACAAGGCACATAATGATATTGCTGCACAGCTTGCTGTCCATTCAATAACAAGAAAGTATTATTGCATTGTCCATAACCGCTTTAAAGAGGAAGAAGGCACAGTGGATGCACCTATAGGGCGTAATCCAAAGGACCGCAAGATGATGGCGGTTGACAGAAAGAATGGAAAACGTGCTGTTACACATTACCGTGTACTTGAGAATTTTGACAAATACAGTTTTATAGAATGTCAGTTAGAGACAGGCAGAACTCATCAGATAAGAGTACATATGGCAAGTATAGGACATCCGATACTTGGAGATGATGTGTATTGTCATGCCAGGAGTGGATATAAGCTGCAGGGACAGACACTACATGCGGGTGTTCTTGGATTTATACACCCGTCAACAGGTGAATATATGGAGTTCAAAGCACCATTGCCCGAATATTTTGAGAAGCTGCTTAAGGATTTAAGAAATGGAGGTAGCAATTGAGACGAAGGGAATTTATAGATATGATATTGAACAGTATTTCAGATACATTTGATATATACCATAATTACTGGTTTGAAGGTAGAAAGTTTGTTATATATGCTTACAGCTATAATAAGAAAGACAGATTTTCTACAACAGATGATGCCAAGTTATGGGACTCAAAATGCTATGAGCATCTGTTTTTCATTAATTGTGATACGCTTGGCATGAAAGAGCTTGATGATTTATATGATTTTGCTGTCAATAAGATTGAACCGCATTTTGTAAGAGGTGACGGAAAGCTGCCGGCTAAGAATCATATGTATACACATATATCATTTATAATAATCACAAGAAACCAGGTGCTTCCTGATGTTGAGAAGGCACTTAAATCTAAGAATTATAGTAAGAATTATATGTTTGGTGCAAGAGGTTTTTCTAATATCAGACTGGCTTGTGTTACACCGAGCAGATACAGTGTGATATCTAATAAGGCTGGAACTAAGATAGCAGAATTTCTTACAGAGATACTCTTGCATATAGACCATTATGAAGAGTAATTAATAATTATTAAAGATTAATTTAATTATGCTTAATATGTAGATTTTACCACAGAAATAATGTATAATATATCTAAAGTATTTCGTATACAATTGAAACCAGGAGGTAGGAACTATGGATGAGAGAACAGTTATTACTATCGGACGAGAATTTGGAAGCGGTGGACATGAGATAGGCATGAAACTGGCAGAGAAGCTGGGGATAAAGTGCTACGACAAGGAACTGCTTGAACTTGCAGCTAAGGAGAGTGGACTTTGTGAAGAACTTTTCGCATCTCAGGACGAGAAGCCTACTAACAGTTTCCTTTATTCTCTTGTAATGGATACATATTCACTGGGATATACTAATTCATATGTGGATATGCCTATTAATCACAAGGTTTTCCTTGCACAGTTTGATGCTATCAAGAAACTTGCAGAGAGAGAATCATGTGTTATTGTAGGAAGATGTGCTGATTATGCATTGGAAGATAATCCATATGCAGTAAGTGTATTTATCAAGGCAAGTCTTGATGAGAGAGTACAGAGAATTAAGAGAATCTATGAACTTAATGATTCTAAGGCTGCAGATCTTATCCAGAAGACGGATAAGAGAAGAGCAAGCTATTACAATTACTACTCAAGCAAGAAGTGGGGAGAAGCTAAGAGCTACAACCTCTGTATAGACAGTGGACTTGTAGGAATAGATGGCGCAATTGATATGATACTTAAGTTTATTGAATTAAAAGAGAAGAACATGGACAAAGATATTTAATTCACTTTTAATATATACACGGTTGGTAAGTTATGGATTTTAATGGCTATAAGAGAACGAAGAAGTTTGATATTAAGAGATGGTTTAAGGGAACTAATTCAATCGTATACCTTGTTATACTTGTTGTAATGGTTCTTGGACTGCTGTTTGTGTTAAGAACTGTTATCAGTATGCATAACAGCAATAAGAATGCTGATAATGTATCACAGGAAGAGACCACTGGTGAAACTGATTCATCAGAGACGGATACACAGACACAGACAATTGCAAAGAACCAGTCATATTATATCAGAATAAGCATAGCGAAGCATACGCTGGTTGTTTATCAGCTTGATGACAATAAAGAATTCTCTATTCCTGTTAAGGCTTTTAAAGTGGCTCTAGGACCTAAAGTTGCTCCTGCCAAGACGGCTATATCAGAGAAATCTTTATGGCGTAAGATTACAGATATATATTATGTCAGATACTCTTCAAGACTTGATAATGCTGAGTATCTAAGTACCGCAACATATTACAGCCAGAGTGATAATAATCTTAATCCAAAGTCATACAATGCCATAGGTCAGAATGTGTCGGAAGGTTCAATACTTATGACATGTGCCAATGCCAAGTGGATATATGAGAATTGTGGTGCGAAGACAACTGTTGAGATAGTTGAGAATTTTGATATAAGTTCTGATATTAAGGTTGAAGATATAAACAGAATAGCTGATAATGCATATAGAGACCCGACAGATAATGTGAATGGCAGCAGTAATATACAGAATAATAACGTTTCACAATACAATCAGACACAGGCTGAAACAGAAGCTGTCACGAATGATGACAGACCTCAGGAGACTGAGGCACAGACACAGAAGAATGATTCTCGAGAGACACAGCCGACAACTGTCAGTCAGCAGGAGACTACTGCCCAGTCATCAGAGGCACAGAAGCCGTATGACAAGACCGTGTCAGAGTAATTTAACAACACATTTATAATAACATTTAATCCCTTTTCGCTTTTTATAAAGCCGAATGTATGCTATAATAGGTACATTCGTGTATTTATGAAAGGAAAAGGGATTATTTTATGTCAAACATTATTATTTTAGCAGCAATTATACTTTACCTGGGAATGGTAGTGTGGATAGGTGTAATCTGTTCTAAGAAGAACAGTGATGTAGGAGACTTCTATCTTGGTGGAAGAAAGTTAGGACCTGTTGTTACTGCAATGAGTGCAGAAGCGTCAGACATGAGCAGTTACCTGCTTATGGGTGTTCCGGGACTGGCATACCTTACAGGTCTTGCTGACGCAACATGGACAGCAATTGGTCTTGCACTTGGTACTTACCTTAACTGGCTTATTGTTGCCAAGAAGATAAGATTATATTCACATGGTTATCAGGCAATAACACTTCCTGATTATTTCTCTAAGAGATTCGGGGATGACAAGCATGTAATTACATTAATATCTGCAGCACTTATTGTAATATTCTTTATACCATATACAGCATCAGGCTTTGCTGCCTGCGGAAAGCTGTTTAACAGCCTTTTAGGCTTTAATTATCATACAGCAATGATTGTCAGTGCTGTTGTTATCGTACTTTACTGTACTATGGGAGGATTCCTTGCAGCAAGCACATCTGACCTTGTGCAGAGTATTATTATGACATTCGCACTTGCTGTAGTAGTTATATTTGGAATTGTACAGGCAGGAGGAATGGGAGTTGTACTTGATAATGCCAAGGCACTTCCAGGATATCTTGATATGTTCCATACACATATTGCAGAGACTAATACATCAGGTGATTATGGATTCTTTAAGATTGTTTCAACACTTGCATGGGGACTCGGATATTTCGGAATGCCACATATCCTTTTAAGATTCATGGCTATTGAAGATGAGAACAAGTTAAAGATTTCAAGAAGAATTGCTACTGTATGGGTATTCATATCACTTATTGTTGCAACAGGTATCGGTGTAATCGGTCTTACACTTTCTAAATCTGGTATTATTGATACTTTAACAGGAAGCGAATCAGAGACAATTATTGTTAAGATATCACATTATCTTTCAACATTTAACCCTGTAGCAGCATTTATAGCAGGAATTATCCTTGCAGGTATTCTTGCAGCTACCATGTCAACAGCAGATTCACAGCTTCTTGCAGCTTCATCTGCTATATCACAGAACCTTGCGGTTGAGGTGTTACATATTAATATGTCTAAGAAGACATCAATGCTTGTTGCAAGACTTACAGTTGTTGTTATATCAGTTATATCAATATTCTTTGCACTTGATCCTACAAGCTCAGTATTTAAGATTGTTTCATTTGCATGGGCAGGTTTCGGTGCGGCATTCGGTCCTGTGGTTCTCTGCTCACTTTTCTGGAAGAGAGCCAATAAGTATGGAATTATATCGGGCATGATTGCTGGCGGTGCAATGATATTTATATGGAAATTCGGTATTGCTAAGCTTGGTGGAATATTCGCAGTATATGAGCTTTTACCAGCATTTATATTTGCAACAGTAGTTATTATTGTTGTAAGTCTTGCTACAGGAAAGCCTTCGCAGGAAGTTATGGACAAGTTTGAAGAAGTTAAGAATATGAGCAAATAACTATAGAGAAGGTGCTTTATATATGGGATATACAATCGCAATATGTGATGATGATAAGAATATGGCAGACAAGCTGACAGTTTCATTGAAGAATGAGTTCATGAAAGCAGGCAGGAATGATGTAATCATAGATTACTATGACACAGGCGTGCAGTTACTGGAAGCTCTAAAGAATAAAATGTATAAAGCAGTACTCCTGGACATTAACATGGAGCCGATGGATGGATTTGCTGTGGCTGAGGCTATTGGAAAATCAGGATACAGGACTAAGATTATATTCGTTACTTCGCATGAAGATGTTGTATATGATACATTTGATTATACTCCGTTCTATTTTATCAGAAAGTCAAGATATGAGACTTATGTACAGAGAGTCGTTAAGAAGCTAATCGCCATTGATGGTTATGAAAAGACGATTGTTCTTGATGATAAAGATGGAATTATCAATATTAATTCAGGTGATATAACCTATGTTCACAGTGAGGACCATTATCTTACAGTACATACGGCTGATGGGAATTCCTATGTAATCAGGAAGAATATGATGGAATTCGGACAGGATATAACAGGTACGGATATAGTAAGGGCTCATAAAAAATATATGATTAATTACAGGTATATTTCAAGAATCAACCAGAGTACTAATGAGATTATTATGATTGATGGTGAAACTCTCAAACTTGGAAGAAGCTATAAAGATACATTTATGAAGGGATATATGCAGTACAGGCACAACAGACAGACATATGAATGATATATTGTTAAATATTGTTAATATCAGAATGGCAATAATGATATGTATAGGAGTAATACTTGTAAGAGAGATATATCTGGTACTGAACGGCTATATTGCTAAAGCAGCGTATGTGGTATCGGCACTGGTTGTCATTGCTATAGCAGCTATTACTTATGGCGTGATATATATTGTAAATGTTAATCTTATTATATATAAAACGGGAATGTATGAGTTCACTGTTATAGTTATATATATGACATTGATTGCACTTGTGAATACATTTAAAACAATCAGACATGGCAGTTTTACGAAGATAGATATAATTAATATAGCAGCATATGTTTTGGTATTATGTTTTAATATATATCTGTTAATCAGATTAGGAATTTCTGATGGCGGCAACGATGTCATGCTGATTATGAACATTATAGTGTTAAGTCTGGTGCTTGCAATTATATTCTATAGAACGCTTGTAAGGCTCTATCAGGAGAATTACAAGGGACAAGAGGCAGAACATTTAAGAAATGTAATAGAGTCAGGTGAGGATTATCTTAAAAATGTTCAGGCAATGGATAAGCAGGTAAGAACTGTAAGGCATGATATGAATAATCAGCTTCAGGTTATATATGGTCTGCTTTCACAGGAAAGATATGAGGAAGCTAAGGATTTTCTTAAGCAGTACAGTATAAGTCTTGAGAAAACCAAGGAATATATTCATACAGATAATCCGATATTCAATACGGTTATTAATAATAAGATTGAATATGCCAAGAGTGAAGATATAATAATAACGACAGGTCTTCATAAGACATTAAAGCCTATGCATGGCAACGACCTGTACACAATTATGGGAAATGTGTTAGACAACGCAATAGAGGCTGAACTTAAAGAAGAACCGTGTAACAGGGAAATAGAAATCCGTTCTGTATGGAATGGCAATGATATGATTATAACTGTAGAGAATTATATATCGAAGTCAGTATTAAATGATAATAAAGAGCTTCATACAAGTAAGCAGGACAAGAAATCACATGGTCTTGGAACACAGATTATCAAGAAGCTTGTAAAGAAGAATAATGGAACATGCGATTACCATGAGGAAGGTAATATGTTCTGTTGTGAAATAAGATGGTAATGAAACAGAGCCGGAACAGTTGGATTAATCCTTCTGTTCCGGCTTTTTGCAACTATACTTATAGTCACCATGGTCGTTCACGACAAAGTTGCTGTCGTTCACGACATTGATGTTGAAATGGGGAAGATAGTGCAATACTATATAATTAGCTGTACAAACAAATGTTATGGAGGTTTATTATTATGAAAACAAGAAGAAAAAAACTTGTAAAGAATGTATTTATTTTTATTGCGATGTTTATGATTGTTGGAATGTATATTGTACCAGTTACTTCTAATGCTGGACAGGTGGCAAAAGGATGGGGATTTGCTTTTAATTATGATGGTCAGGAAAGATATACAAATCCTGAGGCTAAAAACACAACATCTTCAGTTAGAATGTACTGTGAATATTCAGATTGTTATAATTCATATTATTACGCAAAAGTATATTCTGAAAAAGATGGAAGTACAAGAGATGCGTCACATGGCTTACAGTATTCATTTTCAGAGGGGGAAACAAAAGACATGTCAAACTGGGTTGTGGAAAATGGTTATGACAGAGCATGTATAAGGCTGACCGGTGAAAATATTGATACAGAATATGGTACATGCTTTGGCGGATTTTGGTGGCCGGATATTTTAGATTAATTTTATAAGTTGTACAGCTAATAAAAGGAAGGACTAATAATATAATGAGCAAAGTAAAGAAAATTATTCCTAGCTTTTTCTTAATGACTGCGTTGTGCGGATGCACAACGCAGTCCATAGAGGACGCTAAGAATATAGTTGAAACGAAAACATATGCTTACAGATATGAATATGAGACAGAACAAAATGGAGAGGCAATAACACAGTATCACGAAGAAAAACCGACAAATACAGATTACGTTGAAGATACAGAAGAAAATATTTTATATCTGCAAAGTAAAGCAAGCATGCTTAAGTTTATGAAAATGAATGAAACATTTACAAATGGAGATTGTGAATATAAAGTTACAGATGTAATTGCCACAACATATCGTGACTATGCATATGAACTTGTAAATGATGAGTATACCGAAGGAATGATGGACTATCTGAAAAAGATTAGAAATGTTGATGATAATGGCTATTTAACAGATAAAGAGTATAGATTTATCTGGGTAAAACTCAATATTAAATATAATGGAAGGTCATCAACCAAATTAAATATGAGCACATCATTATATGTAAAAAAGAATGATAAACTTGTAAGTTATGGAAGTTATTTAATTGAAAGTAAAGAGCTATGGCTTTTACCGGATTCAGAAGAAAAGGTTGCAGGAAGAGTGGCAGTTAATCCCGGTGAAGAAATGGATATGTGGATATGTTTTAAGGCAAAATATAATAGTGGTTACACATATTATATGACAGGCTCTTTTGGTTATAATGATGACCCGAGATTGTATACGGGAAATCTTATAGAATTAAATATAGAGGATAAAGAATAATGAATATGAAAGTAACAAAAAAATTACTTTTAATAGAATTTAGGAGAGTTTTTAAAAGTAAATTGTTTTATATAAGCTTGATGATTGGAATTATACTGGTAACGGGGGCTTTTATAAATGAAGCTGTTCCACATATGGATATTTTATATGCGTTTGACGGAAGTGCTGCATCATATCCTTTTTCTGTATTTAATTCATGGATTGGAAACTGGATGGGATATGAGCCATTTGCTACGTCATATTTATATGTGTGTATTTTATTGGCATCGTTACCATATTGTCATACATTTTCAAAAGATAACAAGAATCAGTACATATTGCAGTATTATTGCAGAATTGACAAAAATAAAGTACATCTGGCAAAGTTTATTACGACATATGTTACAGGTGGAATGATAGTATTTATCCCGGTATTTCTGAATCTGATTATGACAATGATGTTTATACCAGCATTGAAACCGATTGAGAACGGTATGTTTATAGGGGCGGGAATGACTATATTGTCAAGATTATATTATGATAATGCATTTGTATATGTTGCTATATATATGGTTCAGTTTTTTATATATGGCGGAGCTTTTTCTGTTATAGCACTTGCATTTTCATATTTTTTTGATAATTCATTTCTTGTTATGTTAAGCCCTTTCGTAGCTTTTTTTGGATTGGGAGTGATATCAACATTATGTAGAAGATTGTTTGGATTGATTACTTTTAATCCAAATGTTTTAATGGCACCTTCGCATCTTTTGTATGATATAGAACTAATTCCTTTTATCTGTGAACCGATTGTGATTACTCTAATCAGTGCGTATATTTTTTTCAGGAAGGGAAGAAACAATGAAGCGATATAAATGGGGGATTCTGACAATTATCCTTGTGATATTAATTACATGCATTGGAATGATAATAAGAATAAATGTCTTGTTTCCAAATGCCAAAGTTATTACATATACAAGCGATAATCCAGCTGATTTAGATGGATTGATAATTAAACCGGTTAATTATAAAGTGTATACCATGGAAGAATATTCTGAAATTTCGTCAAGATATAAGAATATTCAAGGGGAAAAAGCGGATAAAAGCAGAGTTGTGGTACTTAATATTTTACTGAAAAATACAACAGAAGATATAATTACATATTATCCATCAGGGAATATGGTGATTGAAAAACTTCATGCACGAAATGGTGTTACATTGCAGGAACCAGATAAGATGACTGTAACAGTTATGCCAGGAGAGGAACTGGAAGTTGGCTTACATGCGTATATTGGACCAAGTCAGTTGGATTATAAATTATTTGATAAGATAGATTCGTCAACGGTTACATTTGTATATTCCTATTATCCGTACAGACAAAGGATAGTATTTAATAAATGAATGAGAAAGCTTGTATTTGATAAGAGGTGAATTTATGGGAAACAGAACGTGGAAAAAGCTGTGTTTTGCACTGATATATTTGATACCGGTTATTATATTCATTAGTACGCTTTCTAAAATGTATAAAGTGTTCTGGAATGTGAACGCATGCATGTCAGATTATTATCTTGCCGTATTTGATTGGAAGACGATTTCTTTCATGGGATTATTCGAGATGATATATGTATCTTTTGTATCTATTGTAATTATTAAAAGAAATATAACTTCGAATAGAATTGTTCTTTACCAGTTAATGGGAAAAATGTGGAGAGACTGCATTAAAAGAGGCATATTAATAACTTTGCTTATTCCAGTGGTTAATTGTCTGATTATAATGCTGACAGGGTTAAGAGAAGGGGCAGTTTTTGGATGCAACTGGAATATTACAGGAAGTTTAGCTAAAACATGGATACCTTATCATGAACTGGCATATGAGAATACATTTGCGGTAATAGTCCTCATGTTATTACTGGATATCTTAAGACTTCAGATTGTTTATGTGCTTTTATGTCTGCTTTACTGGATTACAAGATCGGCTGTGTGGAGTTTTATCATAATATATTTTAATGTATTATTTTTAAGTATAGGTAAAACAGGGCTGTTTGACAGATTTGTGATGTATCAGACGGACATGTACATATATGGAATATCTGTATTTAACAATATAGTACTGCCTGTTATTATCTGGGCGGTGTGTGCAGCAGTAAGTTATCTGACATTCAGGTTTTATAGAAAGGACATGCTTAAGAACTAATGAGATGTTTTATTAATGTATTTAAGGCAGACCTGAAAAGGTTTTGGAATATTGCATGGAAATTATACATAGCATTTGCAGTGTATTCTTTAATGCAGGCTTTAATATTCTTTGCTAATATGAACAAATCAATCAATAAGGGGAGGATAGCAGCAGTGTCGTTAGGCGACAGCCTTATGGATTTCTTTAAAGGAGCTAAAGAGTTCTATCCCGAAAGAAATCTGGCGATGGATATTCCGGTGCTTGAGATATTTGTCCTTTTATTTCTGCTTTTTATTGTTGCGTATTATATTAATTCGGACAGGAGTGCGTTAAGCAGGAGCATAATGATTGCCTCGCGTTCACCAGTGTACTGGTGGGTCAGTAAATATATTATCGCAGTATTAGCTGCACTTGTATATATGGTTCTGATAATTGTAACATTTGCAGTCAGTGGCTTTGCAGTTCTAGGAAATAAGTTCAGTCTGAGGATGCATTTTACCGCCAGAGAGAACATAAAACTCATACTTGGAAGTGAAGATATAAGCTGCAATACCAATGTTGTGTTACTTATGGTTCTGTGTACGCTTAGCTTAATTACTGCATGTATTATAATTCTGCTGGTTTCATATGTGTTTAACTCTATATTTGGATTTATTATTAATCTGTTGTTATTCATATTCAGCATATGTTATATGAAGTGGTTTGGCTTCTATAATTATATGATGATGTACAGAATCCCGCATGTTTATGACAGATGGTATCTTGGAGCGTTATTAATGCTGGGGATAGATGTGGGGATTATGGCTGCTGGAATTATATATTCAAGAAAAAGAGATTTTCTGTAGGAGGAGTAAGTATGTATATTGAATTGAAAAATGTATCTAAGAAAATTAAAGGCATTGATATTCTTGATGATGTCAGCCTTAGAATGGAATCTGGAAAGATATATGGTTTCAGGGGAAAGAATGGAAGTGGTAAGACAATGCTTATGCGTGCAATAGCAGGTCTTATCAAGGTTACAGGAACAGTTGATATTGATGGGAAGATATTAGGAAAAGATGAAATGTTTCCTCCAAGCATAGGAATTCTTATAGAGAATCCTTCATTTATCAGTAATTATACAGGATTTGAGAATTTAAAGACGCTGGCTTCTATCAGAGAACGGATTGATGACGATAAGATAAGGCAGACACTTACGGAGGTTGGGCTTGAACCGGATGATAAGAGAACATTCAAGAAATATTCACTCGGTATGAAACAAAGACTGGGTATAGCGGCTGCGATAATGGAAGATCCGGATATTATTATTCTTGATGAACCTATTAACGCGCTTGATGATTCAGGAACTGAGCAGGTAAGGCAGATTCTTTTAAAGCACAAGCAGAGAGGTGCGTTAATTATTATTGCCTGCCATGATGCTGATGAACTGGAATTCTTATCAGACGAGATTATAGAGATAGCAGAGGGCAGAATACAGCCAAAGAAAGAGAAAAAATAAGAAAAAAAGTTCCTGCAGCAGATATTTAAAAATATAAGACTGCAGGAACTTTTTCTTAATCTTCGTCGTTAATATCTTTCTGTGCAACAGCAGCGGCTACAACTGATATGATAACCACAGCAGCTATAATAGCAACTGCAACACCTATAATTGGTCCGATGAATAACATAAAATTCATAATATCACACCTCTTCGAACATATTTATTATATCCATTATATATCGGTTTTATAATATGTACAAGCAATTAAGCATCTTTTTTAGATTCTTTTTCTTCTTTAGCAAGGTTTTTGTTAGCAGTTGAAAGCATAAGCTTGATTCTGTTTAACTGGTTAACTTCGGAAGCACCTGGATCATAATCTACAGCAATTATGTTAGCTTCAGGATATGCTGCACGAAGCTCTTTGATAACTCCCTTTCCTACAATGTGGTTAGGCAGACATGCAAATGGCTGACAGCATACGATATTGCCTACACCATGATGGATAAGCTCAATCATTTCACCGGTAAGAAGCCAGCCTTCACCAGTCTGGTTGCCAAGTGATACGAAGTCTTTAGCGTAATTGGCTGTCTCACTAATCTTAGATGGAGCATCGAATCTCTTGCTTTCTGCAAGTGCTTTGGTTCCAGCCTTTCTGAAGGTTTCAAGTATCTTTATAAGTGTACTTGAAAGAATAGCCCCTTTCTTAGGTGTCTTTAATAATTCATGCTTATATGTTGAATTCTGCATACAGTAGAGAAGGAATCCCATAAGGTCAGGCATAACAGCCTCAGCACCTTCTGCCTCAAGTAACTCAATAATGTGGTTGTTAGCAGCAGGCATGAACTTAACAAGAATCTCTCCAACAACACCAACTCTAGGCTTCTTGATATCCTTAAGCGGAATATTATCAAAATCCTTAACAATAGCACGGAGGTTCTTATTGAACTCTTTCATATGAACCTTATTTTTAGTAAGTTGCTCAATGCAGACCTTCTTCCATTTTTCATGAAGTGCATTAACTGAACCAGGAACTGCCTCGTAAGGTCTTGTACGGTATACAACATTCATGAATATATCACCATATTCAACAGCCATCATAGCTTTCTTAAGCATTGGTATGTCATAGCTGAAGCCTGGATTAGATTCAAGTCCCTGTGCACTCAGTGAGATTACAGGAACATCTGGAATACCAGCCTTTATGAGTGCTCTTCTGATGAATCCGATATAGTTGGAAGCACGGCATCCACCACCTGTCTGTGACATAATCACAGCAGTTCTTGAAAGGTCGTATTTGCCTGAAAGAAGGGCGTTCATAATCTGTCCGACTACCATAAGTGAAGGGTAGCATGCGTCGTTATTAACATATTTAAGACCTACATCTACTGATGACTTGTTGTCGTTCTCAAGGACTTCAATATTGTAGCCACATGAATTAAGGGCAGGACCTAATATGTCAAAATGTATTGGTGACATCTGAGGGCAGAGAATTGTGTAATTCTTTCTCATATCTTCAGTAAACTGTACTCTGTGGTAGGCAGATGACTGAATCTTTCTCTGGTAATTCTTCTGTTCACGGACTCTTAAAGCAGCGATTAGTGAACGTACTCTGATTCTTGCAGCGCCAAGGTTATTAACCTCATCAATCTTAAGTACTGTATATATCTTTCCAGACTTAGTAAGTATATCGTTGACAGCGTCAGTAGTAACGGCATCAAGACCGCATCCAAATGAATTGAGCTGGATAAGGTCGAGATTATCTACAGTCTTTACATAGTTAGCAGCAGCGTAAAGTCTTGAATGATACATCCACTGGTCAAGAATGATAAGAGGTCTTTCAACTGTTCCTAAATGTGCAACACTGTCCTCTGTAAGTACTGCAAGTCCGTATGAATTAATAAGTTCAGGAATACCGTGGTTTACTTCAGGGTCAACATGGTAAGGACGGCCGGCAAGTACAATACCGCGCTTTCCGGTTTCGTTAAGGTAAGCGATTACTTCTTCACCTTTATTTCTGACATCCTGTCTGCAAGCCATCATTTCATCCCATCCGGCTTTGACAGCAGACTTAATCTCTGCGGCAGGAATGTATGATGAGAATTCCTCAACGAGTCTTTTTGATATCTTCTCCTCACTTTCAAATGACATGAAAGGATTTCTGAAATCTATATTCTCCGTTTTAAGTTCTTCTACATTATTCTTAATGTTCTCGGCATAAGAAGTAACGATAGGGCAGTTATAATGGTTATTAGTGCCTTCGTATTCATTATGCTCATAAGGTACACATGGATAGAAGATGAATTTAACTCCCTGCTTAATAAGCCACATGATATGACCATGTGCAAGCTTTGCAGGATAACACTCTGACTCTGATGGAATTGACTCAATACCTAATTCGTAAAGCTTGTGGCTTGACTGAGGTGAGAGTACAACCCTGTATCCAAGTTTTGTGAAAAATGTATACCAGAACGGATAGTTCTCATACATGTTAAGAACTCTTGGAATACCTACAGTACCTCTTGTAGCCTTTTCTTCTGAAAGAGGCTCATAGTCAAAGAGTCTGTGGAACTTATAATCGAAAAGGTTAGGAAGCTTTTCCTTGTTCTTCTCTTTACCAAGTCCACGTTCACATCTGTTACCTGTAATAAACTGTCTGCCGCCAGAGAATTTATTGATTGTAAGATGACAGCTGTTAGTACATCCCTTACATCTTGTAAGCTTTGTTTCATATGTAAGAGAGTTAATCTTATCTATAGAAAGCATAGATGATTCTGATATACCGTCATATCTTTCTCTTGCAATAAGGGCAGCACCAAAAGCGCCCATTATACCAGCGATATCAGGTCTGATTGCCTGAACGCCTGTAATCTTCTCAAAACTTCTAAGAACTGCGTCGTTGTAGAATGTACCACCCTGAACAACGATATGCTTACCTAAATCATCAGGGTCAGAAATCTTGATAACCTTGTATAAAGCATTTTTAATAACAGAATAAGCAAGTCCGGCAGAGATATCTGCAACTTCAGCACCTTCCTTCTGAGCCTGCTTAACCTTGGAATTCATGAATACTGTACAACGTGTTCCTAAGTCAATAGGATGGTTTGCAAATAAAGCAGCCTTGGCAAAGTCCTGAACTGTGAAGTTGAGGGATTTTGCAAATGTTTCTATGAATGAACCACATCCTGATGAACATGCTTCGTTAAGCTGTACTGAATCTACAGTCTGGTTCTTAATCTTGATACATTTCATATCCTGTCCACCGATATCGATGATACAGTCTACTTCAGGGTCAAAGAATGCAGCAGCGTAGAAATGTGACACTGTCTCAACTTCACCCTCATCTAACATAAGAGCCGACTTGATAAGTGCTTCACCGTAACCTGTTGAACATGACTGTACAATCTTGGCTTCTGGTGGAAGCAGTGTATATATCTCTTTAATAGCTTTAATTGTTGTAGCAAGTGGTGAACCGTTATTGCTTGAGTAGAATGAGTAAAGAAGATTACCGTCTTCATCAACTAAAGCAACCTTGGTTGTTGTTGAACCCGCATCGATTCCGAGATAGCAGTTGCCCTTGTAAGATGCGATATCAGCAGTCTTAACATGATGAGAGCTGTGACGCTTTGTGAATTCATCATATGCAAACTGGTTCTCAAAAAGAGGTTCCATACGTTCAACCTCGAACTCAAGCTTAATCTTTCCTTTAAGTCTTGCGATAATGTCTTCTACAGGAACACATACATCTTCACTGTAATTCATTGCTGAACCAACAGCAGCAAATAAGTGTGAATGGTCAGGAGCAATGATTTCATCCGGACCTAAGCTTAATGTACGGATAAATGCCTGTCTTAACTCTGATAAGAAATGAAGTGGTCCGCCTAAGAATGCAACATTACCACGGATTGGTTTACCACATGCAAGACCACTGATTGTCTGGTTTACAACAGCCTGGAATATAGATGCAGAAAGGTCTTCCTTAGTTGCACCTTCATTGATAAGAGGCTGGATATCAGTCTTGGCAAATACACCACATCTTGCGGCAATAGGGTATATTGACTTATAGTTCTTGGCATATTCATTAAGTCCCATTGCGTCTGTCTGTAACAGAGTTGCCATCTGGTCAATGAAAGAACCTGTACCGCCGGCACATATTCCGTTCATTCTCTGGTCAATACCGTTAGTAAAGTAGATAATCTTAGCATCCTCACCACCAAGCTCGATTGCAACATCACACTGTGGAGCATAATCCTGAAGGGCAGTAGACACGGCTACTACCTCCTGTGTAAATGGTACTTCTAAATGTTTGGCAAGAGTAAGTCCGCCTGAACCTGTGATAACAGGATATACTTCAAACTCGCCAAGCTCAGCCACTGCCTTTTCAAGAAGTGACTGGAGTGTTTCCTGGATATTCGCAAAATGCCTTTCATAATCAGAAAATAAAATATTATTATTATCATCTAAAACAGCGATTTTTACAGTTGTTGATCCAATATCAATACCTAATTTGAATTTGTTCATAACCTAATACAGCTGTAGCTGTCCTCCTTAAAATAAATATACAAAAGTTACCCATTGCATAGTGACTTTGGCGAAAAAACGCAGAATATGTCATTTTCTATGCAACCTATGCATTATAGAGTAAAATGGAATAAATTTCAATATTAATAGGAAATAATAAAATAGCTTTAATTATTTATGGTGGATATTTTTATTAAAATTTAAGAACTTAAGAGTAAGTTTAATTGACATCATATTGTTTTGTTTATTATAATTTCTTGTATATGATTATGAATTATTAGTCTGTAACATGTGTAAGACTGAAAGGAACATTTTATGAACTGGTTTGCTAAATTTGAGAAAAAATTCTCTAAGTATGCGATTAAGAATCTTATGTTTTACATCATTGTCCTTTATGCAATAGGATTTGTGATGAATACATTTTTTAATGGATTATATGACGCATATTTTTCACTTGATTTTGCTATGATTTTCAAAGGACAGGTATGGAGACTCATCACATTCATATTACAACCGCCTTCTAACAGCATAATATTTGTGGTATTTGTGCTGTATTTCTACTATCTGATTGGTTCGGTACTTGAAAGAATATGGGGCTCGTTCAGATTTAATGTATACTTCTTTACAGGAGTTATCCTTAATATACTTGCATCACTTATTATCTATCTTATATGGGGATTAAGCTTTAAATTAAGTACGAATTATATTAATCTTGCCTTGTTCATGGCATTCGCTATGGAGCAGCCGGATATGGAGGTTTTATTATTCTTCATTATCCCAATCAAGATTAAATGGATGGCAATACTTGATGCTGTAATATTCGGAATTACTATAGTATTCGGATATCTTGTGCCTTTTCTTCCAAGAAATGTATGGTACAGCCTGTATGCAGCAGGTTTTCTTGCACCGTCAGCAATTATGTGTTATGCCAACGCAACGGCGGCGCTTGTGTCAATGCTGAATTTTATAATATTCTTCTTCCTGTACAAGAAAGGCCCGGCAAAGAGCAGTACACAGAGAAACTTCGACAAAGCAATGAGAACAGCAAAGAAAGCACAGCAGAACGCCAGAAAAGACTATTGGCAGCAGAATAGTGGTAACACTCAGGGCAATGGTGGCACATATGGGACAGCATCATCAGATAACAGAACACAACAAAGTCAGGCACAACACGTGAAGCGCGGCGTGCCGAAGCACAGATGTGCAGTATGCGGAAGGACAGAACTTGACGACGAAAACCTCACATTCAGATTCTGCTCAAAATGCGCCGGCAACTACGAATACTGTTCCGACCACTTATATACCCACATCCATGTAACTGGTGATAAATAAGGTAAAGCTTGTTAAATAAAAAACTTAGTTGATTTGACACGCAAATATGTTATTATATTGTAGGTATGTGTTTGAAAAGATTTTAATTATTTTGGAGGAAACAATGAAAAAGACTAAGATTATTTGCACAATGGGTCCTAATACTAATGACAGAAACCTTATTAAGGATCTTGCGTTAGCAGGAATGGATATTGCAAGATTTAATTTTTCTCATGGTGACCATGAGGAGCAGGCAGGAAGATTTGCCTTAATTAAAAGTGTAAGAGAAGAACTTAATATCCCTATTGCAACTCTTCTTGATACTAAGGGACCTGAGATTAGAACAGGTGCTGTTAAGGATGACAAGAAGGTTACACTTGTTGAGGGACAGAAATATACATTAACAACAAGACAGGTGCCAGCAGATGATAAGATTAATATGGTAACTTATGCAGGTCTTCCAGAAGATGTTACTACAGGTAATATTATTCTTATCGATGATGGTCTTATCGAGCTTAAGGTTGATAAGGTTGAAGGTACAGAGATTGAATGTACAGTAATTAATGGTGGTGAGCTTGGTTCTAAGAAGGGTGTTAATGTTCCTAACGTAAGCATCAGACTTCCAGGCATCACAGAGAAAGATAAGGAAGATATCATCTTTGGTGTTGAGCAGGGATTTGATTTTATCGCAGCTTCATTTGTAAGAAATGCAGCATGTATCGAGGAAATTAAGCACCTTCTTTGGGAGCATGGTTCAGATATCCCAGTTATTGCTAAGATTGAGAATGCCGAAGGTATTGCTAATATAGATGATATCATCAGAGTTGCTGATGGTATCATGGTGGCCCGTGGAGATATGGGCGTTGAGATTCCTGCTGAGGAAGTTCCACATGTTCAGAAGGAAATCATCAAGAAGTGTAATGCTAAGTATAAGCCAGTTATCACAGCTACACAGATGCTTGATTCTATGATCAGAAATCCAAGACCTACAAGAGCTGAGGTTACTGATGTTGCTAACGCTATCTACGACGGAACAGATGTTGTTATGCTTAGTGGTGAGACTGCTAATGGAAAGTACCCATTAGAGGCTGTTAAGATGATGGTTAAGATTGCAGAAAGAACAGAGCGGGAGATTAAAGGACATTCAGTAGAATATTCTAATCTTCACAGCAAGAGAAGCATTTCAAGCGCTGTATGTAATGCTGCAGTTCAGACAGCAGATAACCTTGGAGCTAAGGCTATTATCTGTCCTACAATTTCAGGATTTACAGCAAGACTTACATCTAAGTTAAAGCCAGAAGCTGAGATTATCGGATGCTCTCCATACGATAATGTCCTTAGAAAGATGCAGATTTACTGGGGTGTTAGACCTCTTAAGACAGCAACAGAAGCTTCTACAGATAAGATTATTGAGCATGCATTAGTAGTTTCTGAACATGCTGGATTCGTAGAAGAAGGAGATACAGTAATTGTTTCTGCTGGTATCGCTACATCTTCTGATCCTTCATCTAAGAGAGGACTTACTAACACAATGAGAGTAGTTACAATCTAGTGTTAATTTGATACATTTGTTTCGGAATGAGGCTTGATTTTAATATTCTATTATGTTATAAGTAATACACAATTAATATTACAAAGCGTTGATGGAAACAAGTAGGTTATTACTGAACTTACAGAAAGCAGCCGGTTGATGAGAGGCGCAAGGGTAAGGGTAACTGAATACATTCCGGAGTGGCGAACTGAAAGCATATTTGTAAGTAGGGGCAGCCGGAGTAGCACACGTTATAGTGCATAAGTCCATGCTGGTGGACTTAATGAGGTGGCAGATGCGAGTCTGTCATGAATAAAGGTGGTAACACGTAAGTTCAGGCTTTCGTCCTTTTAAAGAAGGGCGGAAGCCTTTTTTGTAAGCAATGAGCCATGCAAGACAGAATGTGCTTGCACAGATTCTGTCTTATATGGCGAATGCAGATAATGAACAACGGAGCACGGAGTGCGGAAGTTGTGAATTATCAAGGCTCGGGAGCAGCAAAGCTGCGGAGAGACTTGGCTTACAAAGTTGCGCAAGCAGTAATGAGAAAAATGAAAAGAGAGGAAACAAAAATGACACTTTATGACGAATTAGTTGCAAGAGGTCTTATTGCACAGGTAACAGATGAAGCACTTATCAAAGACCTTATTAACAATGGAAAGGCTACATTTTACATTGGATTTGATCCAACAGCAGACAGCCTTCATGTAGGACACTTTATGGCACTCTGCCTTATGAAGAGACTCCAGATGGCAGGAAATAAGCCAATCGCACTTATTGGCGGTGGAACAGCTATGATTGGTGATCCATCAGGACGTACAGATATGAGAAAAATGCTTACACCAGAGCAGATTCAGCACAATGTTGACTGCTTCAAGAAGCAGATGGCAAGATTCATTGATTTTTCAGATGACAAGGCATTACTTGTTAATAATGCTGACTGGCTTCTTAATCTTAACTATGTAGAACTTTTAAGAGAGGTTGGAGCATGCTTCTCAGTTAATAACATGTTAAGAGCTGAATGCTACAAGCAGAGAATGGAAAAGGGATTAAGCTTCCTTGAGTTTAACTACATGATTATGCAGTCATACGATTTCTATATGTTATACCAGAAATACGGCTGTAATTTACAGTTTGGTGGTAATGACCAGTGGAGCAATATGTTAGGTGGAACAGAGCTTATCAGAAGAAAGCTTGATAAGGATGCTTCAGCTATGACAATCACACTTCTTCTTAACTCAGAGGGTAAGAAGATGGGTAAGACAGCTTCAGGTGCTGTATGGCTTGATCCGAATAAGACAAGTCCTTACGATTTCTACCAGTACTGGAGAAATGTTGATGATGCAGATGTCCTTAAATGTATCCGTATGCTCACATTCCTTCCACTTGAAGAGATTGATAAGATGGATAGCTGGGAAGGTGCTCAGCTTAACAAGGCTAAGGAGATTCTTGCTTATGAGCTTACAAAGCTTGTTCATGGTGAGGAAGAAGCTAAGAAAGCAGAAGCTACAGCAAAGGCAATCTTTACTGGCGGAGATGCAGCTAACATGCCTACAGCAAAGCTTGAAGCAGACAGCTTTACAGATGATGAAATTGATGCAATTAATCTTGTGTTTGGAGCGGGACTTGCAACAACTAAGTCAGAGGCAAGAAGAACTATTCAGCAGGGTGGCGTTTCTGTAGATGGAGAAAAGGTAGCAGATATAGCGGCTAAGTTCCCTAAGAGCATGTTCGAGGGTGAAGGCGTAGTTGTAAAGAAGGGGAAGAAGTCTTTCGTTAAGGTATCTGTTAATTAATTTTTCTCCCACGAAGGAAGGATTATGAAAAAAGATGAGATTACAATGGTGAGGCTTTTAAGCCTCGCCGTTCTTATGGCTCTGAGTCTGTTTATTTTACTTGTTCTTGTAGGAAACAACGAGTTTGGACAGATTATTAGTAAAATGAATAATAATTCACTCAATATTTCTGAAAATCAGAATTCAGTATACAACCTGTATTACTATACGGGATTTAATGTTATATATCAGTTATTTTTCTCGATAACGGTATTATTTTCGGCAGTGTCACTTACAGGAATTCTTTTAAGAATAGGCAACACGGGTATAATTGCTTCTGTTGCTGCTATATTTAATATGATGACTGGTATATTGCTTTTAATGGCAAGAATATTGGAGTCGTCATCATCAATGCACGCATGGATAGATTCTTTCTATATTGATGGTGTGGTAAAAGGACAGATTGAGACAGCACAACTGATGGATAAAATACCTGTGTTGTATATATTGTTAGTGATTTTGGGAATACTTGAGCTGATGATGGTGAAAAGCTCCGGTATCAGACATATAAAAATGTTCTCTAAAAATAAACAGACTAACTTAGCAGTTTTTCTTACGCCTGCTCTTGTTACATATGTGTGGGAAGGCTTTATAAGAAGAAATATATTGTTTGAAATTATAAAAAATGGTGATTCCCAAAGAATGACAGTTAATGAATATCTTACCGGATATTACATTGGTAATAAAATATTCTTTAACTGGTCATGGATGATAATGCTTTTACTAGCAACCATTATTTGTATAATTATACAATCAGGCGTTATCAAGGGATTAAGCGGCAGGGCAGGAATGTTGGCAGGTATAGGTATTCCGGCACTTGTAACGATAATACCATCTGTTATATATGCATTTAATCCACCGGCACTGTTTGGATATCTTACACTTGATATATCATTATGTGACATGACTGATAACGCATTTTACATGTATCTTGTAACATTCTGCGTGAGCATGACAGCTGCATTTATATTAATATATCTTGTGATAAGCGGAATTCTAGATATGAGGAAGCTGGCGTTTATATTCATTATAAATGTCGTTATAAGCGTAGTTCTGATGATTATTGTTTCGGGTAAATCTTCGCTTGCAATCCAGTATATGCCTTGGATTGTGGCAGATTGTGCGTCAGTTATACTGGCAGTTGTAAGTATTGCATTAAAACCAGTGAATAAATAAAAATAATGGCTGAGTCAGATGAGGTGACACCTCAGATTCTGATTCAGCCAATTTTTTATAACTGTTTTATTTTGCTGATGTCGGTGTCTGCAATCATTGAGTAGTTAGTGTAGTACACAACGAATCCTGGTTTGGCACCGGCAGGCTTTTTAACTTCTTTCTTTAATACATAATCGACTTCAACTTTTTCCTGCTCACGGCCTTTAGAGTAATAGGCGGCAAGGCTTGCTGCTTCTTCAAATGTCCTGTCAGGAACTTCCTTTCCATCTGTTTTGAGAAGTACATGAGAACCTGGCATCTGCTTGGCGTGAAACCACCAGTCATTACCGTTGCCTGTTTTGAATGTAAGTTCGTCATTCTGCATGTTATTCTTTCCAACATATATGTCAAATCCATCACTTGATACAAAATGCATCGGCTTGTTGGCTGTGATTTTGTGCTTTCCTTTAACAGTTCTTCTAATATATCCAGTTTCAATAAGCTCTTCCTTAATGTTAGCAAGATCAGCTTCTGTTACTGAAATCTCAATTGCATTGATAATAGATTCAAGGTAACTTATTTCTTCAGTGATCTCCTGAATAAGACGGATTCCGGCTTCATAGGTTCTTTTAAGCTTGTTATATCTTGCAAAATATTTGTTGGCATTCTCAATTGGTGTGAGAGTGTTATCAAGCGGAATCTTAATTGTAGTATTATCGTAGTAATTAAGTGCTTCATATTCCTTAGAACCTGCAGGAATACTGTAAGCGTAGGTTGTAAGAAGTTCACCGCAGATACGGTATTTGTCTTTTTTCTCAGTGTCCTTTATCTGCTTTTCCTGAATGTCAAGCTTCTTGTATGCTCTTTCAAGATGTGTTGTTACAATTCTTCTTATATCAACAGACTTCTGGTGGATTCGTGTTGCAATCTCTTTCTGTCTGTAATAATCGATAATCAGTCTGCTTATCGAATCATATTCTGTGTGGTTGTCATACATAGAAAGCTTCACAGCGGCAAATTCTGCAGGCACACCGTTGTCGGTTACCATATCGGGGTGGTAGATACCATTTCTTACATCAGACATAAGTGCGTCAAATACGTTGTATAATGCATCTTTCATAGGCTCATCAAGACAGTTGGCAGGATGCCCGCCATCAACTCCGGCACGGTATGCAAGCTCTTCTGCTATACATGTGCTTATTCCTGTATAGCTTGAAAGCAGTGCCTTGACAACAGGTACAGGCTTTGTAAATACTGTTTCGTCAAAATGCTTTCTGTCAGCTTCAAGCGGATTAATCTTGTCAGAAGTATTAGGAATGAAATAAGGTCTTCCAGGTAAAACTTCCCTGACTGAGCTTGTCTGTGCTGATATATGCTTGATACTGTCTAATATAGTATTATTGTCGTCACATAATATTATATTGCTGTGCTTGCCCATGATTTCAAATATGAGCTTCTTTGACATCGTGAAGCCCAGTTCATTGAGCGTTTCAAGTGAAATTTCGATGATGCGCTCCGAGTCCTTTTGGGTAATTTCCGTAATGCGTCCGCCTTGCAGGTGCTTGCGAAGGAGCATACAGAATGCGAGCGGTGCCGGCGGATTGACCGGATTTTCCGTGATAAAGCAGACTCTCGCGTGTGCCGAGCCTACTGAAGCTAAAAGCTTCACATTGCCATTCTTTGTGTGTATGTGAAAAACAAGTTCATCCGCCTCGGGCTGATAAACCTTTTCGATTTTTCCAAGTAAAATTCTATCCTGAAGTTCGCGGACCATTGCCCGCGTGACGATTCCGTCAAATGCCATAATTGCCTCCTGTATTGAGTTTCCCTAAATAGTCCCCAAAATATTATAAACGCAATTAAGATACATTGTAAAGCAAAAACCGCATCTTGCAACCCGCGCGTTTTTCCTGTACAATGGAAAATAGAATCATACAAAAATACGAAAAGAAACGAGGTAAAACAGGTATGATCAAAAGCATGACAGGCTTCGGAAGAAGCGAATACACGGACGGAAAGCGGAATATCACAGTGGAAATCAAATCGGTAAACCACAGATATTCCGACATTTCCATCAAAATGCCGCGTCGCTACGGCTTCGCGGAGGATAAGGTAAAGAATGCGGTTAAGGAGCGCATCCGGCGCGGTAAAGTGGATGTCTCCATCATGGTAGAGAACATAACCGAAAACGATGTGAATATCAAGCTCAACACGATGATTGCCAAGCAGTACTACGAAAATCTGCTTGAACTGCGAAAAGAGTTCGGCGTGGAAGGCGATATCACCCTGCAGTTCCTTGCAGGGCTTCCGGATGTAATGAAAGCAATCCCGGATGTCGAGGATGAAGAGGAAATCACGAAAGCGATTCTGATTCCGGTAGCGGAAGCGGCGGCAAACCTCGAAAAGATGCGCGCGGTTGAAGGTGAAAAGCTTGCGGAAGACTTAATCGCAAAAGGACGCAGCATCCGCAGCATTCTCGACAAGATTGCGGAAAGAGCACCGCAGGTTTCCATCGACTACACCGCAAGACTTCGCGAACGCATTACAGAGCTCATCGGAGGCAGCATCGAAGTGCCGGAGGACCGGATTCTTGTGGAAGCGGCGATTTTTGCGGATAAATGTGCGATTGATGAAGAAATTACGAGACTTGGAAGCCATCTGATTCAGCTTGAAAACATCGTAACGAAGAGCACGCAGCCGGATGGCAAGAAGCTCGACTTCCTCGTTCAGGAAATGAACCGTGAGGCAAACACCATCGGCTCCAAGGCGAACGACATCACGATTACCGGCTATATGCTTGAAATCAAGAGCGAGATTGAAAAAATAAGAGAACAAGTACAGAACATCGAGTAATTAAAGCTTGAAAAAAATGCAAAACTGTGATAGAATATCTTTTCAGAGTTAACGAAACCAATGACAAAATGCAGGAGAAGAGCTTTTGATGAATTTAAACACGAAACATGCCGGAAAACTTTTTATTCTTTCAGGACCATCCGGAGCAGGCAAAGGAACCATCTGCAAGGAGCTTTTGGCGCAGACGGATCTGCAGCTTTCCGTGTCGATGACGACCAGAGCACCGCGCGAAGGAGAAATTCACGGGGTACACTACTATTTTGTGGACGAAGAGGAATTCCTGGACAGAATAAGCAGAGACGGTTTTCTGGAACATGCCGAAGTTTACGGCAGGCGCTACGGAACGCCGAAAGAACCGGTCATCCAAAAGCTTGAGCAAGGCATTGATGTCATATTGGAAATTGACATCCAGGGCGCTCTTAAGGTGAAAGAAAATTACCCGGACGGGGTTTTCATCTTTATCCTGCCGCCGTCGATGGCTGAACTTCGCAAGCGCCTTACGGGACGCGGAACGGAGACGGCTGAGGCAATTGAAATGCGGCTGGGAGAAACGCTGAAGGAGCTGTCATTTATCGAGAAATATGACTACTGCGTTGTAAACGGGGAACTTGAGGAGGCGGTTTCGAGAGTGAAATCCATCGTAATCGCGGAACATTCAAAAGTGACCATTACCGCAGAGGAACTGGTAAAGAGATATAAGGAGGAAGAATAATGTTATATCCATCCATTAACGAAATCAGAAAGAAAGCAGACAGCAGATATACACTCGTTATTTTGGCTGCAAAGAGAGCCAGAGACATCATCGACGGCAAGCCGATTCTCACGGATGTTGACATCGACAGACCGGTATCCATCGCAGCACACGAAATCGCAGAAGACCTGATTACCTACAGAAGACCGGAAGAAACCCCGGAAGGCGAAGAAGCCGAGAACTAAACAGAAACCAAAACGGGTAGAGCCGAATTCACGGTTTCTACCCTTTTGTTTATTCAGTAAGCAGTATGCGATCAAATTAGATTGCTCGGAATGAAACAATTGTCGGCATCAATCGGTATCGGCTCATGCAGATAATGCCGCCGCTGCCGCGCTTCAAAGAAGCTTTATCAATCACTTTGTATTTTTTAACCTCCCGCCGGTCGGGTGAAGCACTTTTTTTAATCTCCAACGGATGGATCACATTGTTTTCCTCAATGAACAAATCAATTTCTTTTGCGTTGGAATCCCGGAAATAGGTGAGATTTACCTTGGATTTTGCATAGGCATAGTTTTTTACAAGCTCCATTACAACATAATTTTCGTAATAGTGACCGCTTGCGGCGCCGTTGCGGAGCGTATCCGGCGTAAGCCACATGGATAGATAGGAACATAATCCGGTGTCGCAGAAGTAGAGCTTTGGAGTTTTGCTGAGCCGTTTCAATTCGTTATTGGAATAGGGTGCAAGCAGATAGACAATATGAAGACCCACAAGCACTTTGAGCCATTCCTTCGCGGTGCTCGGCGCAATGTCGGCAGATTCAGCAAGCGTTGCGTAATTGACCTGTTCCGATACAAGGGATGCACAGCCTACGAGAAATTTGCGAAAGCGTACTGCATCGGTAATTCCTCCGGCTTCGGCAACATCGCGCATCAGGTAAGTGTCAATGTAGGAATTAAAATATTCCTGTCTGAGTTCATCGTCCACGCCTTGGATCTGCGGCATACCGCCTTCCCAGATGTGCTGGAATACCTGAACGACATCGTTCTTTGGGCGTTTTTGCTGTCTTGCCTGCAATGCAGCCAACGAAAAGTCCAGATCGTCGTCGAAAGCAAGCCCGGCTTTTTCTCTTGCAGATAAGCTGTACAGTTCCAATATTCCAATCCTTCCGGCAAGCGTTTCGCGCACTTTTTTCATCATACCGTATTGCTGTGAGCCGGTTAGCCAGATAAGACCTTTTTCCTCGCTCTCGTCGCAAATAATTTTAATCTGTTCAAACAATTCCGGGGCTTTCTGTACCTCATCAATCAGAACAGGCGGCTTATAAGTTTGAAAAAACAGGACGGGGTCAGTCTTTGCAAGATCTCTTGCCATAGCATTGTCCATCGTGACATAGGATCTGCCGCTTTCTGCCAAATGTTTCAGCATTGTCGTTTTACCGACCTGCCTTGCGCCTGTAACAAGAATAACCTTAAAAAAATCATTGAGTTTTAAGAACTTTCGTTCCAACTCCCGTGTAATATAGTTCATAACGCACCTCAAATTATGAAAATCTATGATGAATCATATTTTATCATAATTTTCCCGATTTATCAAGGAAATATACCTGCCATTTTTTCTTCAGTTTTTGCCCTTGACTTTTACCCGAAAGCCAAGTAAAATATTGTGGTAAATGAATTGAATATTCAGGCAGTGAAGGAACCAGTAGCCCGGTGTAAGAGCCTTACAGAGAGCAGTCCGAGTGCCCTATGTCCGCAAAGACGCGGCAGGCATGCGCTGAGAGGACTGTGGTGAAGCCGCAGGTGAATATCACTCCGGAGCCTGACACACTAATGAGAGGCGGCCTTGATAGAGGCATGCAACTAGGGTGGTACCGCGGTTAAGTTTTAATCGTCCCTAAATCGATGAAAAATCGGCTTAGGGACTTTTTTTATCCCAAAGCCCAAAGAAAGGAATACAGGAAAATGTTCAAGAAACTATCAGAAAAGCCGGTTGCTGAAGTTCAGAAAGAGCAAGTGGCGAAATGGAAAGAAGAAGATTTGCTCCATAAGTGCGTGACGGCAAGAGAAGGCGCACCGTCGTTCGTATTTTACGAAGGACCACCGACAGCCAACGGCAAGCCGGGCATCCACCATGTTATGGCAAGAACCCTGAAAGACTCCATCAACCGTTATAAAACGATGCAGGGCTATCAGGTTAAGAGAAAAGGCGGCTGGGATACACACGGCCTTCCGGTAGAAATTGAAGTTGAAAAACAGCTCGGATTCTCCGGCAAGCAGGACATCGAAGCATACGGAATCAAGGAATTCAACGAAAAATGCCGCGAATCCGTTTTTACTTATACCAACATGTGGACGGAAATGTCCGACAGAATGGCATACATGGCAGACATGGACAACCCATACATCACGCTCGACAATGACTACATCGAGACAGGCTGGTGGATTTTAAGACAGGCGTTCGACAAAGGCCTCATCTACGAAGGCTACAAGATTCTGCCGTACTGCCCGAGATGCGGAACGGGACTTGCGTCCCACGAAGTAGCGCAGGGCTACAAGATGGTCAAGGTAAACACGCTTACCTGCAAATTCAAGAAAAAAGGCACGGATAACGAGTATTTCCTCGCATGGACGACAACACCTTGGACGCTCGCATCCAACATCGCGCTTACCGTCGGACCGGATATCGACTATGTAAAGGTTAAGATGACTTCCGGCGACAACGAAGGCAATATCTTCTACCTCGCAAAAGGACTCGCAGCAAAGGTTCTCGGCAAGGATGAATACGAAGTTCTCGAAGAACTCAAGGGCCGCGACATGGAATACTGGGAATACGAACAGCTCATGCCGTTCTGCACCCCGGAAAAAGGCAAGAACGCATTCATCGTAACCTGCATGGATTATGTTTCCACGGAAGACGGTACCGGAATCGTTCACACCGCACCGGCTTTCGGTGAAGACGACTATCAGTGCGGACGCAAATACAACCTTGCGGTTCTTCAGCCGGTAGACGAAAAAGGCGAATACACGGAAACACCGTGGAAGGGTCATTTTGTAATGGAAGAAGGCCTCGATGTTGAAATCATCAAATACCTCGCAGAAGGCGACAAGATTTACAAGAAAGAAAAATTAGAGCATAACTATCCGCACTGCTGGAGATGCGATACGCCGCTGGTTTACTACGCAAAACCTTCCTGGTACATCGAAATGTCCAAGCTCAAGGATGAGCTCGTTGCAAATAACAATACCGTACACTGGTATCCGGAATTCGTAGGTGAAAAGCGTTTCGGAAACTGGCTTGCAGAAGTAAAAGACTGGGCAATTTCCCGTTCCAGATACTGGGGAACCCCGATTCCAATCTGGAGATGCGAATGCGGACATCTGCACTGCGTAGGCTCACGCAAGGAACTCGTGGAACTCGCAAACGAAAAAATCGACGAAAGCATCGAACTGCACAGACCGTATGTGGACGATGTAACGCTTACCTGCCCGGAATGCGGCGGCGTAATGCACAGAATCCCGGAAGTTATGGACTGCTGGTTCGACTCCGGCTCCATGCCTTTTGCACAGTGGCACTATCCGTTTGAGCACAAGGACGACTTCGACCAGCTTTTCCCGGCAGACTTCATCTGCGAAGGCATCGACCAGACGAGAGGCTGGTTCTACTCGCTGATGGCGGGTTCCACAATCGTAAAGGGCTGCGCGCCTTACAAGAATGTCTTGGTAAACGATCTGATTCTTGACAAAGAAGGCAAGAAGATGTCAAAGCACAAAGGCAACACCGTATCTCCGTTTGAAATGCTCGACAAATACGGCGCAGACGCTACCAGATGGTATCTGCTTTCCGTATCGCCTGCATGGACACCGACGAAATTCGACGAAGAAGGCCTCAGCGATGTTGTAAGCAAATTCTTCGGAACACTCCGAAATGTATATAATTTCTTCGTTCTTTACGCAAACCAGGACGACATCGACCCGAGAAAATTCGATGTTCCTTATGCACAAAGACCGGAGCTTGACAGATGGATTCTCAGCAAATACAACCAGCTCATTCACGATGTGACCGAGTACATGGATCAGTACGACCACATGAAGACGGTAAGAGCGATTACGGATTTTGTTGCCGAAGACCTTTCCAACTGGTATATCAGAAGAGCGCGCCGCAGATTCTATGCGGAAGAAATGACCGATGACAAGAAGAGCGTATATGCAACCACTTACGAAATCCTCGTAGGCGTCAGCCGCCTCATCGCTCCGATTGCGCCGTTCATCGCAGACGAAATCTACACAGACCTTACCGGCGAAGAAACCGTTCATGTAGCATACTTCCCGAAGGCAGACATGAATCTCGTTGACAAGGGCGTAGAAGAGAGAATGGACATCGTAAGAGCACTCGTTACGCTCGGACGCGGAACCCGTGAAAAGGAAAGAATCAAGGTAAGACAGCCGCTTTCGGAAGTTCTCGTTGACGGAAAATACGAAGCGCTGATCGGAGACCTCACTCCGCTCATTGAAGAGGAACTGAATGTTAAGAGAGTGGTATTTGAAAACGACCTCGATCAGTATATGAACTTCTCCCTGAAGCCGAACTTCAAGGCTGCAGGCCCGGTTCTCGGCAGCAAGATTAAACTGTTCGCATCTGAGCTTGTCAAAGAAGAACCGGCAGCGTTTATCGCAACGGTTGAGGCTCAAGGTAAAGTCGTAATGACCTTAGATGGAGAAGAATTTGAGATTACAAAGGAATTCCTGGATATCCGCATTACGGCGAAGGAGGGTTTCGCAGTGGCAATGGAAAATAATATCTTCACCATCCTCGACACAACGCTCACTCCTGAGCTGATTGACGAAGGACTTGCAAGAGAACTGATTTCCAAGGTTCAACAGCTTCGTAAGCAGGCCGACTACGAAATGATGGACAACATCGTAATCACGGTTGACGCAGACGAGGCTGTAAAAGCAGCCATCGTAAAACACGCGGACTACATCAAGGGCGAAACCCTTGCCGTAGAGCTCAAAGACGGCGCATGCGAAAACACTTACGACCTGAACGGTCACAAGACCGGAATCAAGGTTGAACGCGTATAATCGCCTATTCGGCAGATCATAGAAAGGCCGCAGCACATGCTGCGGCTTTTGCATTATTTTGAAAAAAAACCAAAAAAAGCTTGACTTGGACATGGATGTATATTGTACAATGTAACTGTTGGAGAACTCGCTATATTTTCTATGTTTTTTTCTGCATTTGGCAAGCAGACAATTGAAAAAATAACGGTTTTGTAGTATAAATATAAAGTGGAAGATGATTTCTTTTCATTTGAAAATTAGTAAAAAAGGAAACATGTGGGTTTATGAAAAAAGAAGACGAAAAATCTAACAAAATTGTTGCGGAAAACAGCGACAACACAAACATCACTGACAATACTGAAGAAACAAAGGAAAGGAAACAGCGCAAAATAATAGTCATACTTGCAGTCTTGCTTGCTCTCAGTGCAGCGGGGCTTGCGGCACGCTATATATATCTGCAGCATCTTGCAGACACGCCTGCGTCGATAGAAATACCGGACAACTTAGTGGGTGACAAAGAAGAAGCAAGCGGCAGCGGGAATACCGGAACTGCCGATTTTGTCGTGCCTGCGAGTGTTTCCGGCGGAGCAGACGATGGCCAAAGCGCTGATACAAACAAGAATAGTGCTTCAGGAAAAGACAGTGAAGATGAACAGGGCAATGACCCGGGCGAAGACAATACCGGCGGAGATAATCCAAGTGACAATCCGGGAGACGACACCGGAGATGATCCAAGCGGTGACAACACCGGAGATAGCGACAACCCGAACACAAATCCGACGACCACGGGAGGGTCATCGGGAAGATCGGCAATCCTCCTGAATTTGTTCGAAGGCAACGAATACACCAAGGAGCCTTTCGATGTAAAGAATATGTTCCCGGGCGACGGCTATACGGATGAGGAAGCGAAGTACTACTGCATTCGCATTTATCACAATCGCTCAACTACGCTGTATTTCAAGGCAACTGTAACGAATACCACCAAGACTGCGGAAGACAAGACGCCGCTTGCGGACAATCTGATTCTGCAGACGGTAAATCTCGGCACATCGGAAGCCGGGACGGCAGAAGCAAACAGGATAACGCTTTGCAATGATGTTTTCAGCAAGGTGAATGGACAGGAATATTCGGTAAACATTCCGTATTCGGCAAGCGGCATGACGGATGTGTACTTCAAGATAAACGCGTGCCTGCCGACATCGACCGAAAACGAATGCCAGAGAACGCGTCTGGAAGCTGATTTTGAATGGTATGTCAAGGACAGCGGCGGCGGTGGCGGCGG
>ERZ779737.270-NODE-270-length-51473-cov-7.614162_pt1 | contig 51473 bp, 61 predicted proteins | sample MGYA00511889_ERZ779737 | MGnify/ENA primary metagenome ERZ779737 (study PRJEB29588, sample SAMEA2163575) | human gut metagenome | biome: human gut; feature: human-associated habitat; material: faeces | place: Denmark | collected 2008/2010 ... | reverse complement strand
GAGGACTTCATGGAGTAGGTGCATCAGTAGTAAATGCATTATCAAAATGGCTTGAAGTTAGAGTATATAAAAATGGTAACGTATACTTTGTAAGATTTGAAAATGGTGGACATACAACTGCTCCACTACATGTAATAGATACTTGTGATGAAAAAAGAACAGGAACGACTGTTACTTTTAAACCAGATCCTACAATTTTTGATAGTGAAATATATGATTATGACACTTTAAAAGTAAGAATTAGAGAATTAGCATTTTTAAATAAAGGTTTATCTATTAGTTTAAGAGATGATAGAGATGAAGAAGATACTACAGGTGAGCACTTCTTGTATGAAGGTGGTATTAGTGAATATGTTAAGTTCATTAATCAATCAAAGACAGTATTACATGACGATATAATACATCTATCAGGAGAAGAAGATGGGGTATTCTTTGAAGTGGCAATGCAATATAATACAAGCTATAATGATAACATTTATTCATTTGTAAATAATATAAATACTCATGATGGTGGTACACATGAAGAAGGCGTTAGAAGGGCATTAACAAGAGTAATAAATAGTTATGCAAGAAAAACAGGAATGTTAAAAGAAAAAGATGATTCTTTAACCGGAGATGATGTTAAAGAAGGATTAACTATGATTATATCTTGTAAGCATCCAAATCCACAGTTTGAAGGTCAAACAAAAGGAAGACTAGGTAATTCTGAAGTAAGAAAATTAGCAGATAATGTATTTTCAGAAGGATTTGAAAGATTTTTAATGGAAAATCCTGAAGATGCGAAGATAATAGTTAATAAAGCATTACTTGCAAGTCGTGCTAGAAACGCAGCAAGAAAAGCAAGAGAAATAACAAGAAAATCAGATCTTGCTACAACTAATTTCTTTGGAAAATTATCTGATTGTAAGAGTAAGGATCCAAAAGTATCTGAAATATTTATAGTCGAAGGAGATAGTGCAGGAGGAAGTGCTAAAAAAGGTAGAGATTCAATGACACAAGCAATTCTTCCGTTAAGAGGTAAAATACTTAATGTAGAAAAAGCAAGACTAGATAGAGCATTATCAAACGAGGAAATAAGAACTATAATAACAGCATTTGGTACTGGAATAGGTGAAGAATTTGATTTATCTAAATTAAGATATGACAAAATAATAATAATGACCGATGCCGATGTTGATGGTTCACATATAAGAGTATTACTTTTAACATTATTCTACAGATTCTTTAAACCAATAGTAGAGGAAGGACATGTTTATGCAGCACAACCACCATTATTTAGAATAATGCATGGTAAAACAAGAAAATACGTTCTTAATGATGAAGAATTAGATGAATACATGAATTCTCTTCCAGAAAATGTAAGAAATAGAGCAGAAATCGCACGTATGAAAGGTCTTGGAGAAATGGATGCAGAAGAATTAAACGAAACAACAATGGATATAGAAAAACGTGTACTTAGAAAAATAACAGTAGAAGATTGTGTTCAAGCAGACGCTATATTTGAAAAACTAATGGGTGATGAAGTAGAACCTAGAAGAAAATTTATAGAAGAAAATGCTATATATGTAAAAAATATTGATATTTAGGAGGTGAAATGATGGATAATAAAAATATGAATGAAGAATATGATGAAAATTTAGAACATGTTGAAATTGATGAAAGCAAATTTAATGGTTATTTTCATGAAAGAGATAGTTTAGCAGAAAATAATATAGTAGAAGAAGTTAAAACATCATTTCTAGAATATTCAATGAGCGTTATAACTTCGCGTGCATTACCAGACCTAAGAGATGGTTTAAAACCTGTTCACAGACGTATTCTGTGGAGTATGTATGAATCTGGTTATACACCTGATAAACCTCATAGAAAGTCCGCAAAAACTGTCGGAGAAGTTATGGGTAATTATCATCCACATGGAGATTCATCTATATATGAAGCAATGGTAAGATTAGCTCAAGATTTTAATCAAAGATATATGTTAATAGATGGACATGGTAACTTTGGAAATATTGAAGGTGATGGAGCAGCAGCAATGCGTTACACAGAATCAAGATTATCCAAAATATCACTTGAATTACTAAGAGATATTAATAAAGATACTGTAGATATGGGTGATAACTTTGATGTTACAAGAAAAGAACCTACAGTTTTACCTAGTAGATTTCCAAATGTACTTGTAAATGGTTCAATGGGTATAGCTGTTGGTATGGCTACAAATATTCCACCACATAATCTAGGTGAGGTAATAGACGGATGTGTAGCATACATTGATAATCCTGAAATAGATACCTTAGGTTTGATGGAATATATTAAAGGTCCAGATTTCCCTACGGGTGGTATTATTCTTGGAAATTCAGGTATTAAAAAGGCTTATGATACAGGAAGAGGCTCAATAACAATAAGAAGTAAAGCAGAAATAGAAGAACATTCAAATCATAGTACTATAGTAATAACAGAAGTACCTTATGGTACAAATACTATGGAGCTTAAAAATAGGGTAGCCGAATTAGTAAGAGATAAAGTAATAGAGGGTATTGCTGATTACCATACTGATTTAAAAAATGGTGTAAAAATAACAATTACTTTAAAAAGAGATGCTAATCCACAAGTAGTTTTAAATAATTTATATAAACATACTAATTTTCAAACACAATATGGAATTATATTCTTAATGTTAGATGGCAAAACACCAAGAACCTTAGGACTTAAAGAAATAATTTCTAAATATATTGACTATCAAAAAGAAGTAATAATAAGAAGAACTAAATTTGATCTAGCAAAAGATGAAAAAAGAGTTCACATATTAGAAGGTTATAAGATAGCGCAAGATAATATAGATGAAGTAGTAAGAATTATTAAAAGTGCAAAGAGTGATATAGAAGCAAAAGAAAAACTTATGACTAGATTTAGTTTATCAGAAATTCAAACTGATGCAATTTTAGAATTAAAACTACGTAGATTAACTGGTCTAGAAAGAGATAAAATAGAGGCAGAATTAAACGATTTATTAAAGGAAATTGAAGAATTAAAATCAATTTTAGCATCTGAACAAAAAGTTCTTGATATCATCAAAAAGGAACTTCTTGAAATAAAGAATAAATATGGTGATGAAAGAAGAACTAAAATTGATATGACAGCAATTGATTATATTGAAGATGAATCATTAATACCTGTTGATAACATAATGATTACTTTAACTAATAAAGGATACATTAAAAGACTTCCAATAGATACTTATAAGTTGCAAAATAAAGGCGGTGTAGGTATAAAAGGTATGTCAACAAACGAGGAAGACTTTGTCGAACATATGCTCGCTATGACTACACATGACTATTTGATGTTCTTTACAAATAAAGGTAAAGTATATAGAATGAAAGGTTATGAAGTACCTGAATTTAGTAGACAAGCAAAAGGACTTCCAATAATTAACTTATTACCAATAGAAAAAGGTGAGAAAGTTTCATCAATGTTTATGATAAGTCCAAATGATGAATGTAAATATTTGGTATTTGCAACTAAGAAAGGATTAATCAAGAGATGCAACATTAATGAATTTGAAAGTATTCGTACGAATGGAAAAATAGCTATAACTCTTAAAGAAGATGATGAATTAATTTCAGTTTCAAAAACAGACGGGTCTAAATTTATTGCATTAGCATCTTCTAATGGAAGATTAGTACGTTTTGATGAAAATGAAATTAGAATTATGGGTAGAAGTGCATCAGGTGTACGAGGAATAGATTTAGGCAATGGATATTGTATAGATGCAAATATAGCTGAGGAAGATAAAGAAGTTTTGGTTGTAACAGAAAATGGATATGGAAAGCGTACAATAATTAATGAATATAGAACAACTCATAGAGGAAGTAAAGGCGTAAAAACTTTAAATTCCACTGAAAAGACAGGCAATATAGTAGCATTTAAAGTAGTTAATGATGATGAAGATTTGATGATTATAACAAATAGTGGAATGGTAATAAGAATACCAATATCTCAAATATCAGTAATGAGTAGAGTTACACAAGGAGTAAGATTAATAACACTTAAAGATAATCAAAAAGTAACATCAGTATTTAATATAACAAGGGAAGAAAGCAATGAAAATGAAGAAGAGTAATGTTTCACGTGAAACATTACTCTTTTATACATTTATTTATTATTACAGTAAATATTATTTCCTGGGAAATAATTTTATAATCAAACCATTGCTTTTTTGAATATTCAATGTCTCAAACGAACCTTCTTGATTAATATAGGCGTATTTTAATAGATTTTAATCATCAGAATTATTTCCCGGGAAATAATTCTGGTTAATATTTTGCGTAAATATATACTTTATTTAACAAATAATTATTAAAAAAATATGTTTCACGTGGAACATATAAAAAATGTTTTTTATGCAAAATTATTTCCCAGGAAATAATTTTTAAACATATAATTAATTTTAATCAATAAATTCTTGCGTCAATCAAAAAAAGAGTTGTTCCAAATTCAGCAAATAATTAAAAACTATTTTAATTCAAAACAAGGATAAAGAGGTAAAACTATTACTTATACATAGCAAATTATTTCCCGGGAAATAATTTTATTTAATACTTTGCACAGATATACATTTGTTTAATAAATAACTATTAAAAAAACAATGTTTCACGTGAAACATATATAAAGACTTGAAAATAAAAAATAAAACGTGTATATTAATAATGCGTAACATTTATATTGCTGAACTGGCCAGGATCGGAAGATAGCATTCCCTAAGTGTGTACGCATTTTTTATTATTAAAATTATTTCCCGGGAAATAATTTTGTTATATATTGATTTAAATTAACAATGTTTCACGTGAAACATAGGAGAGTTATATGAAAGAAAAAAATATGAAAGAAGCAATTAAAGAGGCAATTAAAGCATATGAGATGAAAGAAATGCCGGTAGGTGCAGTTGTTGTATATAATGGTGAAATAATAGGAAAAGGTTACAATAAAAAAGAATTTGCACATGATTCAACCATGCATGCTGAAATAATTGCAATAAAGGAAGCTTGCAAATCAATAAATGACTGGAGATTGAATGAATGTACTATATATGTAACAATGGAACCGTGTCCTATGTGTATTGGTGCAATAAAAGAAGCTAGAATTAAGGACGTTATATGCGGAATTAAGAATGATAAGTTTAATAAATTAAATGAAATAATAGAAAAAGAATTAGAAATAAATATAGAAATAGGCGTTTGTGAAGATGAAATAAAAAACATTGTAAAAAAGTTCTTTATTTCTATAAGAAACAGGTAAAACTGTTTTTTTCTTTTTATAAAAATGATATAATTATAAAGGAAAGGAAGATGAATATGGCTTATAAATCACTATATAGAAAGTATAGACCGACAACATTTGATGATGTTAGCGGGCAAACCTTTATAATAAAAACCTTAAAAAATGCAATTGCTACAAACAAGATAAGCCATGCCTATCTTTTCTCAGGAACAAGAGGTACAGGTAAAACAACAATTGCAAAAATATTTGCTAAAAATGTTAATTGCATGAATCTTATTGATGGAAATGTGTGTGGTAAATGCGAAATATGTACTACTGAAAATACAGATGATATTCAAGATATAATTGAAATAGACGCCGCATCAAATAATGGCGTAGATGAGATTAGAGAATTAAAAAATAAAATTAAACTTGCACCTGTATTGTGTAAATATAAAGTATATATTATAGATGAAGTCCACATGCTTTCTACAGGGGCATTTAATGCATTATTAAAAACATTAGAAGAACCACCTAGCCATGTAATATTTATACTAGCAACAACTGAACCTCAAAAAATACCTATTACTATAATATCAAGGTGTCAAAGATTTGATTTTAAAAAATTATCTATAATAGATATAAAAAATAGACTTAAATATATAGCAGAAAAAGAACATATAAATATAACTGATGATTGCTTAGATGAAATTGCCAAAATGAGCGACGGTGCGATGAGAGATGCAATAGGCTTATTAGATCAAGTAAGCTCATTTAATGAAGATTCAATTACTATTGATGATATATATCAAATTAGTGGAAGTGTGCCTTTTAAAAAAATCTATGAACTTATAGATTCATATATAAATGGAGATATAGAAAATATATTAAAGACAACTGAAGAAATATATAATGAAGGCAAAGATTTTATCAAACTAACGTTCGATATGTTATCTATATTCAAAGATGTTTTAATATATTATAGAGCACCTAAGTATTTTGAGAACCTAAATAAATTAAATTTTGATGAAATAAAAAAAATAAAAGAAAAAATAGATATATCTGATTTAGAATTAATTATAGAAACGCTTGAGAATTTATCAAGAGAATTAAAACTAAGCGATTATCCAAGAATACTTCTAGAAATGTTTTTAATTAATAAAAAGAGTGCTTCTAATACTTTGACTGAAGAAGTAAAGCATTACAAAGAAGCAGTTAATGAAGAACAAAAAGAAGTAATTAATGAACTAAAAGAAGAAAGAAAAATAGAAACAGAATTAAAAAAAGTAGAAACTAACGTAGAAGAAATAAAAGAAAATTTAACTATAAAACAAAACGAATATACAAATGAAACAAGAATTGCAGTTGATAATCCTAGTAGTGAGGATAAAAAAATACTTATAAATAATACGATTGCACTTGCAAGTGCTAAATTAAAAAAAGAAATAAGTGAAAAATTTATAGATTTAGATAAATATTTAATTGATAAAAAATATAAAGTAGCTGCAACGATATTAAAAGATGCAACTATAGCAGCTGTATCAAATGATCATATGCTTTTAACATATAAATACGTAAGTATGGTTGAAGATAATGATAAATCTATAAATAAGATAACAAAATTAGTAAATGAGATAACAAAATCAAATTATAAAATAGTAGCAATTTCTATAGATGAATGGAAAGAAATGAGACCATATTATGTTGAACTTAAAAAAAGTGGTAAAATAGAACTGTTAAATGAGCCTGTTATAAACGAATCAAATAACAATGGGTTAAATATAGATAATGAATTTGATGAAGTAATAAATGCATTTGGTAGTGAATTAATTGAAATGGAAGGATGATGAATATGAATTTACAAGCAATGATGCAACAAGCACAAAAATTACAAAGAGACATGATGAAATCTAAAGAGGAGATTGATAGTAAAACATTTACTTCAAAGCAATCTTTAGTAGAAATTGAGATGAAAGGTAATAAGGAAGTAACAAGAGTTAAAATAAATGCAGAAGAACTTTCAAAAGACGATATTGAAATGTTGGAAGATATGATAATGTTAGCAGTTAATGAAAATGTTAAAAACATTAATAAAGAAACTGAGCAAAAAATGGGCAAATTTGGTGGAGTAGCAGGGTTGTTATAATGAATTATCCAGATAGTTTAAATGAGTTAATAGAATCTTTTAAGAAATTACCCGGTATAGGAGAAAAAACGGCTGAAAGATTAGCTTTTTCTGTTATGAATATGGATAACGATACAGTTATTCTGTTTTCTAATTCTTTAAAAAATGTTAAAAATAAAATTAAAAGATGTACAATTTGCGGTAATATAACTGAAAATAATATATGCGATATATGTAAAAATGAAGCTAGAGATAATAATATAATATGTGTTGTAGAAGATGCTAAAAATGTTATTTCATTAGAAAAAATGGGATCGTATAATGGCAAATATCATGTTTTAAATGGATTAATTTCTCCCATGGATGGTAAGGGGCCTGATGATATATCAATTGATTCTTTAATAAGTAGAGTTAAAAAAGATGATATAAAAGAAGTAATAATTGCAATTAGTCCAACACTAGAAGGGGAAACAACTTCATTATATATTACTAAATTATTAGAAAATACTAAAGTTGTCGTATCAAAAATAGCATATGGCATTCCAATGGGTGCAGATATGGAATACTTAGATCCAATGACATTATCTATGGCATTATTAAATAGAAATAAAGTTTCATAACGGATTTATCTATTCATATTATTTATTGGAGGTAATATGAAAACGATATTTAAATTTATAAAAAAATTTGTTTTATCTGGATTCACTTTATTTGCATTTAATATTATGGCAAGCCCTCTTAATTTTCAAATTCCAATAAATTTATTTACTATACTATTTATGATAGTATTTGGATTTCTTTCATTGCCATTTTTTGCAGTATTATTAATATTTTTTTTCTAGGAAGTGATTGTATGCTTAGTGATTATAAAGAAACTGAACCAATAATATATAAACAACTTAAAAATAGTAAAAAAAATCTATCTCATGCATATTTATTTAACTTAAATGGTAATGTATATGCAATGGATATGATAATGTCTTTTATAAAAGAAATTCTTTGTCATGAGCATAAATCAAAAGAAGAATATGAAAAATGTGCATTATGTAAGCGAATAGACGATGGAAACTATACAGAAATTAAAAGGATTTATCCTGATGGATTATGGATAAAAAAAGAACAACTTGATGATTTACAAGAAGAATTTAGTACTAAATCACTTGAATCTGATAAAAGAATATATATAATATATGAAGCAGAAAAATTAAACAAAGCAGCAGCAAATAGTTTGCTTAAATTTTTAGAAGAACCATTAGATGGTATTATTGCAATATTGGTTACTAATAATATTAATCAAATGTTAAATACTATAACATCAAGATGTAGAATACTTACCTTTAATAAAAATAACGTTAATGATTATATTAAGTATAGTAATATTGATAAAAATATAACTATAAATAAATTAATGTTTACAATCTGGAAGATTCACGATAAAACAATTTGTATAGAGCCATATGAAGCATTTATAAATAATGCAGTAAGTTTTATAGAAAAATATGAGAAAAATAAGATGAAGGCAATAATTTATACAAAAGAATATTTTCATGATAAATTCAAAGAAAAAGAAGATATTTTAAAATTTTATGAATGTATGGTTTATTTTTATAGAGATATTTTAAACTATAAAACAAATGGACAAGTTATAATGTATGAAGATTATATTGATTTAATAAAATATGTAGCAAATAATAATACAATAGATCAAATTATAAATAAATTAGATGTAATAATTAATTGTGAAAGTTTAGTTAAATATAATTTGAATACTGGTTTATTAGTTGATAGAATGATAATTGATATGGAGGGATTAAAATGATTGAGGTAATAGGAGTTTCTTTTGATGATGGTAACAGAATATATTATTTTGATTCAAACAATATAGTTGCTAAAGTTGATGATTATATTATTGTAGAAACAGAAAGAGGTTTACAATATGGTAAGGTTTTAGTAAGTAATATAGAAAAAAAAGAGGAAAATTTAAACTTACCTTTAAAAAAAGCAATAAGATTATCAAATAAAGAAGATAAGAAAAAATATTTGTTAAATATATTAAAGGTTTAACAGATTAGGAGGTTCTATGGTACCTAGAATAGATATATTGACAATATTTCCAGAAATGTTTGAAGGATTCTTAAATACGTCGATAATAGCAAGAGCAATAAAAAATAAACAAATAGAAATAAATGTCCATAATTTTAGAGACTATTCACTAGATAAACATAAAAGAGTAGATGACTATCCATATGGTGGAGGAGCTGGTATGGTCTTAATGTGTGAACCAATTTTTAGAGCAGTTGAATCATTAAGAAAAGAAGATACAAAAGTCATAATGTTAACCCCATCAGGAGAAAAATTTACAGAAAAAAAAGCCCAAGAATTATCAAAATTTTCCCATATAATTATGTTGTGTGGACATTATGAAGGCTTTGATGAGAGAATAAAAACAATAACAGATATAGAACTATCTATAGGAGATTATGTCTTAACTGGAGGAGAATTACCAGCTATGGTTATAACAGATGCCATAACAAGATTAATACCAGGTGTTATTTCATCATCATCACTACTTAACGAAAGCTTCAACGATGAATATGTCGATTATCCTAATTATACACGTCCAGAAGACTTTAGAGGAATGAAAGTGCCAGAAGTCTTATTATCAGGCCATCACGCTAATATAAATAAATATAGACAAGAAGAAAGAATAAAACTAACAAAGTCTACTAAAAAGGATGGTGAATAAAGATGGAATCAAAAACATATAAAATTGATAGAAAAAGTAATAGTTTAGATATAGTAAATTTAGAATACTCTAACATAGATGGATACAAAATAAAACCAAAAGTAAATAAAGAAAATACCATAAAAGTGGATAATATAATATTCACAAATCCATCACTAATAAAAAAAATAATTAAAAAGAAAATAAATATTAAAATAAAAGAATTATTAAAAGAATTAAAAGATATTGAAGCTGGAACAAATGATTCAACCGGTGATATTCAAAAATCATTAATGAAAGCAGAAAAACTAAGAATAGCTATTATAGAAAAATACGTAAAATATTTAGGAAATACCTATCAAAGTTTATGCTTAAATAAAATACAAATAATAATCAATGAACTAAGATATAAGTTATTTACTAAAATTAATACAAATCAAAATGTTAATTATATAGAATTTGAAGAAAATAGAAAAAAAGGAAGATAATTTATTTTTCGACAAATAATACTATATATCTATTGTATATTATATATGGTGATTATATGAAAAATATTATAAAAAAAGTATTTACTCCTATAATTATGGGAGTAATATTAGGAAGTATCTGTGGTAAGATAGCATATAAAATTTATTCTGATGACTTAGAAAATAAGTTTTCTACAAAAAAAGTATATATCTTAGAATATGGTACATATAATACTTTTGATAATATGAAAGAAGATAATAATCAAAATAATTATATATATTATATAGATAATAACCAGTATAAATCTATCGTAGGAATTACCAAAAATGAAAATAACATAGAAAAAATAAAAAAACTATATAATACAGACCTAAAAGTAAAAGAATTCTATATTGAAGAAAAAGAAATAAATGAAAAGCAAGACGAATTTGATCAAAAACTATCTAATAGTACAAAAGAAGAAGATACAAGAAAGTTATTAGATGATATCATAAACTTATACAAAGAAGATGATAATATGCGTCTAATATCAATAAAATAACTATCAACCTCAAAAGTTGATAGTTATTTTAATTCATAAGTAATTTAGTAATTAGATTTTTATAACTAATACCCATATTTTCTATTAATTTAGGATACATACTTATAGCAGTAAAACCAGGTAAAGTATTAACTTCATTAAAATACAAAATATCATTATTATAGTCATATAAAAAATCAACTCTTGCTAAATCAGATAAACCCAAAATATTAAATATCATATCTGAATAATTTCTAATTTTTCTCTCTAAGTTTTTACTAATATTAGCAGGAATAAGTAATTTACTATCTTTTACATATTTTGCTTCATAATCGTAAATAGTATTTATAGAAACAATTTCCCCAACTTTAGATATAATTCTCTTACCACAATCTAGTATTGCACATTCAAACTCCCTAGCTTTAACATATTTTTCAATAATAACTTTATCATCATATAAAAAAGCCTCCTTAACATGCTTAACAAATTCCTTTTTATTATTACAAACATGTATTCCTAAAGAAGAACCACCCTTACTAGGTTTAACAACTAAAGGATAACCAATATTAGTATGTATTTTATCATTTTTCCTTAAAACATCATATTCTACTTGTGGTAATTCATAATCCTTACATATAATTTTTGTAAATTCTTTATCATAAGAAATAGCACTAGCTAACAAATCAGAACCAACATACTTAACATTACATAATTGAAATAATCCCTCTAAATTACCATTTTCTCCATCATTACCATGAATTATAGAGAATACTTTATCATAACCCTTAATAAATTTAACAACATTATCTATTTTCTTAATATTCCCATTTAACCAATTACCATTATCTAAATAACACAAATTATCATCAAAAATATACCAATTATTACATTTATCAATTCCAACCATAGTCAAATCAAATTTATTATTATCAATATTTTCAATTATATTCTTAGCAGATTTACAAGAAATATTGTGTTCATAAGAATTACCTCCAAATAAAAGTAATATTTTTATCATATACCTCCTTTAATTAATTATATTGTAATTCTTAAATTAATATGATATATTAGAATAAATAAAGGAGGATTTATGACATTAGTTATATTAGCTGCTGGAATGGGAAGCAGATTTGGTGGCTTAAAACAAATTGAACCAATTGATGAATATGGTCATTTTATAATAGATTATTCTATATATGATGCTATAAGAGAAGGATTTACAAAGGTTGTATTTATAATTAAAAGAGAAAATTATGATATTTTTAGAGAAACAATAGGAAAGAGAATAGAAAAGAAAATAGAAGTAGAATATGTTTTTCAAGAAATAGATAATCTACCAGAAGGATATAGCGTACCAGAAGGAAGAATAAAACCATGGGGAACAGCACATGCCATACTTTGTGCCAAAGATAAAGTCGATGAAAACTTTGCTATTATTAATGCAGATGATTTCTATGGAAGAGATGCATATCATGTAATAAGTAAATTCATGAAAAATAATAATACCCATGATAATATTTTAAGATATGCTATGGCTGGATATAAAGTAAAAAACACTCTAACAGAAAACGGAAGCGTTAAAAGAGGAGTATGTGAAGAGGAAAATGGTTATTTAACCAATATAATCGAGTGTAAAGTAGAAAAAGTAGACTCTGAAATAATAGCTACACCTTTAGAAGGTGGTAATTCATTTAAAGTATTAGAAGATGCTCCAGTATCTATGAATATGTTTGCATTTACAAAAGATATATTTGAATATTTAGAAGAAGGTTTTCCATTATTCTTAGATAAACACAAAGAGGATATTGATACATGTGAGTATCTAATACCTTCGGTTGTCTTTGAAGAAATAGAAAACAAAATAGCTACTGTAGAAGTGTTAAAAACAAATGCTATATGGCAAGGAATAACATATAAAGAAGATAAAGAAAAAGTAGTTAAAGAAATAAAAAAATTAGTAGACAACAATGAGTATCCTAAAGACTTATGGAAATAATTAAATTAGTAACTAAGAACCAAAAATTCTTAGTTATTTTTATTGTTATCTTTATTCACTAAAAAATCATTTAAGAATATACTAATAAAGAAAATGGAGGTTAGTGTGAAAAAAATAATAAGTGTAATTATTTTAGTTATTATCTTAGCAATAGTGTCAATATTGCTAATAAAGAAAGAAGAAAATAACAGTAATTTAAAACAAATCACCATAGGTGAAGTAGCTCATAGCGTTTTTTATGCACCAATGTATGTAGCAGATTCATTAGGATACTTTAACGAAGAAGGGTTAGATGTATCAATAGTATTAACCAGTGGAGCAGACAACGTTATGGCTGCAGTTTTATCAGGAGATATAGATATTGGTTTTTCAGGAACAGAAGCTACAATTTATGTATACAAAGGTAACGAAACAGATTATGTCATGACTTTTGCAGGATTAACTCAAAAAGATGGTAGTTTTCTAGTATCAAGAAAAAAAATAGATAATTTTAAAATAAGTGATTTAAAAGGAAAAACAGTAATTGGAGGAAGAAAAGGCGGAATGCCAGAAATGACCTTTGAATGGGCTCTAAGACAAAATGGAATAGATCCACAAAAAGATGTTAATATTGATACATCAATAGCCTTTTCAGCTATGCAAGGAGCATTTGTTTCAGGAATAGGAGACTTTGTTACATTGTTTGAACCTAATGCCACAGCTATAGAAAAACAAGGATTAGGTTACGTTGTAGCTTACATAGGTGAACTAGGAGGAACAGTTCCATATACAGCATTTAATGCTAGAAAAAGTTATATTGAAAATAATCAAGATATTATAAAAAGTTTCTCAAAAGCTATAAATAAAGGTCTATCTTATGTTCACAATAATAAAAGTAATGATATAGCCGAAAGAATAATAGATTATTTCCCTGATACATCTTTAAATGATTTAATCACTATAATAGATAGATACCAAAAAGGTGATGCTTGGAAAAAAGATATTTCTATAAGTCCATCTGAATGGAATCATATCCAAGATATAATTATTGCTTCAAATGAATTAGACGAGTATGTAGACTATGACAAATTGATATATACAAAGTATTTTACAAATTATGACTAATATTATTTCTATTAATAAATTATCAAAAAAATATCATAGCAAAGGGGAAACAACAGCTATCAAAAATTTAACATTATCAGTAAAAGAAGGTGAATACTTAGCTATAGTAGGACCATCAGGATGTGGAAAATCTACTCTATTATCTATTCTATCTGGAATTGAAAAAAAGAGTAGTGGAAGTATTATTTTACATAAAGATAACATAAAGTTTGGTTATATGCTCCAAGAAGATTGTCTATTTCCTTGGCTAAATATACTTGAAAATTGTTTATTAGGATTAAAAATAAAGAAAGAAATAACTAAAGAAAATAAAGAATATGTCATAAAATTACTTAACGATTATGGACTACATGATTTTATATACAGTTACCCAAATAGCTTATCTGGTGGTATGAGACAAAGAGTAGCTTTAATAAGGACACTAGCTATAAAACCAGATATCCTACTATTAGACGAACCATTTTCTGCACTAGACTATCAAACTAGATTAATTCTATCAGAAGATGTATATAAAATGATTAAAGATAATCAAAAAACAGTAATTATGATAACACATGACATTGCCGAAAGTATATACTGAATTAACAAACCATTTAAAAACCCCTAAATATGAAATGATGTGAACCCTGTTTGGTAGACATCAGAAAAAACCTAGGTTAAAAAAATCAAGGGCGAACGATAGTGAGTTCATCTAGACCCTTGATTTTTATTATGCATTTATAATATTTATTCAAATAAAGCTTGTCTTTATTTGTTATTAATTAATAAATTAATAATGTATAGAATATCTTCTGCATATTCAACAATATTTGAGTCTGGTTCTCCCATACCTGGACATAATCGATTATATAATTTATAATCATAACCACCATTATTTTTTAAATATTCTATGACTGCATTCATTTTATATATTATTTCATTATTATTTATCATTTTTATTATATTCTTTCTTTTTGTTAACTTTCTTACCTTTAATTCTTGTTGTATTATAGAATTCTATCCATTCTTCGACTAAAATTATGTAATTTTCTAAAGATGTGATATTATTATTATACAAAGTTTCCTTTTTAAGGAGAGAGTGCCAGCTCTCAATTGGTGAATCATCTATTGGAGTACCTTTTCTGGCCATAGAAATAGTAATACCATTTGATTCACAAATTGCTTTGTATTCATAAGATGTATACTGGAAACCTTGATCACTGTGAATGATAAGTCCAGATACATCTTTTATTTTGGATATTGCTTCATTTAATGTATCCATAACTAATTTGTTATCATTATATTTAGATATTTTATAAGCTACAACTTTTCTATCATATAAATCGATTATTGTTGATAGATACGCCCTTGAGCCTTTAAATATAAGATAAGTTACATCTGTATCCCATACTTTATTTGGTGCATCAGTAGTAAAATTTCTATTTAGCAAATTTGGTTTAACATTATCTTCAATTCTTTCATTCTTATTTTTCTTTTTTGCTTTTCTTATATATTCAGCCATCAAATTATATTTTTTCATTATTCTTAAAACCTTCTTTCCATTCATTACAACCCCATATTTGATTTTTAGGCCTTCCACAATTCTACGATAACCATATGTGCCTTTAGAATCATCAAATATTTCTTTAATTATTAGATAATCAGGATCTTCCTTATTTCGATATTTATAATAAGTTTTAGGACTTATTTCTAATACGGCACACATATTATATAACTTATAATTATCTCTATATAGATTTATAAAAGTTACTTTCTCTCTCGTTGTGCCTTGAGGAAGGCCTGGTATTTTTTTAGTATTTCATATCTTTCTTTATAATCCTCTTTAGTTAATTCTGATTCTTTTGGCCGACCGCTTCGATGTCCAGCATTTGGATATAATTCTGGATGATTAATAAATTTCCTTTTCCAAGTTTTAATTGTATATAATGGTATATTGTATTCTTTAGTTAGTCTTGTTGCCGATCTACCATTTCGAAGTTTTTCTACAATTTCTTTAATCAAATCATCAGTATACTTTGCAAATTTTTGCCCCTTTGAAGTCATAATAAATACACCTCCTTTCGGAGGTGTATTATATCATACCCTTAAATTGGTTTTTTATATTATCTACCCAGAGGGGTGCATTTCAATAACTAAAGGGTTTAACATTGCACTTATATCATAAAGAATACTATATGTATATATAGTGTTGTTTTAATTTTCATAATCCCAATATAATCCAAACACTTTTTATCTTTTCTTTAAAGTTTCAGAAGTTACTTGATTATAAAATCCACCTGGGGCAAAGTATTTACTATCATTTAAAAATTTATTATTGGAAACATAAGCTAAATAAGAATCTAAATCTGTAACATTTGAATATGGATGTGATAATGATACTTCTCCATGACCTGTAAACGCTAAGAATTTTCTTGCTGTAAGATTATCATATCCTAAAAATTCAACAGCTTGTTCAATAAAGGAATGTCCATAATCATGTCCTCTATATAATCTGTGTGAAAATACATCATACGGAAATCTCGCAACTAATCCACTTTTTTCTTGAGCTTCCAAAAAATCTGAATTTCCTCTACTTTCAGCACTACAAACAGCTTCTGCTAATTCTTTTGGTAGAGTACATTTTTCTCGTAAAGTTTTTTCTTTTTCACAAACATCATAATAATTATCAGCCATTATATCTATATGACCATATTGATCTCTTTTATAATCTAGTTTTGGACTAGATTCACCATAAGCACATACTACATAACCACATTTTTCTAGTTCTCTCGCTGTTATTTCATTATAAGGTAAAATACAGGTATGTCCATCTCTAGCTATAAAATTTAGGGTTGAACCATAACAATATACTACTCCCATAGATAGCAATGAATTTTCTCTTTCTGCGACAGCCATACCATTATCATGTACATCAGCAGGAATATCACATTTTTGAATTGCTAATTCCCTCAATTCAGCAGGAATCTCTTTTATTCCAAGAGCGTCGGCACATTGTCCTGCTAATATTTGTCTTCTTTCGTTATAATCACTATAAATCATTTAAACCTCCTATATTTTTATAATAATATTTTAAAAGCTATATTTTTCTAAAATTTCATTTCTTTCATTATAAATTGTTAAATAAACCTACTATAAACATAATAACATGTTTTTTAAAAAAAAGCAAGTTTTTCTTTTTTTTCTTTACTGTTGATAACCATAAAACTTAATATCTAATACTTCTGCTTTACCATTGTGTCTATCAGTATCTCTATTAACTATGGTTATACTCTCTACAAACTCATTTAAGAAGTTTAGTTTCTCCTTATCGGTTAATAGTTTCCAATGGTCTACGATATACCTTGATATTTCTGCTTTATTTATATCAGGTTTCTTTGTATAGACTTGTTCTAAACGAGATAGTCTAGTTTCATTTACTTGAATTATGCTATCTAGTTCTTCACTCATATATTTGAATTGGTTATAATCTATCTTTTGTGCCATAAACAAGTCCATTACTTCTTTTTGTTTTGCACGTTTATTTACGAGCAATTTTTTAATGTTTTCTATTTCTTCTAAATCAATGTCTTCTTCTTCAATAACTAAATCATCTATTGCATCAAACTCTGCTATATTATTTTTTAAATACTCTATAAACGCTTCTTCTGCTTTGAGATGTGATACATACCTAGCAGTACATATTTGTTTTTCTTGATTAACACATCTATAAGCATTAAATAAATTTCGTGTACCATCTTTTCTTAATCTACCTATTGTTCTAGCAGTAGTTAATCTCTTACCACATACTCCACAAACTAGGGTACCACAAAAGTATACGTCGTCCTTTGGTCTATTGGTATGTACTTTTGTTTCAATTTTAGATAAATTATCTTGAACCTTATTCCATATTTTCTCACTAATAATGGGCTTATGTTTTCCATCTCCTATATAGTAATCTTTTCTTCCTATACCATACTGTACTTTACCAATATATACTGGGTTAGATAACATTAATCTTATTAGTTTTGGCGACCATACACCTACAAAGGTTTTAGTACCAACAATTTCACCATTCCTACCTATATTAACAGTATCACCTGCACGTTTAGTAGGTATACCCTCAGCAGTTAATCTTTTAGCGATAGTAGTAAAGGAAGTACCCTCTATATACATTTTAAATATTCTTCTAACAACCTTTGCTTCTTCTTGATTTATAATAATTACTTTATTTCCTTTTTTTCTATTATAACCATAAGGAGTACAAGCACAACATAGAGTATAACCTTGTTTTGCTTTTTGATTAAATGCAACTTTAATTCTTTCTGATGTTAACTCTCTTTCGTGTTGAGCAAACAACCCTTTAAGCAATGTCATAAACTTGCCATTTGAATTACTTATATCTACTTTTCCGTCTGATATAGACCATACGTCAACATCATACTTTTGGAATAGTTGTATAAAATCTTCTGTATCGGTTAGGTTTCTTGTTAATCTATCAAACTTTTGGATTAACACTACGTCTATTTTGCCGTCTTGTATATCCTTAATTAGTCTTCTTACTGATGGTCTACCTTCAACATCTTTTCCACTAATACCTTCATCTGCATAGACATCGTAAACTTTGAAATTACTTGTCTTTGCAAATGAAATAAGGTTTTGTTTTTGTGCTGCTACTGAATAACCCTCCTGTGCTTGTCTTTCGGTAGATACACGGATATATATACCAGCATTCCTCATATTACTTTTGCTCCTTACTAGATTGTAGCATTCTAGGTACAGATGTTTTTACAAAGAACTCTAACATCTTTAGTTGCTGTTCTTTTGATAACTTTATTTTTTTACTATCTATTGATAGTTTATTTTTCATAAATTCTCACTCTTTCATTTAAACTTATGAAATTCAAGACAACTTTTTGCCTTAAATATAACTGCGAAAGAGTAAATAAGTATACTGCTACAATCGGACGACAATTGTACCAGCTTTTACCCAATAAATAAAGCCCTAAACCTTTAGATTAGAATATAACAATATTTACTTAATATAACATCATCATAATCATTATATACGGGTTAGGTTTTTCATAACACGGATTTGTTATGATGATATTATATTAAGCATATTATTATATTAACAACCCCATTTTCCTTATTTTTCAACCTTTCTCACACATTTTTAATACACCTCCTATAGAATATTTACCAAGCAACTATAATAAATGTTATTACTTAGTCTTGCTTTTCTTACCAATTAGTATTGTTACGTATAACTCTCCATCTCTAATATAACCATATACTGCCATAACTACCTCCCTCTATTAAATCAAGGGTTGACTATATTGATTTAATATTTTCATACATTATTTAACCCATAATCAACCAAGATTTATTATTAAATTAATCAAATGTTAGACTTTACATATCATTTTTTTTGAAGTCTAGTGGTTCTTCGTCTTCTACTTCAAGTCCATACTTGATTTTTAGTAATTTTCTTATATTCCGCTTTAGTTGTTTTTTATTTTGAACTTCATAATTAAATAACTCAGCCATTATTGAGTTAATGTGTATTTGGAACTTTTCCTCGTACATAGTAGAGTCATAATACCCAGTAGCAAAATAATATGCTACTACCTCTGGTACAATATACTCCTCTAAGTACTCCTCAACTTTCTTATGATGTGGCTCTATAATATCTTCAAACTCTTTATCACTAATATCTCGGTCTGTGTCTTTTAGGAACATCACTATCACCACCTAACACTTTGTCTACTATTCCATATTGTAGTGCATTATTAGCACTTAACCACCAGTCTATACCAGTAGCCTCCTTCTTAATTTGCTTATAAGACCTATTACTTTTTTCGGCAAGTATTTTAAATATTTTATAATTTAAGTCTTTTGAGTGGTCTAAACGATTTTGCATTTCGCCGACCTTTCCAGTTGAAAATGAACTGACTTCGTGAATCATTACACTTGCATTTGGTAGTATAAACCTTTTACCCTTTGTACCATTAACTAGTAATATACTGGCGATTGAACTACACTTACCAACACCTATTGTTGATACATCACTTTTAATCATATTCATAGTGTCATATATGGCTAGTCCACTTGATACTGCACCTCCATTAGAATTGATATACATTGTAATATCTTTGGGGCTTTGTATGTCAAGTCTTAACAACTGGTCTATAACATCTTTGGCTTTTTCATTGTCTATTTCTCCGTCAACATAAATAATTCTATTGTCTAATAAATGAATAGACGATATTTTCTTTTCCTTAACTTGCTCCCTTTTGTGCCTATTGTAATTCATAAATTAATCCTTCCTTAACAAATTACATCTATTAATCTACCAGCATTTTTTTAATGTATTAACTGACGTAGAAACTTTACTGCCATCCAAAAGTGTAACCTTCCTATATATTATTATAGATTGTTGGGGGAGGTACTGCCTTTTTCTAGACAATCATGATTAAAGGGAGGAGGAAAAGTATGTCTGCTGATGAGATAATTGAAGCAAAAGACATAGCATTAGGGTGACAACTAGAATACTGCGATAACCACTGGAATATTCCAATATGGAAACTTGCTAATAATGGACTATTTGACAGTCTAGCTGAAATAGAAGTATTCTTCTTTTCGTTTGATGTTTATTACTACAGCACTGACATTGCACTAATTAAACGTCTTGGCAAACTATATCTTGATATGCTAGATGAACAAGGTATCAACCGATTGTTCTACGTCTAAAAATAAGGGAGCCATTTGGTTTCCTTATTTCACTTATGTTTCAATGATTACATTTATTTGGTATATTGCCGAAGCTATATCAATGGCAGATAGAGTAGTAGTCTTAACTAATAGACCATGTCAAGTAAAAAAAGTATATGACATTAACTTAACTAACAAGTCAACTCCAATAGAAAACAGAAAATGTAAAGAATTTTCCAAATACTATGATGAAATATGGAAGGAGTTAGACTTCCATGTATAGTAAAGAACACATAAATTATCTAAAAAAAGAGAAAAGAAAAAAAGTACTAGTTCATATAACACAAATAACTATTCTAATAGTATTTTTATTAATATGGGAATATCTATCCCAAAAAGAATTAATAAATCCTTTTATATATTCAAGTCCAAGTAAAGTAATAAAAACAATTATTTCTCTATATAAAAGTAATAATTTATTTAATCATATATTTATTACCATATATGAAACATTTATAAGCTTTATGTTAGCTACTCTAATAGGAACACTTGTAGCTATAATACTATGGTTTAATAAATTTCTATATAAAGTATTTGATCCATATTTAACAATAATTAACAGTATGCCTAAAGTAGCTCTAGGGCCAATAATAATAATACTTTGTGGAGCTAATATGAAATCTATTATTATAATGGCTCTATTAATATCTATAATAATAACTATATCTAATGTATATAATGGTTTTTCAAACACAGATAAGAATAAAATAAAATTACTAAAAAGCCTAGGAGCAACAAAATTTCAAATACTAAAAATATTAGTAATACCAAGTAATTATTCAGTTATTATTAATAGTTTAAAAATAAATGTAAGTATGTCATTAATTGGTGTTATTATGGGAGAGTTTTTAGTAAGTAAAAAAGGAATAGGTTACCTAATTAACTACGGATCTCAAGTATTTAACTTAAATTTAGTTATTTCAGGAATTATTATCTTACTTTTAGTGTCATATATTATGTATCTAATCGTAGCATATATTGAAAAAATTTTAATAAAGGAATATTATGATTAATTCATATTATTCCTTTTTATATACATATATAATGTCATACTTATCACTGTTTTGGGTTACACCAACTATATGACAAAGAACCAAAAAAACTAACTATTTTTAGTTAGCATTTATTACTCTCGAAATCTAAAAGTTCGAGTTTCCTATCATATTGGAGCGAATAAACAACAGGTTGCGAACTGAGTTCTCTTTCTAAAAATATTATAGATGAATTCCTATTAAATTTCAATGGGTGTATGGAAAAAATTAATATTTTATAGTATAATTTTACCAGTATTTATCTTGATTCGAGTTCGGAGGTTAAAATGTTTACTTTAGAAAATATATTAAATTATACAAGTGCCAATATACAAATCATAGGTGTTTTTATAGCAATTATAGGTGGATTAATTGCAATAAAATTGCTTAATACAAAAATAGAAAAAGACACTTTAAAGGAAAAATTAGAAAAGTTAAATAAAGAAATAAGATTTTACCAGAAAAGAAAAATAACTGATGAAAAAGAATTATATAAAATCAACAAAGCAGATTACATAACTTACATTTATGAAAAAGTAAGAAATAAGGATTTTAAGATAGAAGATTATGAAGATTATAATTTAACTTTTGAATAAAGAAGAGAAATTGTCAAAGAAATAAATGAGTTGATAAGTAGTGCATTAAAAATATTTAGTGAACCGCATTACAAAGATGATATACCTAATATTTTAAAACAAAATCATATCAAGGAAGATACTATTGAATATATGATTTATAAATATGTTGGGAATAATACTAGAATTAGAAAAACTAGATTTGGTATTTTAGATCCAACTGATATTGATTTTGATAATATATCATTTGTTTCAATTCCAGAAAAATTAAATGAAAGAGATTTAAATAATCGCATCGATAAATTTGATGAATTTATTGAATGGAAAATGATAGAAAAAGAAGATATTGAATCAAAATTTATAGCTTTAAATAACAATTTATATGTAAAAAAAGATGTTCTTTTATTTGTATTTATAACGATTTTTGCAATCATTATTCCACAAATAATACTATCAACATATCCTTTATTTGTAAATTATAAGTGGCTTAAATATATATTTGCAATTTATAGTATAATTACATTTATTATTTCAATGTTTTTTATGCTATGGTACATATTCAAACTATTTTTAGGTATATCTAATAATGATATAAAATTTAGATTGTGAGGTTATTATGAATACACCATATCAGACATTATTAAAAAGTGAAAAAATAAAGCGAAAGAAAACAAAGAGTGAAATACCAGGATTTTATAATTTTATACCTTCTGTGTATAATGTATTTATAAAAATGCCATTTATTCATGGCACTTTGGCAGAAGATATTGATACGGAATTAATTAAAATTCAGGACCTGTTTCAATTTTTTGTTTATGATTTTCCATTTAAAGCTAGAAATATTTATAATCTAATGGAAATAGGAAGTTATTTTGATGCTACAATACTATTTCGTTCATTAGTAGAAAGTTTTATTATTTATAAATATTATATTTTAAAAAAAGATGGAACAGGTTTGTCAAATTATTTTCTAGGTAATAGTAAAATGAGAATTAAAGATATTTTTGAGAAAGTAATACCTGGATATTATGATAGTTTATATAGTGAATTATGCAAGGCGACACATAGTAATCCTTTATTACAAGCAATATTTAGAGGTAATGTTTCCAAATCTGTACCTATAAAATCTAATATAAATAACATTAATTTAGATTGGTTTTCATATGTAACTAATCAATTAGAACCTTTAATAATAGGAACAATTGAATTATATAAATATGTGTACCCAAATAATACTTTAATTAATGATAAAGATATCAAAAATGACTTAGAATGTATATACAATTTCATAAATGAAAATATTGAATATCGAAAAAAGAATTATCCAGAACAAAGCGAAATGATTTATTATTATGATAATCTTATGAAAATTTAAAAAAATATTAACATTAGAAAATGATAATAAAAAATTTTTGTTTTTCTTTAATGATAATTTATGGCATACTTTTAAGATAAAAATAAAAAGGTCACTATTTGAAAAACAATATAAAAAAACAGTAAAATTTTAAGTAATAAATTATTGAGGAGGAATAAATGGCAGAATTAAAAGTTTTAAATCAGAAAATTTCTTATTTTAAAATAGAAGATGAAGATTATATTTCTATTACAGATATGCTTAAATCTAAAGATGGTGATTTCTTCGTATCTGATTGGTTGAGAAATAGAAATACTATCGAATTTTTAGGTATTTGGGAAGAAATTCATAATCCTAATTTTAATTATGGCGAATTCGCCATAATTAAAAGTCAAGCAGGTTTAAATAGTTATAAAATTAGTGTTAAAGAGTGGGTAGAAAAAACAAATGCAATTGGTATAATGTCAAAAGCAGGAAGATATGGTGGAACTTATGCCCATAAAGATATCGCTTTTGAATTTGGTATGTGGATTAGTCCAAAATTTAAATTGCTTTTAATTAAAGAGTTTGAAAGACTAAAAGCAGAAGAGCAAAAACAGATCGGCTGGAATGCCAAACGCGAACTTTCAAAGATTAATTACAGAATACATACTGATGCAACAAAACAGAATTTAATACCTAATGAGTTAACAAAAGAACAAATTAATTATGTATATGCTGAAGAAGCTGATGTTTTAAATATGGCTCTATTTGGTATGACTGCTAAAGAATGGAGAAATAAAAATAAGAATCTAGATGGTAACATTAGAGATCATGCAACTATAAATGAATTAATATGTTTAGCAAATTTAGAAAATCTTAATTCGGTATTTATAAATGATGGATTAAATCAATCTGAAAGACTTGTTAGACTTAATAAAATAGCAATATCTCAAATGAAAATACTTAATGAAACAGATATAAAGTATCTTAATAGTAAATAGAAAGAGGTGGTTTATTTGAGTAAATATCTAAAAGTAATGTTTGGAACAAAATCTGGTGCATCAGATTTTGAATATAAATTGGGAGAAGTGAATGTAGCGAAAATATGGGATCCAAAAGAGTTAGATCCTAAAAAAATGGGAGGCTTTAATTTTAGTACAGAATCAAAAATATTAAGATGGTTAGTTAGAGGGGATACAATTTATGATGTTGAATTACCTGAAGATGCTGAGGTAGTTGATTGCCCTAGTAATTCAGCACCACATGGTGTATTTAGAAGTAATAAAATTATTATCTCTAATCCAAGAACAGTAACAGATGATATTGCAATGGAATTGTATTTAAAATCCGATTTACCAGAAAAATCCTATTATAAAGCCATGGCTAGGTGTGCAGTAAGAGGATATATGAATACAGCATTAAAGATTTTTGAAGATAAAGTTAATAAAGAAAATGTTAGATTAGTTACTTTAGAATTTGAAGACTTTTGTAAACAAGGTACTGAAAAGCAATTTGATGAAAATAAGCATTTAAATGAACAAACTAGATTTATATATAACAAATTAAAAAAATTATTATAGGAGATTTTAGAGTATGGATAAAACAAAAAAGGAATTAGTAAAAGATATTGTATATAAGTTTGCTGAGTTATCTAAAATAACGGATACAAAAATGTGTGATAATTTAGTTGAAAAGTTATTGAATCTTGATACTGATGATTCTATTGATACTATATTAGTTTCTTTAAATAGTTTATTAAATAGAAAAATCTTATCTGTTGATGATATCCTTTCAAATGTTAACTTAATATTATCTTTGAATCCCGATAAATATCATTCAGCAGATGATTTGATTGCAAGACTAAACTGGATTAAAAGTATGAACTTAGAGTATCCTAAAATGCCATTAGCAGAAAATCATAGATTAGTACTTGAAACATTCGATAGATTTAATGAGTTAATTAAGACAAATTTTGATTGTTTTTATACCGGTGGTTTGATGGGATATTTAGCAACTGAACATCCTTTAGAAAGATATCACGGAGATTTAGATTTATTTATAAATGAAGATCAATTATTTGCTTTATATAAATTAGTGCAAAATAGCGATGACTTTGAATTTGTAAGTAATATGAATCATAAAGAAGTTAATGGTCATGAATATAAAGTTACATATAAAGATACACCTATGAGCATTGGATTATTTTTATTTAGCAGATTACCTAATCACGAAATTGTATTAAAGGAATATTATTATCCAAATCAGGATTCAAATCAAGATTTGTATGTTAATGAACATCATCTTTCCGGTAAATATGCATCTATGATGTTTTCAAATCAAATAAGAGAACATAATGGAACTTTTTATAAAATGCAAACATTAGAAAGTATATATAATTCTAAGAAAAATTCTAGACCTAAAGATAGATATGATGCAACTATAATACAAGATTTTGTTGACAAACAAATTGATTATAAATTGGATACTGAAAAACAAGATAACTATGACATTAATCATCAAATAGCTATAAATTCTGTAGTACAGCAAATGGAAGAAACTATTAAAATCCTATAAATAAGCGGAGATAAAAATCCTATAAATAAGCGGAGATAAAAAAGTCTCTCGGAAATTTATATATTGAATTATAATAGAAAATTATTTTTAAATTTGGGATTTTAATGGTTCTCACATATAAGAATTTGTGCGGGAGTACAAATTCAGTGCTGGCTAGACATAGATTTTATTTCCATATTCAAAGAAACAAAAAAGAGGATTAAATTATTTTGATAATTTTTTCCGCTTTTTGAAGATTATTTATATAAAAACATATTCATTTAAGACAATTTCTTCTGCTGTATTTTTATAGTTATTCATTAGTTTTGTCCATTCCAATGGATTTAATTCTTTGTTTTTTTCAGATAGTCTTTCATCATTCTAAGTTGTGAATCAATGGAATAGCCATTATCTCTTTGGTCATCAGTAGATACATCTATGGAACACATATACCGTATTATTTTAAAACATTAGATTTAATAAATTTTGATTATAAAATAAATACCAGTATAACTATTGGTACTGGTATAAAACAAGAGAAAGTTAATATTGACAAATTAAATATTACAATATCTTTTGGAATATAAATTAGCATATTTTAAATTAAAACAATAATTGTTGAATATAAAATATCCACCTATATAAGTGGATACTTTTTTAATCTATTTTCTTAAATTCATTGCCAATCTTTTCAAATGATGTTCCTATATTTGAATTTAAATACGAAATTATAGTTCTATCATAGTTGCATATAGTATTTAAATCAAAAATACCAAAATTATCTGAATTATTAGTATATGTTTCATCTTCATCTCCAGCAAAAAATCTCCAACCACTGTCAGTTTCATTTGATGGATTTTCTCTATACATATACCCAATTTGTAATCCATCAACAGTTATCTTGTCAGAGGCAATACATCCACCTTTTAACTCTGTTAATTGAATTATTTCTTCTTTTTTTAATTTATAATCCTTCATTATTTCTTTCCTTTCATATTACATAGACATACCATGAGATTCTTCTTCATATTCTGTTTCTTGATTCACTGATTGTTGTTCTTGGTAATTTAACAATTGTTCTTTCATTTCATGAAGTTTCTGCTTGTCATCATGAAGTATAACTGATTTTTTAACAGCTTCGCTTATTATTGGTCTAAATTTTGAAGTTTTTTGTTGGCCGGTAACAATTTGCTGTTCTTCTTGAGTTCTTTGCTCATACTCGTCACTTTCAGTAGTAATTGTTTCTTTTTTACTTCCAACACTCATATTCATTACGATAAGAATTGACTGAATTTCTTTAATAAATTCTTTGCCTTGAAAATTATTTATTATTCCTTTAACTAAATCTATGTTTCCATTAAATAATTCATTTCTCAATATGCTAGTTATTTCTTTGCTATATAAATCAACAAGTTGCGGACAATTAATTAAAAGATTTACAACTCTGTCAGAGTATTGTTTAGCTATTAATTTATTATCAATAGTATTAAATTTATGTAAATATTCTTGCAAAGTTAAAATTGGATCACTAGCAATTATTAATTTAAAGATTTCTTCAATATGTTCTTCAGCTCTTTTAGGATTAGACCATTGTTCATAATTCGTTGTAGAAGTCTTTCTATCAACAACTTGTCCTTTATATTTTTCAATTAGTTTTTTCTTTTCTTCTTGGATTTCTTCATAAGTCTTTGGTGTGCCATTAGGATTATATATTAGACTTAACATGGAATTACTTGGAACTAGTTTACCCAATATAAATTTTTTGTATCTATAATCCTGTTCATAAACAATAGGCAAATGCTGTTTATCATGAAATTCTTCACTTGATAAATCTGTTCCTGTAATTATAGCATTAATATAATTATTTGTTTCGCCAAGTTCACTATAATCTTGCTCTAATCTTTTTTTATCTATAAATAAATCACATTCAGATAGAGCAAACAAATTTGCATCATGTTCCATGATAAAGCAATCATGATTAGAATTGTAAAGTTGAGAATCAATTTGTGTTGCTTTTTCTTTTAATAAAACAACTGTTGACGGATCAATTGATAAAATACTATTGATATCTGTATGCATATTGTTTATATCATCATATTGCATTTTGTGCCTAAATTCATGAAAAATAGTAAACATAATATGTTCAAAATCAGTCGTGCCAATCATTTTTTTTGAAAGATTTATAGTATTATTAAAGAAATGACTTACTGGAGCATCTGATTCCAGTTGATAACCCAATTGCTTATCATATTTTTTAGCCATATAGGCAATTAAATATCTAGAAAAGAATTGATAACTTTGTCTAATTTGATTTGCAATTTCTTTTGATACTGATAAAGAACCACAATAATTATTATAGAATTTACCAACTTCAAATACGAATTTTAAATTTTCTTCTAAATATTGTAAATCACAGCCGTTATTTATTGTTAAATTTATTTCTTGCATTCTTCTAAGCATTTCATCCCAATTCATATTGATTTTACATCTCCTAATCTTTAAATCCTTTAATTTTAAATTTAATGCCAACAATTTTAGAATTCACAACTTTTTCCTTTCCAAATATATTATAAAAAGTCTTTATAAATTCTTCTTTAGAATAGTTAAGAGTATTATTTATATTGTCCTTACTATCCCATAATAAATCAACATTTTCATATATAATTTTATCTATAACTTCAACTAAAATATATTTACTATCATTATCAAGAACACTAAATTTTATTTCGTCGCCAATTTTAATGCTTTCAGTTTTTTCATTTAGTAAACGGAATTCAATAGTTTTCTTGCCAGAAACCATATCATCATAAACACTATCATAAATTCTATATTCAAAATGATTCAAAATCTTCAACTCCCAACTTATTTTTCTAAAGCATTAAGTGTAATAAAATGACAATATTTATTAGTCCAATTTTTATCATTAGTTACATGTTCTTCAACCTGATCAGTTTTAAATATCTGAATATCTGCATTGCAAACATCTTCCATTAACTTTAAATAATTTTCTCTATCTTTATCAAAGAAAAATGATCTTAAAAAATACAAAGTTTTTTTATCATTTTTTTCAAACATTAATGTTCTAAGTTCATCTGCACTGGGTTGAGTATGATGTTCATAATCTTCACCTTGTCCAGTAATAAAACATAAATTTGTAATATAATTTTTAATTAAATAATTTTTTCTAATATAATCAAGTAATTTTTCATCTTTATGATTACCAGATTCAGCAATCAAATCAATAATTTTTTTCAATATAATCACATCCTAATCAAGATTTATATTTTGTATACTTATTAACTCATAATTATCATCAAATTCTAATTTAAAAGTTTCACAATAGTTGAAATATCCGTTTAATAATATATTGTTATTAAAACTATATTTTAATTTATCATCTACAACTTGTATATCACACCATTTTTTTAGCAAGTATGAAATTGCAGTTGCATGACTGACAATAGCAATCCTCTTATTTTTATTTTCTCTTAAAATTTTCATAATAGTAGAATACATTCTATTACTAACTTCTTTCTGACTTTCACCATTACCAATTTTATAATTTTCATCTAAAAATTGCTTTCTTTCAAAGCTTTCAGGTAGTTCATTCCAAGAATTTATTCCAAATTTTCTTTCTCCCAAATCGCTAATAACATTAATCTCTAAATCATCTTTAGTGGATAAATACTTTGCTGTTTGTATAGCTCTTACATAATTTGATGAAAATAGAATATCAATATTATCAAATTCATTTTTATTAAGTTTTTCTTGTGCTATTTGTTCACCTTCTATTGAAAGAGATGATTTTTCATTTTGAATTTGCAAACTATCATTATTAAAAGTATTATTAACTTTTAATGGCTTTGAATGTCTTATTAGATAAATAGTTGTCATTAAAATCACACTACTTTCTATAACAATTATAACATTAATTTCTAATTTATCAAATATTTTTACGATTGAAAAAATTAAATAAGTCTGTAATTATACTAAATGACATATAAATATCGCTTATATAAATTTCAGTGTTTACAATAGTTCACAGAGATTTTATACAACATTTTTAGCGTTATTTATCAGACATTTTATCCTTATTAACTTAAAACAAATGAGTGATACAATAAAGTAGAATATGAAATAATTGGGTGTAGATACAATTATCAATGGTACTAATTATATAACGAGATTAGTATCTTTTTCATATTCAACCAATTCCCCAATATTATAATTTTATGGCCGTAAGATAGACTATAAATCAGTGAAATAACGTCTTGATTTTAGCCGAAAATTGCAATTTTTACTATCTAAAAAGTGTGTACGATTGTTATACACCCCTTATTTTATAAGAAACAAAAATTAACGATTGTATAACAATATTTTAAAATGTAAACACTAATATTTTTACTAAACCCTTATGAAATAAGGGAAAACTCACCACTGGTGAGTTGTTTGTAAACAGGTCTTATCCTGCTGACTTTAGATTTTAAGATATTGCAATTTTTATGGCCTAAACTTCGGCCATTTTGTATCTTAATTATGACTGAAACCACGACACAAATTTTTATTATTTTTCTAATTTTGATAGCTATAACTTTGCTATCTTTTTTTGTTTAAGTGGCTGTAAAAAATAAATAAGCGCGTTATAATTTTTAAAGAAGTTTAAAGAAAGTTGGTGCTTAACTATGAAATGAATTGTTTAAGAATTTAAAGGGGTAATAAAATTATGATGAAAGAAAGTGATAAACATTATGAATATTTAAGAGCTTATATAGCTGAACTTGCTATGTTAGAATTTATAAAAGATAATAACTTAATTAATGATATAGAGTACAAAAAAATTAAAAATAAAATTGAAAATGAATATGCAAAATACAATAAATTAAACAATTCTAATTATGGTTTTGCATAATGAAATATTATTTGAAATATGCTATTATTCAACAATTATTAAGAAAGGAATAAATGAATAATAACAATGTAGAAATAATAAAACCAACTTTAAAAACTATATGTATAAAACAAAATAGAGAAATAAAATTAATACGTGCTTGTGCTTATTGTAGAGTTTCGACTGATAACGAAGATCAAAAAACAAGTTATGAATCTCAACGAATACATTATAAAAATATGATTGAAGAAAATCCAAATTATGAGTTCGTAGGAATATATGCTGATGAAGGTATAACTGGTACACAAACTAAAAAAAGAGAACAATTTAATCAAATGATGAATGACGCTATTAATGGAAAAATAGATTTAATAATTGCAAAATCTATTTCAAGATTTGCAAGAAATACTGTTGATACTTTAAACTGTGTTAGACTACTTAGAGAACATAAAGTTGATGTATTTTTTGAAAAGGAAAACATCCATACACTATGTTTGTCAAATGAATTATTTTTAACTCTATATAGTGCATTTGCTCAAGCTGAGAGTGAATCTATATCAGAAAATGTTAAAGCCGGTGTTAGAATGAAAATGAAACGTGGTGGTATGGTTGGTAAGTATGCACCATTTGGTTATTTATATGATAAAGAAAAAGATATAATACATCCTGATGAAAGCAAAAAAGATATTATTATCTATATCTTTGAAGAATACTCTAAAGGAATTGGTTTTAGAACTATTACACTTAATTTAAATGAACTTGGAATACCTAGTCCAACAGGTAGGAAATGGTGTCATGCATCGGTAAGAAGAATAATAACAAACGAAAAATATGTTGGCGATTTAAGAAGTGGTAAATATTATTCTGATAATGTAATATCTCATAAAAGAAAGGTTAATTATGGCGAGAAAGAACAATATTTTACCTCTAATCATCACGAGGGTATTGTATCTCGTGAGTTATGGAATAAGTGTCAAGAACTATTAGAAAAAAGAAGTAAGATAGTTAAACCTGATGGCAATAGAGATAAGTTCAGTAGAAAATACCCTTTTAGTAGTAAAATCTATTGTGGTATGTGTGGAGAAAGATTTATAAGACGTTCATATAAAATTAGAAGTAATAATAAAGAAATAGCTTATTGGGTTTGCAGAAGTCATAGAAATCAAATTGAGTGTTCTAATTTACTTCATTATAAACAAGAAGAATTGGAAGATATATTTATTAAAGTTTATAATAAATTGTTTGAAAATAAAGATAAATATATTAATACTTTTATTAAGAAAATTGATGAAGTAATTAATGAAAATAACAACTTCAATTCGGATAAAATAAAAGAAAATATTTTAAATCTTCAAAATAGATTATCTAATTTAATTGACTTAAAATTAGATAATAAAATATCACAAGAAATACTAAATAATAAAGAAATAGAAATAACTAATAAAATTAAAGAGTTAGAAAATAAACTTGCAGATAATAAAGATTTAGAATTATCTCGTAGAAAAAAATTAGAACAAATAAATAATATTACAAAAACCTTAAAACAATATAAAGGTTTAACTAAATTTAATGAAGATATATTCAATAATTTAGTAGATAGAATTATTATTGGCGAGAAGTTAGATAATGGTATAGAAGATTTATATAAAATCAAATTTATTCTTAAAACTGGCGAGATGATTAAAGATAATCTACCAAATAATAAATTCAAAATTGGTAGTGATATGGGACATTATGGTTTTAGTATAAATAAGCAATTACTTGAAATTAAAGAAGATAATGTGTCTGCCTATGTATTATGTAAGAACTCTTACATAAATACCACATCTCATAGTTTTCCTCCTTTCATTAAATTTCGAGAAATATTAAAATACCTCTCATATGTTTCCTCCCAAATAAGCAAAATGTATAGTCTAAAATTAAAATTTTTTCAAAAATTGTGCAATTTCTTTAAAATTATACTTTTGATTATGTTCCTTAATATAAAATGGCTTATTTGATATTTCATTAACTTTGTATTCAAGTATTGTAAGAGCAGTAGGATATGTAATTTGGTATTCAGTAGGTATTATTACTTGTAGATTGGTGTGCAATATAGTTTTTATTTGTCCTAATTTAACCTTGTATTTAAAGTCTTTTAAGATGCCGGTTAAATCTTTATTAGTTTTTAGTTTTTCAATTACTTTAAATTCAAGCATGAAAAAAGTCCTCCTTTCTAGAAAGAGAACTTTTTAAGTTTTATATAAAATAAAAACTTACGAACTTTTAAGTCCGTAAGTTGATTTCAAATGGAGCGATATATAAAATAATTTGAAACTATCACTATATAAGTTAATACAACTAACTTCTATAACAATAAGAGCGTAATTTTAACAAATATTAAAGCAATTTGATAAAATTGATAAAAATAATGTTATAATTATAATAGTGGAGGAATTGATATGAATAACGAATTTGATGATTTTAGTAATGCAATTGATAATATTCAAGTTGATAGAAAAAAGAATACATTTGAAATTAATCAATTAAAAATTGAACATTTTCATTGGAATTCTGGCGATATAGATGTTGGTATGCCTATAACTACAAGTATTGAGTTAATTAGCAATTATAATTTTGAAAAAGAAAAATCAGATTGGAAAAAAATTGTTTCTCACACATACTTAAGCTTAGAAAATGATAGAGAGCAAACTATTGATACTTATGAAGAAGAATTGGAAAACTCATATGATTTAACCAAGAATCTTGAAAGTTGTGATTTGAGAGATTTAAAAAACAATTATTTTACTGAAGAAAACCCTGAAAGATTTACTCATTGGGAATTAACTTATAATAATTATTTTAAAATTGTAGGAACATATGACCAAAATATTGAAGAGTTTGAAAAAATAAGTGATATTTTGAATTTTAAGAAAATTATTGCTGATGAAGATAAAAAAATTCAAGATAAACTTGGAAAACAAGATAATATTGAAAGTATAGAAAATGTTTGATAATAGTCGGAGGTAAATATGGAATTAATGGAATTATATAATCAAATTCATAACCCTATTGACGATATAAGTGTAATTGAAAAACTAATAAACGCTTATGCAAATAATTCAAAATGTTTTGGAGGTTATTATGATCAATTAACTAAAACAGTCCAAAAAGAACACAATAAAGGACAATACTATCGTGAAGATGCAGATAGATTTTATGCAATGTTATTTAATAAATGGAAAAATAGTATTGTTGCTATGACCAAAGATGAATTCGTTGAATTATATAAACAAGGAAGTTATGGGCAAGATTTTATAAAAATGAGAAACTACTTAAAAAATATTCCTGATGTATCTACGATGAAAGAAGCAGATGAGATTTTTTATGGTAGTAAGGGTGATAAAGAATTAGAGGATGCTTTAGAAAAATATAGTTGGAAATCTTTTGGAGGCGGTAGTGGATGGATTCATGTCTGTTCTAGATACTTAACTGCAAAAAAAGATCAATACCCTAATGTAGAACATAGGCTATACTTGGATACCGAATCACTAGATACATATAAAATGACTACATATTTGGTTGAAAAATGTGATGAGCATAATTTACCATATTATTTTAAATTCGATCAATATGCAGATAGAGATGACACTATTGTAATATATTCATCTACCGAGAATCTAACTAAATATGTAGAAATATTACAAGAAATAAAAAGAGAACATCCAGAATTAGTTTCAAGAGCTAAAGAACCTCCTGTTCTTACTGGAAAAATTGATGGTTGGATTGGTTATGGTTCAGAACCTGCAAAAACACCTGATGGACAAAGGCATTCTTTCAATGAAATTAGAGCAAAAGTACTTGAGAGTTCAATTGGAAAAGTAACAAAACAATGGATAATGAATCATCGTAATCAGCAAATAACTTATCAAGGACAAAAAATGCTTTTTCAAGAATATATCGCAATGAAATCAACTGAAAAACTAATTGCTGATTTAGAAAGAAGATATTTATCATATGAAGAAAATGATAAAAAAGTTGCTCAAAGAAATGGAACAAAATATAATCCAACAACCGTAAATGATAGATTAGGTTATACTTTACAAGATGTGAGATCCTCACGGTTTAAACAAAATATATATAGAGTTTTAAGAGATAAAATGATAAGTTCTTTACCTCAAGTATGCAATGGTAGTTATAAAGATATGGATGCAATAAATATGAACGTTAGAAATGGTAAACAAATAACATTTAGTGGCTATGATTTAGAAACTATTATTCAACAATTATCAGTAAATATTTCAAAAAATGATCCAAACTTTATAAGTTCTGTTCAAGCAGAAATAAAAAATAATGCTAAACAATATGGAATTGATAGCGAGAAATTTTGCTTTGATACTAAAGCACGAGAAACAATGAGAACTATGACAGCACAACGAGAAGCACAAAAACAACAGCAAGCACGACAAGTAGAAACAAAAATTAAACAGCCACAAAACGATAAAGCCGTATCAACAAAATCTATTGATATGAATTCTCTAAATGTTCAAACATTACCAGAAATAATTAATCCAGCTTTAATGAAAAGAAAAATGAAATTGCCAAATGGTGCCGAAATATCAGCAAGACAATATATTCAAGAAATAGTTTGCCCACAATTACCTAAAAATGGAATCGTTATTTTAGATAATGGGGCAGTTTTGCCAGTAAAGCAATTTATTGAAGAAGGTGTAATGTTCGAGTGTCAAGAAAAATATAATGGAGATTTCCCAAGATATATGGCAGAACGAACTAGAAATAATTTGGGTGTTGTTTCAATTGAAAATGGTGATGAAAAATATGAAATAAATCCTGTTGAAATAACTGAATTTATAAATCCTGCTTTACTTGAGAAAAAAGTAAAACTTCCTAATGGAGTTGAAATATCAGCAAGACAATATATTCAAGAAGTATATGCACCACATATACCTGCAAATGGTAGAGTTACATTAAGTAATGGTGTAGATATTTCAGTTAAACAGTATATTGAAGAAGAATTATTGTGGAAAGATCTGGAAAAGTATAATGGTGATATTAGTCAAATACTATATAATGCAACAAGAAATAACACTGGAACAATTAATGCTGATCCACAACAACTGCAACAAACTTTAATAGAGATGAGAAATCAAACTGATTCTTTAAATAATCAACATAGTAATAGTCAAAGACGATAGCTTATAGATCAAAGTCATCGTCTTTTTCTTTATCTCTTTTATTAACATAAAATTCCTCTGCATTTAGGGCATAGACATTTTTGTAAAAATATATAAGTCAAAGTTCTAGAATATGCTCTTGAGTTATTTCTTTTTTGATGTTGGCATTCTTCCCATAATTCTTTACTAATAATTGGTTCAACAACGTTTTCATAATACGTAGGATTTTTAGTTCTTTTCCCATGAATGAAATCTCCTTTATATATTTCATTTTCAATAATATGTAAAATTGTATTATCTCTCCAATTTTCTTTACCTAGAACTTTTTCTTCTTTAAATAAATTAGCAATTTTTTGATATGATAGTCCAGTATGATACAAATTAAAAATTCTGATAACAATATCTTTAGTTGATTTATCAGGAACAAGCATTTTATCTAGATATTTATAACCAATTGGTGCTTGATGTGGAATGTGTCCTTGTTTTATTGCGCCAGCAAGTCCAACTTTAGTTCTTTCAGAAGTTCTTTCTATTTCATTTTGAGATACACTCATCATAATACGTGAAATCATTCTTCCATTTGAAGTAGTCGGATTAATATCATCATATACAAAATCTAAATAAGCTTCATTTTCTTCTAAAAAACTTAATATATTTTCCCAATCATAAATACTCCTAGTAATTCTATCTTGTTTTAAGGCAATCATTGTATTTATTTTTTTACTTTTAATATCTTCTTTTAATCTTTCCCATTCAGGTCTATAGTTTCCTTTTTTAGCACTAATACCAGCATCTTCATAATAATCTACTATTTCAAAATTATTTAACCTACAGTAAGCTTCTAATCGTTCTTTTTGCTCTGGCAAACTAAATCCTTCACGAGCTTGGTCTTCAGTACATACACATAAAAGTGAAAAAAATAATCAAAGTATTATATAATCTATATCGGAGCACATTTAAGATATACAATAAAATTATAAAGGAGTTATACAAAATGAAAAAAAATACTAAATTAAACGATTTAAGATTTAATATTACTGAAGATATGAATAATATGTTTATTGAAGTTGTTATGTTAAGACAAATGCTAATAGAAAATAAATTAAGTAATAAAGATAGAAAACTTTTAGAGAAAGAGTTAACAGAATTAACAACCTTATTTGTTATGGAGTTCAAGAAAAACAATGTTGAAGAAAGAAAACTTTATAATGAATTAATAAATAAGTAAGTAAATAGAGATAAGAACTTTAATCTTATCTCTTTATTTATACTATTTATTATAGGTGGTGCATTTACTCATTTAAGTAATTGTATTTACTATTTCTAAACATTTCAAATAATGTTTTAGGTATTCTTTTTTCTTTTGCAAATAGAAAAGGGTTTAAGATATAAATATTCTTATTTCCTTTTCTTTTTGTTTGCAATATTTCTAATTCTCTAAATTTTTTTATTGCTCTTTTAAAAGTGCTATCTTCACATTTAACTATTTCTATAATATCTTTACTTGTCATAAAGTTCATAAATCTATTATTACATTTCTTAATAACTATTCCATTATAAATACCATAACCTAAATTAGATACCATAACTAATAATATTTTGCTTTCAAAAGGTGTTAAATCTACATTAACAAGTTCCAAGCAAGGAAGACAATAACATTTAACAAAAGTCTTTTTTTTATTTAGTTCTATGGTAGCATTAAGATAATCAGTTTTCTTTTTTTCAATTACACTTAAACTTTGATTATCATAAACATCAATTATAACTTCGCCACTGTTGGCGTCTATAACAAAATATTTAATATTATTATCACTCATAAAACCCCCTTTAAAGTGTCATTAAATGCCACCAAGTTTATTATTATTGGTAGCAAGTATGACACCTCTATTTTTATAAGAAAACATTATAAATAAAGGGTAAAATAGCAATTTAGATAATTTCTTCTATCTTTATCTATTATTCTAATATTCTCTTTTAGCCATAGCATAATTTTTTTCAGCATACAAACAGCCAATACAATTACGACTAAATCCTTGTAATTCTAACTCTCTAAAAAACTTTTCTCCAAACAAGCCTTTACTATTTAACATCTTTTGCAATTCTTCTTTTAATACTTTTCTTACTATTTCCTTTATGTGTTCGTCTTCCTCGTTTATTAATTGTTGTCTTCTTTGTTGGTCTTTCTTTTCATTTTCCCATTTTTCCATTAACTTTAAAAGGTCGTATTCTATTGTTTGCTCAAATGTCTTTTCAATATCAGTTAAATCAAAAATATCTTCAAACTTAATTTTGTCTTTCATTTCCTCCCTCCAAGATTATTTTTTACATTATAATTTTAAATTGACTTGATAGTTGTTGTTAAGTCTATGCTTTTTTATTTTGTATGTAATCAATTAAATCACTTTCTTTAATTAAATATCGTCCACCAATTCTATAAGCAACTATTTGTTTATCTCTTACTAATTTTTGAATAGTCTTAATTGATAGTGCTAACATACAACTAATTTCCTTTGTAGTGTAATATTTCATTTTCTCGTACCTCCAGTGTATTATAGGGTAGCAATAAACACTTACCCTTACTTAAGAGGAAACAAGAACAACCGAAAATATACAAAAGATACTTGTATCAATTCATAGGGTAGCAAGCACCTTTTAGGGCAAACAAAAAACACCTCATATAAGGCAATATAAGGCATTTAACAAGTGTTACCTTAAACATAGTGTAATTGCTATGGTAGTGCTTAAAGTTGAACCAAGCCCATATATTCCAGTTTGAAACCTATTGACAATATAAAAAAGTTGTGCATCGCACAACTTCTATATTTCCACCACTACCGAGCAATACGGATGGGGTTAAGTAATTAGGGGCTTGACTTTTCAAAAATCGGTCGCCACCTCGTATATAGATTTACTTATTGCTTTTCAAATCTTTATCTAATGAATAAGTTAAATAACTTGTCTTTATTACTGAGTTATCACTTAATATTGTGTATTGTTGTCCTATAAACTTAATATCTTTACTAAACTTTTTATATATTTCACTTTCTTTTAATTCCAACTTGCACTCTATATCTTTATATTTGCTACACTCATCTGTTTTTACTTCATCTAAATAATAATAACCTTTATCACTTACAATATTTATTATTGTATTATCTTCTAATTGATAGTTTTTACCACTATTACTTGTATAATTACTTGCTAAATTTATATGTTTTACATTTCCATATTTTTCTAATGACTTGTATATTTCTTCTTTCTTTAATTGTGATATTGTAGAACCACTATAATTATACACTTGTTTATATATATTGTTGTTTTTAAAAACCAATACATTTATTTCTTTATTATCATAGTTATAATCACTATCAATTATTTTTCTTATGTCTTTATCTGCTAAATATATTTGTGAATAATCACTTGTCCGTTGTTCTTCTAAATCTCTTATATTATAAACTTTATTATCTTTGCTAAAGATATAATAATCTTGTATATTTTTTATATCAATGTCAATTTCTCTTTTTTTACAATTTTGATTATTACTATATAATTCATAGAAAGATATATCATATACTGCATTATCTTTTGTTACAAAATAATCACTTTGAAAATCTTTTATATTGTTATAATCTATATCACATACAAACTTATTTTCTTCAAAAGACATATTTAAACACTCACTATCATAACAATTTAAATATTTCCAACTATGTGTTTTTACATACTCCATTAAAGTTTTTGCATTTCTTCTTTCGTTATTCATCATACTTTGTTTTATCTTTATATATCCAAAAACACCACCAACTAATATAAGTATAACAATTAGTATTATACCTATAATTTTAAATATTTTTTTCATATCATTACCTCACTTTCTTATAAAAAGAATAACATTCTATTATTTGATTTAATTGTTTAAAAAAATGTATCAACAATTTTTTCTATTTTTTCTTTTATTTTCATTTGTTCATCAAAATATTCACTATAAGATTTAGAAAGAAAACTAAAACCTTTTTTCTCTAGTTGCTTTTCCGCAATTTCTAGGTCTGCATATTTTTTTACAAGATTAACAAATTCCTCATTATTATAAATTGTTCCAAATAAAACATTAAAGTTTTCTAAATAATAATTGTTACTTCTTCCATAATCGGAGGTTAAATCTGTTGGGATTTCTCCCGTAAAAAAATCACTACAAAACCAAGCATATTCGTCAACCAAAGTTAGCAAACTATCTTTTGTATTTTCCCGTAAAAAGATGTCTGCAACATTTGCTCCGCATTTTAAGCACTTTTTATCACTAGAATCCATTTCTTTTCCACACTCAACACACTTAATTAAAGCCATAAAATCAAACTCCTTTCACTAGGTTACTCGTATATAGATTTACTTAACTATTTTTCTTCCATATATCTTTATTATAAGCATATAAGTATAATAAATGCTCACACTCAAGTCCATTTTTTGCAATAGTGCAAGTATCAGTTTCGTAGTTTTCGCCGAGTACACGATATTTAAAAGTTATTTCGTTATCTAAAACATTATAATTACAATCGGCTGTTTCGTTGTCGGTAGTATGCCAATCTCTTTTACGATGTGTTTCAATATAGCACTCATTACTATCAAATAATTTTAAGGTACCTTTCCACTCGATATCGTCATTTGTAAAAGAAATGCTATAATTACCTGTTATGTCATTTTTATTTTCATTGCTTTTATCATTACCACAACCACATACACCTAACAAAATAACCCCACATAATAATACTAAACTAATTTTTTTCATTTTATTTTCCTCACACTCATTTATATCTTTTTATAAATTAACTCTTTTTAATTATCTTCAACTAATTTATTTAACAAATCAATTTTAAACATATCTTTCTCTGGATTAGTTTTTGAAATCATAACACCTTTATATGTTTTTATTTCGTCATATTTTTTTCTTTTAGATACAAAATGTCTGTCTTTATAATCTTCATACATTTCATTTACTTTATCTACAATATCATTATTATCAAAAGCATCATACATTTCATTTACTTTAAATACAATATCATAATAGTCGTCATCTAAAGGCTGTATAGGGTTGCCACAATTAACGCACATTTTCGCTTTATCACTTATTTCTTTTCCACACTCATTACATTTAATTAAAGCCATATTTATAACCTCACTTTCATTATTTTTTTCTCCATTTTTCTTTAAAATATTAATTAAATCATATTTACTTTATAGCCCATAATATTATTTATAGCCTTACCATTTTTATACATTCTTATAGTATCATTAACATTCTTATTCCATTATTAAAGGAAATATCAATATAATAATTAGACCAGCAATTAGCCACATAATAAATGCCATTAAAAAACATCGTGCAGTTTTTGGCTTATCTTGTTGCTTATATTCAAAATAAGGTATTAATGGTAAAAAACATAAAAATACTCCCATCATTACCCACATTTGATATTTTTTTTGAAAACTTTTGATTTCTTGTAAAGGTATTTCTTTGCCTAACTTTTCATACCATAGAATATCAGTTTTATTCAAGTTATATTCTTCGATTTCTTCTTTATTTACTTCTTTTGCCATAGCAAAAGGACAGCCACAATTAGGGCATATTTTTGCGTGGTCGCTCATTTCCTTTCCACACTCATTACATTTAATTAAAGCCATATTTATAACCTCACTTTCTTTGATTTTATTTTTTTTCAAAAATAAATATTGGCTCATTTAATTTAACCTCTATGTTATTTTCCTTGCAAAATTTTCCAACGGGACTTCTTTGTTTTAAATAACTTTTATTAAGATAAGACTTAGGGAGTGTTCCACCGATTGCCTTTTCAAATTGCTGAAGTGTGAAGTCTTTTTTCGCACCCTTATTTAATTTTAATAATTCATTAAATAACTTTTGGTAATCATTTCTTTTCATTTGGTATCCTCCTTTCAATACTATTATACCATAACCCCACCCATTTGGAGTGGTTAAGTTATAAAAAAATGTAAGATAATTAAAATGTGGTGGTGAGAAATGAAAGTATCTAAAGAAGATAACAACTACATTTATTATTGGGTAAGCAAGAATATTAAAAAGCAAAGAAAAAATAAAGGTTGGACGCAAAAACAACTTGCCGAAAAGTGTTGTTTCAGTGAAAACTTTATCGGCGATTTAGAAAATGATACATTTAAAACTTGTTCTTTAAATACTTTATACCACATTTCAAAAGTATTAGGAGTTCCTATTAAAGTATTATTTGAAGAATTAGAAGAAGAAACAAAAGAAGAAAAATAGATGTATAAAAGGTGTATGTAAAAAACATACTCTTTTATTTTGCTTAAAATTAGAATACTATTTAATTGATTTAATTAAGCACTATTTATTATTACCCAAAAATAATGCAAATAAAAAAGGTAGTAGCCCTTATTTTTCTACTGCCTCAATGTATTGCTCCATTGTTTCTTTACTCATTGCCTTTAATTCCATTTTATTATAATTATCTTCTAAAAAATCTTTTACTATCTCAACAAAATTATTTCTTGCATTTTCATTGTCATTATAAAGAAAGTTAAATCTATAAGTTTCTTCTTCATTAAAAGCATACTTGAATAATGAAAAATTAATGCAATTACCAATTTTATTATTAATAAATAATTTTATAAGTTCAGTTGTTTTATTAGTTAATAATTGTATTTCCTTATCTTTGGAATTAACATTATAAGTAATTATTTTATTATCATTTAACTTATTAAGCATAGGTATTAAATACTTCTCAAAATATTCTTCAACTTTATTTTCAAATGTATATTTTTTATAAATAATATCAAATATTCTATTACCAATATCTTTTTTAATAGTTAAATCTTTGCTATCAAGAAAACCAACCTCATTGTCTTTTAATAAGAGTGGCGATTTATTTTCTTCAAAATCAACTTTTGCCAATAATATTGTAAGCATTACAGCATTACTCTCCATTTCTTCATAGTAAAACTTTTCAACACTTGATCTTATTTTTTCGCCTTTTGGTATGACTTCTTTAATATCTATGCTTTTTATTTTTCTTAAGATATAATTTTCAACAAAAGAATAAGCCTTTTTATAGAATAAATAATTATGGCTCTTGTCAGCTTTCATTAAATCTTTTATCTTTTGTTCTTCGTTCATAACTTTTATTGTATTTACTGATTTCATAATTAACTCAACCTTTCAAAAAAGTTTTTATTTCTATCAATTATATTTTGCACCTTATCAAAAGCCAACTGATAGTTATTTTCTATTTCTTCCTCATTTTCTATTAAATTATAGATTTCTATTAAATCTTTAACAATTTTATTTAATAAATCATTTTTAATTTTAATAGTATCAGGCTTATTTGCAATTATTCTAAAGTTTTCTCTAAAGTAATAATAATCAAAATTAGCAATAAACTTATTTAATGAAACATCTTTACCTTGTTTTTCTATTCTTTTAATTGTTTTAAAACATCTTTGCATAAATATTTCGGTATTTTCTTCAAATAAAGTATTGTCGCAAAAATCAATATTTAAAGCACTTAAATAAGCACTATAATAATCTTTATAACTAGATTTTTCACTTAAGTTATAATTACTAATATCTTCGCTTGAATAGAAGTAAGCAAGTCCGTTATTAGCACTAGCCACCATATCGTAAATAAAGGCTATTTCTAGCATTTCATTATCGCTTAAGTCAATTCCATAGGTATTATTATAATCATGCTTGTATTGGTCTAAAAATGTCTTATTTTCAGCATACAAATTATTAAACTTACTAATAAAGATTTTATAATTACTATCTTTATTTTTTTTATACTCAATTTTGCCTTTAATGACATTATCAAAGCCAACATACTCTAATTTATTCATTAATTCTTCAACATCTTGTTTTACTTGGTCTAATTTATTAATATTCATTAAATAGTCATACCACTCAATAAACTTATTAAATAATATTCTTGAATTGCTATCTAGTAGCCCTTTAATTGTTCTAGTGCTGTATTGGTATTTTTCACTATCGTTATCATTAGAGCCAAATAAACATTTTTCAAGTTCAAGTTCTATTTCAAATATTTTATCGTTTATTGATTTATTACTATCAGCAAAAATAATATTGTTAATCAAAATAAAGGTCTTATAGATGTTTAGCATTATGTCGTATTGTTCTTTATATTCTTTTCTAAAATTATCAATACCTAGTTCTTTTTCAAGTGCTTTAACATATTTAGAGTTTCTAAAAATGTCGTCGCTTAAGGTATTATGTCTTTTTCCCATAATGTAGCCCTCCAATAATATTATACCATAGAAAAAGGCTATCTTTAAGACAACCTTTGTATTTTAGTTTTAAAGTTTTATTTTTGTTTCGTCAAGATAATAACTATCTTTATCGTCAATAACCATAACTTTTTTATTATTAAGAGTTCCAATTACATAATAGCAATTATCAATAGCATTTATTAAGTCATTAATAATATCATAATTAACAATGTAATCTTCGCTTTCGTCTAAATTATCGCCAAATGCGTCATAAATAGTTTTACCACCTTTAATAGTGTCATAAATAAATGCTAAATGGCTGTAAAATTCGTGTTCTGCAACTATGCTATCAATGTTATTCTCAAGCATTACTTTATCAACTTGTCCTTTCCAAGTATTAAATATTGGTATAAATCTTTCTAAATTTTTATTCATTTTTAATCATTTCCTTTCATATTTTTTAATTCATTATCAACAAAATCTTTAATTTCATTATCGCTTACACTTAAATAGTTAAACTTAATTAAAGCATTTTCATATAATTTATCAAGTAAATTATCATTTTTTTTAATGCCTTTCTCGTTATAGATGTAATCTTCAATAAATGTTCCTATGTATTCCTCATAGTCCATTACTGCTTCTTCAAGATAGCCAAAGCACTTACTACTATCAAACCCCTTTAAATAATTCTTTTCATAACCAAATGTGTGTTTTTCCATTTTAATCAATTCCTTTCATTTCTAAACATTTAATTATTTTACAAAGTTTCAAACGCGTTATCTTTTCCCTTTGTGCTTTAATTATAACAAATAACATCTTCAAAAAAAGGTGCACTTTCTTATAAATAATGTTCTATTTTAGAAACAATAAAAGCCTTATATCTATTGACTTTCAGGCTTTTTTAATACCTATTTTTCGACTTAAACAAATAAATATAATATTATAGTTTTTTTATATTTTTTTCTTTAAATATATTTTTTCTTTCATTATTATAACACATACACGCATAGGGAAAGTATCACAAAGTATCATAGAGTATCAAAAAATATCATAAATAATTATAACTTTTTTTGCTTATTTTACTCGAAAAATAGGTAGCATTTTTTAAGTCAGCCCTCATTTTATGGGCTTTTTTTCGTTTTAATTTTGGAACATTTACAGCATTTTTATGAACGAGATTATGTCTATTTTTAAATGCTATATTGTAAGTACCTTAAGGAAAGAGAAAGGATTTAATAAAATTCTTATGTCGGCATAAGTCAAAGGTGAACTTATGAAAATAACAAGTACATTTAATGAAAATGGTAAAACTTTACAAGAAATTTTGGAACAATTTTTAATCGCATATTTTAACGAGAAAATCACTGAAAACCTTGAGAAATAAGGGTAAAAGTGGTATAATAAATATGTATATTAAAAATGTGTTCCGTTAAATATGAAAGGAGAAAAAATTATGAACGGAGCATTTAAAGTTGGTATATATTTAAGATTATCATTAAAAGATTTAGAGGACGGAAAAAGTGAGAGTGAAAGCATTTCTAATCAAAAAGATTACATTATGGAATATGCTATCAAAAATGATTTAGAAGTAGTTGAAACTTACATTGACGATGGAGTTAGTGGAACTCAATTTGATAGAGATAGTTTTAATCGTATGTTAAAAGATATTGACGACAAAAAAATTAATATGGTAATTACTAAAGATTTAAGCCGTTTAGGTCGTAATATGGCACAAAGTATGATTTTTGCTACTGAATATTTTCCTAAAAAAAATGTTAGATATTATGCAATAAGTGATGACTATGATAGTTTTGACAAACATAAAGATAATAATAAATTGATGTTAAAAGCAATGCTTAATGAAATGTATGTTGAAGACACATCAAAAAAAGTAAAAGCAACTCTTAATTCACAAAAAAAGTTAGGTAAATTTATGGGTGGAACAGTTCCTTATGGCTATAAGAAAAATATTCCATACGACAAACACGAACTTATTATAGACGAAGAAGTAGCACCTATTGTTAGAAGAATATTTAATATGGCTAAAAGTGGTATGGGAATTAAAGCAATTAGTGATACTTTAACTGATGAAAACATATCAAGTCCAAGTGTTTATAAAGGAAAAGTCTATAAAAATCCAACTATGACTTATGGTTTATGGCAAAGTTCTACTATTAGAGATATTTTACAAAACCCAACTTACATTGGTAATTTAGCACAAGGCAAACAATATAAAGTTAGTTATAAAATGAAGTATCGTAGAAGAAATGCAAAAGAGGACTGGATAGTCGTAGAGGGTGCTTGTCCTGCTATCATTGATAAAGAAACTTTTGAAATCGTCCAAAATATGGCTGATAAAAACAAAAATAATTATGGTAAAGAAATTCCATATTTATTTAGAGGCTTTTTCTACTGCAAAGAGTGTGGTCATAAAATGGGTATTGATAGAAGTAGATACACCAAAGCCAACGGCGAATATGTTGAAAAAGAATATTGTATTTGTTCTCTTTATAAAAAATATTCAAAAAGAGGTTTATGCACTAATCATAAAGTTAATTACTATGAACTTGAAAATGAAATATTAAAAGATGTTAGAAAACAATGTAAGAAATATGTTAAAACTAATAATTTTGAAGAATTACTTAAACAAAATGATAAGACTTTAAAATTAAAAGTAGATTTTGAAAATCAAATCAGTAGACTTGAAAATAATATAAAATTACAAGACACTTACATTGATAAGATTTACAAAGACAAGTTAAAAGGTATTATTGACGAAGAAATGTTTTTAAGACAATATAATAATCTTACTCAAGAAAAGACTAAATTAAAAAATGATAAACACGATTTAGAACTTAAATTATATCAATTAGAAAATAAATTAAATTCAAAAGATAATTCACAATACATAAATATAATAAATGAGTTTTTAAAACTAAAAACTCCAAATAGAGAATTATTATCAACAATAATTGATAGAATTACTATTGATAATGATAAAAATATTGAAATTAAATATAATTTCAAATCTATTTTTTAAATTTTTTCTCACTTTTAAGAGTATGAGTTGATACACGAATATAAACTCCTGCGATTTTCCTTTCATTATCCATAGTTATCATTCTCCTTTCTTTAATAATGAAAGGCACCAAAAAAAGGTGTCACATTACAAGGACACCTTTGATTTAATTGATTATTACACACCAAAAATAACCAATATTATGGGAGTATCTAAACTCTCAATCAATTTAATGCCTTGCAATGTACTCTGATAACTCAGCTAGTGGAATCTTATTTTGTAGATTTCCTAAATAAAAATATTTCTGTTCATTAAAGAACAAATATAATCGGTTATTTATAATAACCTTATGTGGTTCAACATACGCTAGATTTGTATGTTCAACAATTCGTAAGCAACCTTCGTATATTTCATATTTATGCTTAGCGAATCTGCAAGACCAATCGATTTTGGTTTTGAGTTCATCACTCATATTGATTTTTTTCTTTACGACTTTTATCATACCACATCACACATTTCTTTACAATAGCAACAAAAAAATCAACTTGCGTTGATTTAATCATTAACATCGCATGGTGCGACGATTTTCTCTTATGGAGCGATAAATAAAGATATTTGAAACTCCTTAAGTTGTTGATAAACAACTAATATCTAATAAAATTATAATATTTCATCTAAAAATTTACAAGTATTTTTTTGAAAAAAATACATATAATAGAATTGACAGATGATTATTTTTTATGATAATATAATGTCAGTGAGTGAGTAGTTCGCTGAGTTACTGAAGGGTGCGATTAATTCACACCAGCAAGCTTGCCTTGTGGGTTCCTTCAGTCAGGGGAAAGCTCACTTTTTTTATTTTGTTAAAAACTCTATAAGTTTTTTTAACTCGATAGCATTACTATCACTAGGAACTAATTTTAGTCCATAACTAATTAAATTTTTTCCTTTTAAATATAATTTATTTTTTATTTCTTTAATGTATTTAAAATGTGTTTCATCATTGTATTTTAATGCTTGAAATAATGCACTACAACAACAATCTGCAAGTTGTAATAATTTTTTTCTTTCATTTGGGATGATTTTTATACTTTTAATTTTTGAACTGTCTATTTCAAACTTTTTGTGATTATTACTATTTAAATATTCACTTAAACTTTTCTTTGACAAATTTCCTCTGGAGCTAATATTAATATTTGCTATACCATTTACTTCATTCATATACCAGCATATTCTTTCATAAAGATAACCACTAAAATAATTATATATATTATTTGATGGTATTAATTTAATGCATTTAGTATCAACAATAACATTTATTATCTTTATATCAAGGTCTTTAATTGTTTCCATTATCATTTTTTTATTTGGATATCCTTTTATTAGTTTCCAATGTAATTGTGATTTTATATTCATTTCTAAATTGGATTTGATTTCATCAACTTTTTGTGATGTAATTAAATCTTTTTCTCTTTCAACAATAATTGCAGTTAATATAAAATATCTAGAACCTTTATTAATTCCTTCATCGCCAGATTCATCTATATAAACATTTATATTCTTTAATATCCATATTTTACCTCCAATAGCTAAAATAATTATATCATATATAAATGATAAAAAAACTTTATTACAATTAAAATGTCGAAAAAATAAAAATATTAAAATTAGAAAGCCATATTTGCTGTAAAATATATAAAAAATATTAAAAAAAGTGTATAATAGTTTATGGAAGGTAGTGATAAAATGGCTGAATTACAAACGGTTAGTTATGATCAATTTACTGATATTCCATCTTTAGGTGGTAAGTCAAAAATTATTTTTAGTGAAAAAGTATATAAATATTTAAATAATTTAATAAATGAAACAAAAACAGAAAATGCTGAAAAAGGATGTTATTTAGTTGGAAGAAAGTCTATTTCTGAAGATGGTGCATTATGTTTCTATTTTGATTTTTGTTCATCAAAATTTCAAACAACAAATGGAAACTACACAAATAGCGGTGCAATACCAACTAATAATAACAAACTTGAGTTAATAGGAGAATTAGAAAAATATAATTCTTTAGGAATAGATGCATGTATAATGCATTTTCACACTCATAATCTTAATGGAATATATTCATCGCTTTCAGATCAAGATTATGGTGTTTATGCAACAATGAAACACCAATTTAAGTGTGAAATTTTTGGTATGTTAGCTGCTCCAAATAAAACGCTTAATAATGATACAACTGAATTAAGTATACTAAATTGTAGAGAACCAAAAATAGTTGGTACTAGAGGGTGTGCTAGTTTTTATTCAATACCAAATATATATTATTGTAGTGGAAATCAAATTTATAAGGTTGGTGCTTTTCAAAAAATTGGAATATCTGCTAAAACTGGAATTACTGAATTATCTCGAAGTGATAGATTTGTTCAAAATTATAGAGAATGGCCAGGAACAAATTTAGTAAGTGGTATAGGAAAAAATCCTATAAATAATATGCCACTAATCGATGAAAATGTTGGTTATATTGATGTCAATAATAACTTATGCTTTCCAAATGAAAATTTAACCCTCGAAATACCCGATACACAAATAATTAATACAGCAGGTTTTCATAGATAAAAGATGACTTATATTTCAAAGTCATCCTTTTCTTTAGAAGTTAAATCTAAATCATTTATATCTCCGTCATCTAAAATATTATCCTGATACATTTCGTTAACAACATCAATATATTTATCATCTTTATCAAACCAATTATGAATCTTTCCATGAATAAATAATATTATTTTGTTGAACTTATCTTGCCAATATTCTAGTGTATCTTTTAACTCATTTATTTTTGATTTTAAGAAAGATATTTCCTCATCTTTATCTTTAATTAAATTATTTAATTTATTAATTCTTAAGTTTAGAGCATCATTATTTTCAGTAAGAGTTTTAATTTTATCGTTTTTATCTTTTATCTGCTCATCAACATTTGTTAAAGTAGTAGATAGAGTTTGTATTTTATCATATTCTTTATTGATATTATCAACATTATTGATAAAGTCAATAAATGATTCTTTATCTTCTTTTGACAATATATAATTATCTTTATTTAATTTAGATACTTTTAATGATTCAATTTTATTTTTAATATCTTTAGAATTTTGTTTAAGTTCTAGAGATTTTTTATTTGCTTTCTCTAAAGATTCAGTATTTTTTTCTAATTGCTTTTTCATTTCAATATAATTATCCATGTCAGATACATGAATATCTCTATTTCTACCTTTTTGTTTTTTCTTTAGTGAAGTGTTTAAATTATATTCTTCGTTGAATTCTTCAATACATAAAGTTCTCATATTATCTTGTAGTTTTATTAAAGACTCTTTAGTAAAAACATCTGATTTACCAACTTGTTTAGACATACCATTTTTATTCTTTTCTTTAATGGGGACACCTACAATATGCATATGTGGACTTGTTTCATCATAATGAATAATTGCACTAGCAATTTTAAAATTTGGAACTAATAATTCTAAATCATCAACTTGTTTCTTATAGACTACTGACATTTTCTTTTTAAATGTTTCATCTTTAGTATTCCAATATTCTTTATCACCAAGTTCAATAATTATTTCACATGCTAAATCTTTTTTTTCATTATTAGAAACATTTTCAAAATAATTATTTATCATTCTACTAGGTCTTGTTT
>ERZ779737.265-NODE-265-length-51981-cov-15.662924_pt1 | contig 51981 bp, 48 predicted proteins | sample MGYA00511889_ERZ779737 | MGnify/ENA primary metagenome ERZ779737 (study PRJEB29588, sample SAMEA2163575) | human gut metagenome | biome: human gut; feature: human-associated habitat; material: faeces | place: Denmark | collected 2008/2010 ... | reverse complement strand
CCATTCCCTTATCAGAGAAATCAAATTTCTTTTTTAACCCCAATATTTCCTCATAGTATCTTTTTGCTTCTTCCATATTATCTACAGGAAGAAAATAATTGTCATAATTTTTCATATATTTAATGTCCTCCTTTCTACTATAAACCACACTACTATATTTTATAGTAGTTATCGTTAAAAGTCAATATATAATAAAAAAATAGATTAGTTGCACTGAACTAATTTATTTGTATAACTGCCTGTCGTACAAAAAAGACTGTCATTACTGACAATCTTTTTGGTAAATTACTATTTATCATCTTAATTTCACCAGTAATTTTATAATAATATTATATCATTTTATTTTATTTTTTTATATAGTTCTACAAAAATTATTTTTATTTATCTGGACGGAGATATTTGTTTTTCATATCAACTATTAGTTCATCTAATTTATCTATTTCTTTTTTTAGATGAGGAACATCAATAACTTTTTTTGCATTAGCCATTCTTGCAATTTGATTTATATTGTTTCCTATTTTACGAATACCTTTCATATCTTCATAAAATTGTTCTGGTGGTTTTTCTTTTGGCTTATAACCTACAATTAAATGTCTAATATAATCAGAGGCATTCATTCCAACTGCCTCTGAATTACATTTCATTATATAATCTTCTTCTTCGCTAAGCCATATCTGTTTTTTTATTCTACGACTTCGCATTTTACTACCTCCGGTTCTTCTTCTATTTCATCTTTTAAAACTATTTGTCTTTCTAATTCATTTATACGATTTATTTGTAAGCAACACATCAAAGTAGTCATTCCAAGACCTCCTATAATAAAACCTAAAATAAAAAATAATAATTGACTCATAATTAATCATCTTCCTTTCTTTTTAATATTGTTTTTCTAGCAAGGGGATTGGGGATTTCCCCACAACCGAATTCGTACGGGAGTATGAATTCAGTGCTGGCTAGACAATAAATTTACTCCCCATAGGTACATTCGCCACAATAAGGGCAATAATATATACAACTTTCACAAGGACATTCTGAAGAAAATTCTTCATCTATTTCTTCTTCTATTTCATCTGAATTTTCTTCTTCTTCATCAAAAATTTCTACAACATCTACAACAATTTCTTGGCTAGAATCTAACTCAATAATTCCATTTTCTATCACAAATTTTGTAACAATAATTGCTGCTTCTCTTGGATTTTTTGCCATTATTTCAAAATAATCTTCATTGACATTTTTTATTTTTACCTCATATTTTTTTTCTTGTTCTTCTTCTAAAAGACCAACAGTTTCTAATAAAAAATTAACATCTAATCCTAATTCATTGCACATTTTTACGAATGGAATAAAATAAAAACTAGGCTTTAATCCATTCTCAAATCTAGATATTTCTGCGTGACTTACACCTATTTTTTCGGCAAGTTTTCTTGTAGAAATACCTACTTCGCTCCTCCTTGTTTTAATAATATTTGCTAATTTTAAATAATCAAATTTCATAATATCTCACCTTTCTTTTTCATATCTTTTTTTATAATTAATTCCTTTTTTAGCACACAAAAAGTCATTGAAATCCTTTCCTATTAGTGGTGGATCATCAATGACTTCATATTTTTTTGGAAGAATAGTTTTGAGTGCCATTGTTGCTATTCTTCCTGCACTATCATTATCAAAATGAAGATATATTTTTTTAATATCTTGATTCTGATTTAAATAATAATTTAATGCTAATGGTATCTTACTTTCATCAATTTTTTTTGCAGGTTGATATACTCCTGCAAGAGATAAAAGGTTATCATTATACCACTCTTTATTTTCCATTTTCTTTAATGTTGCATACGATAATAAATCAATCGCACTTTCAAACAAATGAACTGAATCTGTTTTTTCTGTTGATTCTAGTTTAAAAGAAAATGCCTTATGACTACCATAAGCATCTTTCATATATCTACTACTATTTGTACCTCTAATTCCTGCATATCTTGGAACATTATTTTTATCATATCCAACAAAAACAACATTGTGATTTGGTAAATCTTCATAAATTAATCTATTATCTATGCACTCGTTTATTATGTCTTTGTCAATTCCACGACTAGACAAATAACTAATTATCTTATCAGTTGATTCAGACCTTTTTGGTAAAATAAGTCTAATATTTTGAACTTTTTTTGGCTGTTGATACATAGTTGGTGGTTTTACATTGGAATAACCTAAAATAGTTTCTACTGCTTGAATAAAAGTATAATCTCTTACTTTAATTAAATATTCTAATGCAGATTTTCCACCTATTCCTCTTGAAAACCAATACCACATTCCATTACTTATTTTTAAACTATCGTGTGTTCGAGTCATATAAGTTCCTCTACTAAAATATACTAATTCTTCTGGCTCATAGTTTTTTAAATAAGTATATAAATCCATTTCCTTTGCTCTTTGTATTTCTTCTGGTTGATAATATGCCATACTATTACCTACCTTTCTTTATCTTTTTTCTTTGATTGCTTTTCTCTATATTCATCTGCTAAATCAGACACAGTATCTCTAACATTATCTTCTAGTATTTGATTTATATTTAAGTCCGAATCCATCCATCCTTGATACAGAGTTTCTAGTGAATTTTTTTCATTTTTTAATGCTTTAAGTTCATCTATCTCAAATTGTTTTGACTCTGGATAAAAAAGATAAATAACTTCTTCTTTAACAGTTGTTTCATAAGATTTGTCAATTATCTCCTTTGTAGTTAAAGTAGATAATTCCTGTTTATAAGAAGTAAGTTCTTGTTCTAATTTTTCATATAATTCTTGTCTTATTTTTTCTTCCATAATATCAATTCCTTTCTTAAAAATTTAAAAGAGCGATAATAGTTTTTATCTAAAATCGCTCTAATATAATAATAAAATTATCTTTCATAATCTTTATTAGGTGTATGATTATCACTAATTTCTTCGCCACCATCGTCAACAATTTCTTTATCTTTTTCATTAAGATTTAATTTAATATTAAGTTCATCTAATCGTTTAGATTTGGCTTTTAATTCTTCCTCTTGTGGAAATGGTTTTTTTATTTCTAATTTTGCATTTTCATAATTTTTTTTGGTATCTTCAAGATTGCTTTCTGCATTAGAAAGTTTATTTTCAATGCTATTTAATACATTGTCAATACGGGTTATATTTCCACTTGGATCACTTCCTAATTCTACTTTATATGATAAATTATTTTTCATTCCCATATAAAATTTTCTATCAAAAGTATCAAATGATAACATCATTTTAAACCCCTTATATTCTCCTATTTCTATTGGCTCTGGATTAGTCATTGATTTACATATTTCTATTATTTTTTCTCCTGCTTCTTTTCTTTCTATGAAGTCTTCGCCTCTAATAGTCATTTTCTCAAACGAATTATCTTCTGTATTATTAGAATTAAAATACTCTAAATCTTCTTTCATATCTTCAATTCTATTTTCTAATCTTTTTATTTCATTAGGATAATATTTAATAACTTTATCTTCTAATGCATATATTTCACTTAAATGAGTTTGTTTTAATAACTTTAATTTTGCGACTTGTGTATCTAGTTCTGTCTTTTCAATTATATCTGGATTTCCTGCTGCAAGTGCTTTAATTTCTGCATAAGATAATGCAGTTTCATCAATATCTTCAGCAAATCTTACAGGAGTCTTTGAGGTCATTATTTGAGAAATAAATCTTTGTTTATTTTCTACTAACTGATATAAATATGCATCAAAAGTTCCCTCCGTTACATATCTATAAATATCTACTTCCGGATTTTTATTTCCCTGTCTAATTATTCTTCCACTCCTTTGAATTAAATCACTTGGTCGCCACGGACAGTCTAAATCGTGCAATGCAATTAATCTATCTTGACAGTTAGTTCCTGCCCCCATTTTTTGAGTGCTGCCCATCAAAACTCTTACTTGTCCTCGCCTAACTTTATTAAATAATTCTTGCTTTCTTGCATCTGTATTTGCATCGTGAATAAATGCAATTTCTTCCTCTGGTATTCCTCTATCAATAAGTTTCTTTTTTAAGTCATCATATACATTAAACTTTCCATCATTATGTGGAGTTGATAAATCACAAAATACAAGTTGAGCAGATTTATTAGGACTTGTTTTGTTCCAAATATCATAGATATTATCTGCACAAGTTGCAACTTTACTTTTATCAAAATCGTCTAACATTTCATTAGATAATCTTTGGTCAAGTGCTAATTTCCTTCCATCATTAGTTATTTTTAACATATTATCAATAGAAGAATCTACCATTCTATTTCTTATTCTTTCTGCTCTTTCAGATAGTTCTTTTACAAGTTCTTTTTGAATCTCACTAGGCTCTATGACTATATTATGATAGTTTGCTTTTGGTACCGGAAGATTAAGCATATCAGAAGTTTGTATATCAGCAACTTCCTTAAACATTGCCATAAGTTCTGGTAAATTAAAGAACTTTGCAAATCTAGTTTTTGCTCTATAACCTGTACCTTCTGGGCTTAATTCTATTGCAGTAACTGTTTCGCCAAATGTTGAAGCCCAAGCGTCAAATTGTTGCAAATGTCTTTTTTCTAATTCTCCATATTGTAAATATCTTTGCATAGTATATAACTCTACCATTGAATTAGAAACTGGTGTACCTGTTGCAAAAATTACTCCTTTTCCACCTGTAAGTTCATCTAAATATCTGCATTTCATAAATAAATCTGATGACTTTTGTGCTTCGGTTTGTGCAATACCTCCAACATTTCTCATCTTCGTATATAAGAAAAGATTTTTATAATAATGTGCTTCATCTACAAATATTCTATCAACACCTAATTCTTCAAAAGTTATAACATCATCTTTTCTTGAAGTATCATTTAATTTTGCAAGTTTTGTTTCTAAATTCTTTTTTGTTTTCTCCATTTGCTTAATAGAAAATCTTTCGCCATTACTATTTTTTAAATCTTGTATTCCAAATGTTATATCATCAATTTGTTTTTGTATTATAGCAATTTGTTGTTCTACTGACATTGGTATTTTTTCAAATTGAGAATGTGAAATAATGATGGCGTCATAATCTCCTGTTGCAATTCTTGAACAAAACTTTTTACGATTGGCAGTCTGGAAATCTTTTTTTGTTGTAACCAAAATATTTGCACTAGGATAGAGTTGTAAAAACTCTTGACCAAATTGTTCAACAATATGATTAGGAACTACAAATAAAGATTTATTACATAGTCCTAATCTTTTTGATTCCATTGCAGCAGCCACCATTTCAAATGTTTTACCTGCTCCAACTTCGTGAGCAAGTAAAGTATTTCCTCCATAAAGAATTCTTGCTATTGCATTTACCTGATGTTTTCTTAAAGTTATTTCTGGATTCATACCATCAAAAGTTATATGACTTCCATCATATTCACGAGGTCTAATAGAATTAAATCTTTCATTATATGATTTAACTAATCGTTCTCTACGCTCTGGATCTTTCCATATCCATTCTTCAAAAGCAAGTTTAATTTGTTCCTGCTTTGCTTGTGCTATAGCCGTTTCTTTTTTATTTAATTCTGCAACTTTTTTTCCGTTTTCATCTTCATAATAATCATATATTCTAGTATCTTTTAAGTTCAAACTATCTTCAATAATTTTATAAGCATTTGCTCTACTTGTTCCATAAGTATTAGTGGCTTTTACATTGTATCTATCATAACTTTTCCCATCTATATACCATTCAGAAGTAGATTCCATATAATGGACATTTATATTTCTACTTGCATAATAACTAGGATTTAAAAGATATTCTATAAAAACTTTTATATCTTCTGGTGGTATCCAAGTTGAGCCTAACCTTACACTAATTTCACTTGCACTTAAATCTTTTGGTTGAACTTCTTTAAGATACTTTACATTAATATTAAACCTATCATCAGTTTCTGCAAATTTTTCTGCTATTCTTAATTTTTCTCTTACATTTCCAGAAAGGTACTCATCTGCTGTCACCCAATGATTAGACTCTCCATATTCAGGAACATTAAATATTTCGCCTTCTAATTCTTTAAGCATTTCATCCATATTCTTATTACAAAGTTGTTGCATAAATTCTATATCAACTCTTGCTTTTTCAGAAAGCGAAACAATTAAAGCGTCGTTAGCATTATCTACTGATGTTATTTCTGTTTTAGGTTTAATTGTTCTTTTAGTAAACATATCTGCTTTTCTTGCAAGATTACCATTTTCATCTAAAATTTCAAGAGAACATAATAGATAATAACTTGAATCATTAGAAAAAGCAGAGTTATTTCCTCTGCTATTGATTAATCCATATTTCTTTGTAAAAGCATCATATAAACGATTTAATTTAATCTGCTCTCTCTTTATATCTTCATCTGGATAGTCTTCTGTTTGATACTCCAAAAGAGTTCTCACACAGTCCCTTATTTCAATAAGACCTTTTACTCTATTTTCAGTTGTCATAGCAAGTTCTTGTGGATACATTCTACTATTCTCTCTGAAATAAATTTTATCATCAATTAAGGTATATGAGAAGTTTCTAACAGTTAAATCTGCTTCAATAGAATTATCTTCTTCGCCTATATCATCTAGTTCATATTCCTTAACTTCAGCGTGAATATTTGAAATTGCTTCATTAAGTTTTTCTTCTAAATTTAAGCCATCAGATATACAAGCAGAATCATAACCAAACCTAGTAGAAATCATTTCCATATTTCCCATTATCATTTCTGGATTATCAATGAAATATTGATTCATCTTAATTCCATTTTCATTTTCTCCTAAATATACCCAGTCTGGCTCTATATCAGTTATTGAATCTCTTTTTTGTAAGAATATAATATCTGATGTGACTTCTGTACCTGCATTTGCTTTAAAAGTATTATTAGGTAGTCTTATTGCTCCTAACAGGTCTGCTCTTTGTGCAATATATCTTCTTACACTTGGATTTTCTTTATCTAGTGTACCTTTAGAAGTTATAAATGCAATAACTCCACCTGGTCTTACTTTATCAAGTGTTTTAGCAAAGAAATAATCGTGAATTAAAAAATTGTTTTTATCATATTTTTTATCTAATACTTTAAAATCTCCAAATGGAACATTTCCTATTGCAACATCAAAAAAAGAATTAGGAAGATTAGTATCTTCATATCCTTGTACTGCAACAGAAGATTTTTGATATAGTTGTCTTGCTATTCTTCCACTTATTGAATCAAGTTCAACACCATATAACTTACAATCTTTTAATGATTCTGGAATCATTCCTATAAAGTTTCCTATTCCACAACTAGGCTCTAATATATTACCGGTTTTAAGCCCCATATTCTCTAACGCTTTATACATAGACCTAATTACTATTGGGGGTGTATAAAATGCCGTTAAAGTTGATTCTCGTGCTTGTGAATACTCTGTTTCATCAAGTAAGTTCTTTAAAATATGATATTCATTACTCCAAGAAGAATCCATATCATCAAATGCTTGTGAAAGACCTCCCCATCCAACATATTTAGATAGTATTTCTTGTTCTTCTGGAGTAGCAAATCTATCTTCTTCTTCGCATTTTTTTAATATCTTAATTGCTTCAACATTATTATTAAATTTCTCTCTTGGAGTACCTTCTCCTAATCTATCATCAGATATTCTAAACTGACTACGATTGACAGTAGGTATTTCTGGGTGTATATCAAAACTTCTTATTCTATTACTTTTTTTCTTTTCAAATTCTGGAACAATTATTTCTTCTTTTTCTATATTTTCTTCAATAAACGTTTCTTTTTGTTCCTTTTTCGTATGTTCTTCAGCATTATTTTCTTCTTGTTTTTGCTTTTGAATTTCACTTATTTTAACTTTAAGATGGTCATTAGCAGGATTTTCTTTAACTTTTTTGTCAAAGTCTTCTTTTGACATTTCACGATTAAATAATGGGTATTGGTAATCATATAGAACTATATTAGAAATCCCAATATTTAGTATTTCATATTCATCTGCTCCAATATAAACCTTATCCCCTAAATGATATTGATACTCGTATTCTTCTTCAGTTTGTTCTAATAAAATGTTGTCTGCAAGGTTTTTACTTGCCTCTATAAACTCTCTTTCTTGTTCTTCTTTTTCAAGCCAATTAGGATATTCTTCTAATTCTTTTTTATTTAAGTATCTATCTTCGTGAATAAGCGTTTTTATTCTATTGGCAATATAATTCCACTTAAATAATTGTTCTTTAGCACTAGCATCAAAATAACCACGATTAAAACGCATTCCTTTTGCATCATAACTAACACCTATACCAGATCCTTTTACAGTATGAGTTGCTCCTCCCATACCATAAGAATTTTTAAGATAATTTATATTTTCTTCTGCTGATAAACTTTTTTGAAATACCTCATAAGTTCTGTACTTTGTTTCGGTATGTTGTTCAGTTAAATATTTATCTATAAATTCTTGAGTAAATTCTAAATCTGATACCATCTTTTCACTATTGTCATCAATAAAACTTAATTGGTCTGTTATACTTGGCAAAGGCTCAATTCTATCATTTAACTGATTTAGCAATATCATTGAATCATAATGATAAGTTAAATCTTCCCAACTTACTAAAGTTTCTGTATCTCTTGATAAAAAATTACCTTTCCAAAATAAAATACCGTTGTCAAAAGTTTTATAACCATACATCTGGTCATCAACTATAACACCGGTATAATCTGAATTAAACATTTCTTTAAGAAATTCTGCTCTTTTACTAATATCTTTCTCATTAGCAAAATAATCTTTTATTTCTTTGTTTGATTTTCTTATATGTGGGGTTGTACTTAATATTTGATTTATCTTTTCTTCTACTACAACATAAGGATGATGTTCTGTTGCATTATAAACATTTAAGCGTAAATCAATTCGTTCATTACTATCTCCTCTGCTGACAACTTCAAGTTGTTCATCATTTGTACCCACTTCATTTGGTCTTGTTGTTTCAAACTCTCTGTTATATTCTCTTTGGCTTTCATCTCTGATACTATTTGTTCTATCCTCTCCATTGCTGTTTGTTGAATATGCATTAAATGTTGTGGAAGTTGATTGCTCATTAGTAGAGTTGTGTATAGAGATTTCTTGTTCTCTTTCAAGTATCTTAACCTCATCATTGCGTATTTGCCCTCCACTTGAATCTTGTTTTCCGGTACTGTTAAGTTCGGTATCTCGTAATCCCCTTGACGTGTGTAAGTTATATTCATTATTATTCCTCCTTTCAATAGTATTTCTGCTTTCGCTTATATCATAAGATAAATTACTGTCTATATCAAATGTGCGAATTTTATTTATTTCATTAATTCGCAGATTTTTAATGGTATTATATATTTCACGAAGTCCCATTTCAGATATTTCACTTGTTGCTACACCAATTCTCGTTATTGTATCAAAACTATCAAAATTTAATAAATCACTAAAATCGCTATTTGTAAAATATTCATTTGGATTTAGTCCACATCTTTTAATTATTGAAAATGCAATACTATTTTCTAATGCCTTTTGAAATAATACTTTTATATTTTCATTATCTAATGATTCAAGAGAACTATTTTCTTTATAGAATATTAAATCATCTAAATAATCTTGTATATTATCCTCAACAATTATTTTTGATACCGACTTAATTGCAAGTCCCAGAGAACTTTTATCAGCAAGTTCTCCGTACTTATTTTCTAATGACTCAATAATATCTAATTCATAAGATTTTGAAACTGACCATAATCTAAAACTTTTACCAAGTTTACTATTGGTATCTGCAATATCAAATACATATCTTAAATTAGTATAACCATTTTCTTCAGACAAAAGAGCAATTCCTTTTGCACCACGATTAACCCATCTACCAACTTGTTTATTCCAAGCCTCTATTTTTGCACAGGCTATTGCCGTAGGTTTTTGTGCATAAATTAAAACTTGATCATTGAAAGGATATTTGTAGTTCATTGCAGCACATTCCAAAAAAGACATCCAATCTTCAGGAGAACTGCTTATTTTAGTTAAAGTTTCTCCATAAAGGTCTGTAATTAGTCTTAATTTACTTGCCATATTACACCTCCTATTCTAAATTAGACTATTTATTCACTTGCCATTTTTTCTTCTTTTATTTTTTCTCTTACTTGCAACAATACATCAAAGTAATTTGTTTCAACAGAAATCATATCCTCTATTCCATAAAATAAAATATAAAATAAATCTACTATTTCATTGTTATAAAGTCTAATATCTACTTTTGTTTCCTCATTTTCATTTTTTATTGGAACACTATATCTTAACAATTTTTCTTTTAATTTTGCTGATTTTTTTGAATAAAGTTCATTATCAGAATTTATTATATTTTCCAATATCTCATTAAGTTTATTAAACTCATTTATGTTTAGTTTTATTTTAATTGGTGGTATTCTTTTTGAATAAGCCATATCATTTTCCTCCTATCTTTCCATATATTTATCTTGTTTTACTCTTTGATTTAAAACTATATTATTTCTATATTGTCCTATTGCCTCTTTTACAGAAGTATTTTTCAATATATCATCTACTTTTGCTTGGGCTTCTTTTCTATTTTTTGCCTCCACTTCAAAAGTAATAGTTCCATTAATATCTACATCTATTTCAAATTTTTTCATTCTTATCATTTCCTTTCTCTTTATAACCACTTAAAAAAGCGATTATTTGCTTATTTTTAATAGACCTTTTAAACTCTATTATTATCATCATCTCTGATGAAGTAAGATTGTTTATTTTTTCTAAATCTTCTAATTGCATTGCTAATATCTTTTTTTCGGTATTAAACCCTGCACTAAATAATTTATCTAATGTTTTAGTTATTTGATTAAGATAATTTTTTGTTTCCATTGTATAACCTCCTATATTTTTTCAACTAATTCACAAATGATTACAATCTGTTTATTAGTATTGTGACGACAAGTAATAAGAGTCAAAGTATTCTTTTGAGCGTTTCTTAAAATTTCTACTGCACCTGTTTTTTCTACATCATAAGTATTAACCATTCTGTATTTGTACTCATAACCATTGTAAAAAATACTAACTATATTATCTATTTCTAATTTATTTAAGTTCTTAAAGAAAGCATTTTTTCCATTACCACTATGTGCTGCTAATATTACATTCCCATTTTCTTCATCTGGCATATCAGATTCATCAAGTATCTTAATATTTTTATTAACATTATTATAGTAACTGTCTTTACTAACTAATCCCTTTTCTAAACCAATGCTTGGTATTTTTAAGACAGCAATATAATCTAATGGTGTTGTACTTTTTACTTCTTCTTTTTCAATATTTGTTTCTTCTTCCTTTTCGGAAGATATATTATTGTTTATTTCTTCTTGTTCTTCATAAAATTCTACTAATGCAATATTTTCTAAATTATCTGACCTTATATCAAAATATATTTTTCCAATTATTACACCTAAACCCAATAAGATAAGTAAAGAGCCAACTATTAAAAGTTGACTCTTTTTATCTTTGTTCTTATTATTTTCTTTTCTTTTTAACATAATAAGCAACAACTCCTATTCCACTTATAATTAAAATTCCTCCAATTAGTTCAATAATATGATAATCATTTATTCCTGTATTAGGAACTTCTACCACTACTTTTTCATTTTCCATAGTTGCTTTAACGATTTCTCCATCTTCTCTTATTTCAAAATACATTCTTTCTTCATTAAGAATATATCCTTCAGGTGCTTCCTTTTCTAAAATATAGTAACGACCATATCTCATATCTTTAACAATTATCATACCTTGTTCATTTGTTCTTCCTGAAAATACTAATTCATCTTTATCGTTATAGATTTCAATTAAAGTATTAGGTAGAGGAGTTCCAGTAGATAAATCAATTTTCGTAAATTCTAGAGTTCCTGTAATTGGCTTATTTTTCATTTCTGCTTTTACTACTTCACCATTTTCTTTTATTTCAAAAGATACTTTTTCATCTGTAATTAAATAGCCTGTCGCACTTTCTTTCTCTAAAATATAATATTTTTTACCTGCTACTAAATTTTTAATAATTATCATACCTTGTTCATCAGTTGTTCCTGTAAAAATTAGTTCGTTTGTATCTTCTGTATAAACTTCAATAGTTGTGTTTGGAATAGGTTCTCCATTAACTAAATCAGTTTTTGTAAACTCTAAATCGCCTTTTTTTAATTCATTCTTTAATTGTAAAGTTTCTGACACAATAGCAGTTTTATTGTCTATTTCAGTTAATTCAACAAAATGTTCTGTTGTATCTATAACATAATTATCTAATGTTTTAGTTTCTTTTATTAAATACTTTCCAAGATAAAGATCTGTAAATATTGCTATGCCATCTTCTCCTGTTTCAATAGATTTAATAAATTCACCTTTTTTATAATGGGTTACTCCATCTAATGTTGTAATATCTTCGTTAGCGTAAATTGAAAATTCTACACCACTTAATTTAACATCTTTGTAAGTGAATTTTCCATTTTCAATAGTAAATGCTTCTCCTGTTTTTTCAATTACAACTTCACCCATTATTTTATCATTAGCAAATTCTATTTCTATATATTTACCATATTCATCATCTTCAATAATTGAACTATTTTCATCAATTCTAAAAATAACACCATCTTGATTTAATAAATATCCATCAGGACTTGTTAATTCTTCAATTTTATAAGTTCCACTCATTAAAGGATAAGGAGTGATAAATACACCATTTTCATCTGTTTTAAATTCACATATTTCCTCTTTGTTTGGATATGTTACTTTTTGACATACATATTCATCTGTATCAACATTTTTAATTTTAAATGTTACATTTTGAAATGGTATAACTTTTCCAGATTCTGAATCTGTTTTTACTAATTTTAATTTTGCAGTAATTGGGGCATTTGATAATGAATATCTTATGGTTTGTGGTGAATTCCCATTAACAACTATTTTAAAATCCTTAACTTTTTCGTGACCTTCTGTTGTGTTCAACTGTTTTACTGTATAAGTTCCATATACAAGGTTTATTTTTGAATAACCTTGTTCATCAGTCTTAACTGTTGTAACGTGATTACCCTTACTATCATAAATACCAAACTCTATTCCAACTTCTGGTTTTAGAATTCCAGTTTCTGCACTTGCATAATATTTATTTATTTCTACATCTCTTTTGATAATTTGTTCATAGACATTTATAGATGGGTGTAAATCATCAACTGTAATTTCAAAATAATATTTATTTGTATCTAATTCATACCCTGTGCTTGGACTAATTTCTTTCAAATAAAAAGTTCCAATATCGGGTAAAATTGGACTGGTAACTTTTCCCTCACTATTAGTTGTTACCTTTTCAACTAACTCATCATTTAGATTATAAATTCCATATACTGCTCCCTCTAAAGTAGCCTCTGCACCTTGTGGCTCATTTGTTTGAGTGTCATTATCATTTTTATTTACTGTCACATCTCCACCTTTTGTGTCAATTTTAACAGAAGCAACTACTGGATCTGAAAATCTAAAATAACCCATTTTTTGTGAATTAACTCCATTACCTGTATATACTATAGTTGTATAATTATCATAATGTTTTCTTACAACATTTAAAGTTTGAACTCCTACTTTTAATGGTGTTACATAAATATTATTACCTTCTATTCTTACTGATAAATTATCAGAACTATACACTTCATATTCGCTTAAAACATTATTTGAATCTGTGATTTTAATTTCTTTTCCTATTATTGCATCTTGTGTAGTTCCATTAAAACTTGGTTTGTTATAATGAGTGTTTACCAATCTCATAATTTCATTTTTTTCTGCATCTATATTAATATAATCACCATATCCAGAAGCCTGTGTCCAAAACTCTACTATTTGTCCTCCTGTTGTTTCCCAGATTAATGCTTGGGCAGCCATCCTATATCTTAATGTTTGGTGTCCTGGATAATCATATCCATAATGACCTATTAATTCAATTTTTTTACTTATTTCAGCACTATAAGGAGAGGCTTGAAGACCATCATATCCTAAATAACTGGTAGTAGTTATATCTATTCCTGGCTCTATACAATAAACTACTTTTCCGTCCATTGAATATGTTTCATATTGTGCTGACATATATGGTTTTCCTCCACCTCTTCTTGTGTACCATACATCTGGAACTTTTGGGTGAGATAAAGTTCCACTTGAAGCAGCATTAACTATTGTTGGAATAGCAAATGCAAATACTTCAAATAAGGTCAGTGCAATTAATAACACTGATACTATTTTTTTCTTTTTCATTTTTATCATTTCCTTTCTAAAAATTAAAAAAACAACCTTTTACGGTTGCTTTTATCAAAATAAATTATTCCATTGGATTTGTATAATCAATATGCAACTTATAACCTAAAACTTTACCTTTATAAATTACCTCTTGACAACTAAATCCTAAAATATTAACTGTGTCCGAAAATGCCTTTTCAAACCCTGCCTTTTGACATTCATCATAAGTAGCATATTCAACTTGTTTTTTTAACTTTTCTAATTCTTCATCTATCAGTGGTGGTTGTTCTTCTTTAGGCACTTCATTTGTTGTAGATTCTTGTTTTTCTTCTTGAACTTGATTTTTTTCATCATTTTGTTCTGCTTTAACAGGTTGGTTACTTTCATTTTTTTGAATATTAGAATTTTTTTCTTGTGTCTTTTCTTGAATAGTTTCATTACTTTCACCAGTATTTTCCTCTATTTCATCAATGATTTCACTTGTTTCTGTTTCTTGCTCTTTTTCAACATTCTTTTCATCATCAAGTTCCTGATTTTCTTCTACTACAACATCATTTACTATGTCTTTCTTTTCTACTTTTTCAATAAAATCGTTGAAAAGAAAAGATATTCCAACACTACTCAAAATAAGAATTATACTGACTGAAAAAAGTATTTTCTTGCCCATATCTATCACTCCTTTAGTGATATTATAATCTAAACTTTTTAATCTTGCACTTCTACAATTTTCTTTCAGTTAGTAAATAACAGTTAGTAATATATACTAGGGTGGATTGTAAGGAGGGATTTGTGGAATACAAACTCCCATTATCTTGCATCCATAGACTTTTGTCTTTGCAAGTGTTTGTTATAAAATTCAATCGCATTCACAACATAATCTTCAATTTTTTTATCTTCAATGTTTTTTGGGAGTACACTTCTTATTCTGTTTTCATTGAATTTCATTTTGGGAATCTGATTAGGCTTATCTTCTGACATTATACTATCAATAATTTCTTCTGTAAGTTTTCCATCTTGACTTAATTTTTTCATTTTAATTGCCTGTGCGTGAGATGGAGTGCAACTATTGTAGTCTATGCAATCCAACAAAAAGTATTGTTCTTCTTTTGTTAGATAAGACAATTCTATTGCAGGAAGAAAAGCAATATCTTTATTATCTACTTTATCAAGTAATTCTGGTACTAATTCAGTTAGCCTAATATATCTTTGAACTTGTCTGCCACTTTCATTATACTCTTTACCTACTTCATCAGCAGTAGTCAACTTCTCGACAGCCTGTCGAGAAGTTAAATCATTTCTTTTTCCTTGATGACTAAGTGCTTCTAATTTCATTTTGTATGCAAAGGCTTTTTCACTAGGCAAAATTTCTTCTCTTTGAATATTGCTATCTACCATTATAATAGTTGCTTCATCATCTGTTAATTCTCTTACTATACAAGGTAAGGTATCTTTATTGGCTAATTCACTTGCCCTTTTTCTTCTATGTCCAGAAATCATTTCATATCTTCCATTAGGCTTTGGTCTTACTAAAGCAGGAACAAGAACTTTATTTTCTTTAATGCTATCTCGCATTTTTTCCATATCTTCATTGTCTATAACCTTAAATGGATGATTTGGAAAATCGTCAATATCTGTAATTTTTATATCAACTACTTTTTCTAAACTAGCAATATTTCTTTCTTCTTCTGTCGTAAAAAGGTCATCTAACTTTGGTAGTGGCATTTTTGATAGGCTCTTTGCCATCGTTAAGCACCTCCTTTGCGAATGAAGAATATGCTTCTGCTACTAATCCATTTTTATCATAAGAGAAAATGCTTTCTCCTTGTGAAGTAGATTCAGCAGTTTTAATAGCACGAGGTATTTGAGTATTATATAACTTTAACATACTCCCATAATTTTCTGTTATCTGTTTCTCTATTTCTTTTGAAAGATTAGTTCTTCTATCAACTAATGTTAATAATGCTCCATCAATTTTTAGTGTAGGGTTTATTTGTCTTCTTACTTTGTTTATTATTTTAAACAAATCAGTCATTCCTCTTAACGCAAAATACTGACTTTGAACTGGAATAAGAACACTATCTGCACTTGCGAGAGCATTTATAGTAAGCATACCTAAACTTGGCTGACAATCTAAAAGTATATAATCATAATCATTTCTTACAACAGATAAACAATTTCTTAAAGTATATTCTCTACTCATAGCATAGGCTAATGAATTTTCTAACGCCGACAGATTTAAACTAGAAGGAATTAAATCTACATTTTCTTTATGGTGCAATATACATTCTTTTGTTTTAATTTCATCATCATTCATTGATTGTTCCATTAAGTCTGATAAAGTGTATTTTAATTCATCTGAGTTGTACCAACCTGCATAGGTCGTTAAATTACTCTGTGGATCAACATCTACTAACAAGACTTTTTTTCCCTGTTTTGCTAATGCTACTCCAAGATTAAAAGTAGTAGTTGTCTTACCAACGCCACCTTTTTGATTTGTGATAGCAATTACCTTGCACTTACTTTCTTGCATATATTCTCCTCCTTTCTTTTAAATTTAGCCATTCTACAATTAAGCAAAATGGCTATGTATGGGCATAAAAAAAGAACTGACTATTTTATCAGTTCTGAATATGTATATGTATTATCTATTTATTTTAAGTAAAAGTTCATCAATAGGATTAGTATATCGCCCTTGTTTTATTATTTCATTTCTAAATTCTATTAAAGACTTTATTATTATTTCAATTTCATTGCTATATATAGGCAATTTAATTTTTTTGTTTTTCATTTAAATCACTCTCCTTATGATAGATATGGTTTTTCTACTGTTTTAGGAATATCTAATGAATTAGCATATTGTTCAAATCTATCTACTGTATCACTCTCCATCTTATTAGTTACTCTAACATATATATTATAAGTAGTTTGTATAGTAGAATGCCCTAATCTTTTAGAAACTGCTTTTATGTCTGCACCACTTTCAATTAATTTAGTTGCGTGTGTATCTCTAAAATCGTGAAATCTACTGTTTATACCTAATTCATAATGAATTACCTTAAAAGCATATTTAGGTGAATCTGTTCCTAGAAATTGCCCATTTTCTTTAACAAATACCAAATTAGCCTCTGGTAATGATACTTCTAATTCTGCTTTTGCTTCAATTAATTTTATTTCTTCTTTGTTAGTTATTTCATTTAACACTCTTTTTTCATAATAACATAAATAAGAATCACCATAAAATTTTCTGTTTTCCTCTTGTTCTTTTTTATATTCTTTTAGTGCATTTATTAAAGTATCACCAATAGAAATAGTTCTTTTACTTTGTGGATTTTTACAATCACCATAATACCAAATTCCAACCGAATGACCTTTTGTTATATTTTTTCTTTTTGGTAGTCCATATTGATTCTTTTTAATAATATTCTTGTTTATTGTTAGTGTTTTATTTTCAAAATCCACACAATCCCAAGTTAATGCATAAACTTCAGATACTCTCATACCTGTATAATATGCTGTTAGAAATGAATAATAGATTGAATGTGTTCCTTTAAATCTTTCTAATATTCTTTCAAATTCTTCTTGTGTAAAAATATGTGCTGGATCACTGCTAATTTTATCTATTCTTGGTGAATGTACGTGTTCTGCAGGATTATTATTTATATAATTTAGAGTATAACAAGCATATTTTAAAGAACCTTTCACAACTTTTAATATGCTTGACATATAATTTTTTGAAAAGGCATTTTCTACATAAATTTTATTAATAAATTCTTGTAATAATCTAGTATCTAATTGCCATAGTTTATAAAACCCTATTTTAGGTTTTACGTGATTTTTAATAATATTTAAATAAGACATTGTAGTTGAGTAATGCAAATTAAAATTAGCATAAGTATCTATCCAATAATCTAAAAAATCTGCATACGACATATTTTCTCTCAATTGTGTTTTAGTTCCATTATAATAAAAATCATTATATGCTTTTGCTCCTTCTTTAAAAGCCTCTGCTTTTGTCGGATAACCAGACTTTGTTATCCATTTTCTTGTACCCTCTACTGTTGCAATTTCAAATCGGTATTCATATACCTTACCACGTTTTCTTACGCTTACCATAATTATCTCTCCTTCACTAAATTTAATTTAATGAACGAAAAAATGTTAGCATTGCGAATGCTAACATTTAAAATAACTATGTCCACACAACTTTGTCCACGTAGATTTTTCCTTGATTTATATAGGTTTCAACTTACTTTGTCCACAAAATTATACTTACGTGGACAAATCGTGGACATTTTGTCCTCTGTGGACAAAATTCTTAATTCTTTAAATTTTCATAAATCCTTATTTTATAAGGGTTTACTCAATTATTTTCCACAACAGTTTTTGTACTTTTTGCCACTTCCACATGGACATGGATCATTTCTACCAATTTTATTTTCTACCTTCTTAGGTATCTTCTTAGTCCCTTCACTACTATCATTAGTCTTAATGTTCTTATTTTCATGTCTCTCTAAATTTTGTCTAACTTCAGCCTTAAGTAAATATGTAGTAATCTCTCTATTAGTTTCTTTAAGCATATTATCAAACATTTGAAAGCCTTCTAAAGCATAAGCTTGAAGTGGATTAGTCTGAGCATATCCTCTTAAACCAATACCTTCCTTAAGTTGTTCCATATTATCAAGTTGGTTCATCCAATTTTTATCAAGCACTCTTAAAGTTATTGCTTTCTCAAAGTCATCTTGAATTTCTTTAGGTACATCCTTAAGTTTCTCATTGTAATCTTTTACAACTATATCATAAATAGTATTTTGTACTTCATCTATACTCTTATTCTCTAAATCTTTCTCAACTAACTTTTCGCTCTTTAACAAATTAGAATTAAATATCTCACATATATTAACGATATCATTATGAGTTAACACGTCTTCTGGTACAAAATGATCATTAACAGTCTCTACAACATAATCTTTAAATATAGTTAGAACTCTATCTCTAATACTATCCTTATCTAATATTTCATTTCTTCTTTCATAAACAATTTCTCTTTGCTTACTAATAACATTATCATAGTCTAGTAATGCTTTTCTTCTATCATAGTTAAATCCTTCAACTCTCTTTTGACTACTCTCAATATTCTTACTCATCATTTTATGTGTAATAGGAGTATCTTCAGTAAATCCAAGACTTAACATTATGTCCTTAATCTTTTCACTACCAAACTTAACCATCAAATCATCTTCCATAGAAATATAAAATCTTGTAGTACCAGGGTCTCCTTGTCTACCTGCACGTCCACGAAGTTGATTATCAATACGTCTACTCTCATGCCTTTCACTACCCAAAACAACAAGTCCGCCTAACTCTTTAACACCTTCTCCAAGCTTAATATCAGTACCACGTCCAGCCATATTTGTAGCAATAGTAACAGCACCCTTTTGTCCTGCATTCTCAATAATATGAGCCTCTCTTTCATGATTCTTAGCATTCAAAAGCTCATGCTTAATTCCTCTTTTATTAAGTAAATCACTTAACCTTTCAGAACTTTCAATAGAAGCAGTACCAACAAGTATTGGTTGTCCAGTCTTATGAATTTCTTCTATAGTATTAGCAAGAGCATTAAATTTACCTCTCATGTTAACATACACTAAGTCTTCCATATCAACTCTTTTAACTGGCACATTAGTAGGTATCTCTATAACATACATATTATATATATTTCTAAACTCTTCTTCTTCAGTCTTAGCTGTACCTGTCATACCACTTAACTTATTATACATTCTAAATAAATTTTGAAAAGTTATTGTAGCAAGTACCTTAGTTTCTTCATTTATCTTAACGCCTTCTTTAGCTTCAAGTGCTTGATGTAATCCATCACTATATTGTCTACCATGCATAAGTCTACCAGTAAATGAGTCAACTATAATAATTTGATCATTTTGAACAACATAATCAACATCTTTCTTAAACCCATAATTAGCAACAAGTGCTTTATCTAAATTGTGAACGAGTCCTGCATTACTAATATCATACAAGTTATCTACATTTAAAAGTTTTTCACACTTTTTAATACCTTCTTCAGTTAAAGTAACACCCCTAGTTTTCTCATCTAAATTATAGTCTTCACTTCTTAAACTCTTGGCAGTCTTATCTGCTAACTTATAAAGGTCCGCACTTTTACTTACCCCACCACTTATAATTAATGGAGTTCTAGCTTCATCTATAAGTATTGAATCAACTTCATCAATGATTGCAAAATTAAGTTTTCTTTGAACTCTATCTTCTTTTCTTACAACCATATTATCTCTTAAATAATCAAAACCAAGTTCATTATTAGTGGTATATGTTATATCTTTAGAATAAGCTTCTCTCTTTTCTTCTCTAGACACATCTTTCTTGTTAACACCAACACTAATATCTAGGTAATTATACACTTGTCCCATCCAATTAGCGTCTCTTTCACTTAAGTACTCATTAACTGTAATAACGTGTACCCCGTCCCCACTTAAAGCATTCAAGTATGCTGGCATTGTACTAGTTAAAGTCTTACCTTCACCAGTTTTCATTTCAGCAATATTACCATAATGTATACAAATACCGCCAATCACTTGAACTTTATAAGGCTTTTCTCCAAGCACTCTATAAGCAGCTTCTCTAACAACTGCAAACGCTTCAACTAAAATATCATCTAGTGTCTCTCCTTCACTTAATCTACTTTTAAATTCACTAGTTTTAGCTTTTAATTCAAGTGGAGTTAACTTACTCATTTCACTATCTAATGCTAATACTTTATCTGCCAACTCCTCAAACCTTTTTAATTCTTTATATTCATGGTCAAACATTTTTTTAAATATGTTCATATTATCACCGTCCATCATCTATTTTACCAAATTTAACCTAATAATAAAAGTCTTTTCACAAAAATTACACAGAAAAAAAGAGTTATTAATTAGTTTCAATAACTCCATATGCTCCATCAAGTCTCTTATATAGAACATTTACTTTTTCTGTTTTAATATCTTTAAACACAAAGAATGTATGCCCTAGAAGTTCCATCTGCATAATTGCTTCTTCTTCATCCATTGGTTTTAAATAAACTTTCTTTCTTTTAACAACATCTTCTAAAACATCATCATCTATAATATCTTCATCATAAACAATTTCTACTCTATCTTTACTCATAAGTTTACTCTTAAACTTTCTCATTTGTTGTTCTAATTTATCTACAGCCAAATCAATTGCCGCATACATATCACTATGTGATACTTCACTTCTTAAATCAAAATTTATACCATTTATAGTAATTTCTACTTTTTGTTCTCTACCTCTAACACTAAAAATCACTTTAACACTTACATCTTCAGGCTTATCAAAATACTTTTCCATTCTGTCAATTTTACTTATTGCATAATCCCTAATTGCATCAGTTACAGCTAATTTGTCGCCTCTAATAAAATATTTCATCATTCATCATCTCCCTATTAATATTCTATCACAAAAGAAAGAAAAAAACTACACTCTGTAGTCATTCCCTAGATAATTTTACACTTCTTCAGTTTCTTTATAAAATCTATTTACTAGCCTAAACGTCATCGTCGATTATTTTCCTTTCTTTAATGCCACCTAATATTTTAAACCCTTGTTAGTTCAACTTCTTTAACTTGAACTGCTTGTTTTCCTTTTGATGTATCAATTAACGTAAATTCTACTACATCGCCTTCTTTTAATGACTTATACCCATCTTGTTCAATAGCCGAATAATGCACAAATACATCTTCTCCAACACCAGCACCTGAGTCAATAAATCCATAACCTTTTTGATTATTGAACCACTTGACTATACCTTTTCTAGTATTCATAACTCTTAACACCTCTCTTCCTCTAAATTTTCACGTCACAACATGTCTTTTAACTTGCTGTAGTTACATCATACCACATTTCAATTTAGAAAACAGCATTTTTGCGTAAAATGTCCAAAATCGTGCTTCATCTGTATTTTGACGTGAACAAATATATCGTTTTTTATATAAAAAATGAAAGAAATGAAAGAATACTATCAAAAACTAAAATATTGCAAAAAAAGGATTTATAATGTTCTCGGAAGTGATAAATATGAAAGGCCTTATAATCAATTCCTTAATGAATAACATAAAACGGTATAACAACTATGACAAGGAACAATTGGAAATAATAAGATACGGATTAGCTAGCCTATACTTAAATATTACTAAGACACTTGTTATATTTGGAATATCATATTTGTTAGGAAATTTGAAAACACTTCTGATATTAATGGGACTTTATACTATATTAAGACTAACTGTATATGGAGTTCATGCTAAAAGAAGTATAGACTGTTGGATAAGTAGCAGTATTATATTCTTACTAGTTCCATACCTTTGTGAAACCTTGTATATAGATATCAAAGTTAAAATAGCATTAGGAATTACCTCAATAATACTATTTGCCTTCTTTGCCCCTGCAGACACAAAGAAACGACCATTAATAAATAAAAAAAGAAGAACCATTTTTAAAACAATTAGCTTGATAAACGGAACCATATATACAATGATGTTCTTCATTGTAAGAAACAATACTTTATCAAACTGTATACTATCTTCACTACTTATCGCGGTATTTGTTATCTTACCCATAACTTACAAAATATTTGGAGTAAGTTATAATAATTATAAATATTATAAGAAGGGAGAATGATAATATGAAATTATTTGCAAATTTATTAGGTATGTTAGGTGGGCTTATTGGTAAAACTACTTCAGGAGCTTGTGTTTGGAGCTTCTTTGATGAAGAAGAAATGCCAGAAAGTCTAATTAAGTAATTTTAATCGAAATCGTTTTAAAACTCTAGATATTATTCTAGAGTTTTATTTTTAATATAGATGTAAATAGTTTATCATTATCATTAATACTTTGTTCAAATTCTAATTCTTCAGTTTCATCAATTATTCTATTTAAAATAGTAAGTCCATGGCCATGATTTTTACCTTTAGTAGTATAACCCTTCTTCTTAATTCCATCTTTATCAACTATTCCAGAATAACTGTTATCAATTTCAACACATAAAGCTTCATTTTCAGTATAAACAGAAACAACGAGCTTCTTTTTGTCACTTTCAACACAAGCATCAATTGCATTATCCATAAGTATTCCTAAAATTTTACAAACTTTGTAATATAATTCTTTATCCATTGCTTCAAATTTAGCATAATCTACACCATTAACTACTGTATCAAAATTGATTTCATTCTCGTTAATAAAAGCAATTTTATAATAAATCATACCTTTAACACCTGTAGGTAATTTTGCTAAGCTTGTGTATTTTTTAAATTTCTTAGTATCATATTGTCTTATAATACCATCTAAAGTTCTAGTAAACTCACTAGAATTTTTATCAGAAACACTTCTTAAAATTAGCAAATCATTTAACATCTCATGCCTATTCTCACTAGTTTGATTTAAAATATTTTCATATTCGTGCATTAACACTTGCAACTGTTGCTTTTCATCTTCAGCAGTTTTACGCTTAAAATATTGATATATCAAAATAGCAATTAACAAACTCAAAAATATTAATATAGTCACGGCAAGAATAAAAGTAGAAACTGATGCATTATCTTGATGAAAACAATCGATTATCCATATAGTAGTCAATGTTAACAATCCAAAGAAAAGTACTAAATTATTCTTACTTCCGATTATAAGTGTCACTACAGTTTTAAAACAACCCACAAGTTTATTTAGATTAAATAATACAATCATAGAAATTGAATTTAATAAAGTTCCAAGAGCTTTTAAATAATTTATTTTATCCATAAGCGAAGACAAATCAAATTGCATTAAAATAATTGAAGAAAATACATCTGATATTGTCATTAATATGTAAATACCTAAAGTTTTAATAAGTAAAGTTGATATTTTATTTTGATTATTATAATTATAATAAAACATAAAACACATTATTAAATAAATTAAAATAAATTTAATATAAGTAGTAATAAACATATTTACTACAAAAACAAGTATTGACCCAACAAAAACAGACAATAAAACTCTTAATCTACTAACTTCTCTGCGAGTATCTATTTTAGAATAACACCAAAACAATACATAAGAATTCAACAATATTGACAAATAACAGGCCACATACCCTACAAAATTCATTTATCCCTCAACTCCATAATCTCATTTAACTCTTTTTTATGCGTTCTAGATATCAATGGTTCTCTACTGCCATTATCAAATATAACGTAATAATCATCCCAGTCATAATCTTCCACTCTGTCAGTATTCAGAATATAAGACTTATGACTATATCTAAACTCAAACGGCAGTAAACCATAAACTTTATGTAACGGTAAATTAATTGGAATTATGTTTTTATCAGTTACAACCACACTCTTTCTATCAACTGTATCTCTATAAATATATAGAATATCATTACAATTAATACAATAAGTTTTACCAGCTCTGTTAATTTTCAACGTATCATTAATTTGTAATTGTTGGAAACAAATCTTAAATATTTGTCTCAACTCTAGTTCAGGATTGAATTGTTTATCAACAAAATCTAATATTTGTAATCTTGATTTAAACACATCAAGCGCCTCTTTCCCATTAACGCTTAGGAATATTATAGGACTAGTCCAGTCATATTGACGAATTATTCTAGCAGCATCTACTCCATTAGTAAGTGAGTCAACCCCTAAATCATAATCTAAAATATATATATTCTTAAATACATTTCTCTTAACAAAACCAGTAAACTTAGGACTAATCTTTGAAAATCCATAAATTTCATACTCAAATGTCTTACCAACCATATACTTTTTAATATACTTTTTAGTAATTCTTAAATGCCTCTTATTATCTTCCATAATAACAAAATTTATCATTTTCTCATCTCTCCCCACCAAATATATTTTTACATCACATATATACATCATACCACATTTTTTAAAATAATAAAGTCTTTTTTAAAAATTTCTCCAAAAAACTTCTTTTTTCAACAAAAAAAATCAACTTTTTTAATAAAGTTGATTATAACTCATCAATATTCAATGAATAAAAATTTTCAGGGTCTACTAGTTCACCCTTATAACTTACTTCAAAATGAAGTGAAGTTGTGTAATTAGAATTTACTAACGATTTACCACTCGTTCCTACTACTGTTCCTTGTGTTACATTGTCACCAACTTTTAAAGCGACATTATCAATTCCTTGGTATGTTGTAATAATTCCTTTATCATGTTCTATCTTAACGATATTTCCTAAAGTCTCATCTACATCAACACTTACTACTTTACCCGCTAAAACACTTACGACATCAAATGCCTTCTCACTTACATAATCTACTCCTGAGTTTTGCATATAAGTATTTTCATAGAATATTATTGACTTTTCCTGACTTGCCTGTTCTCCTTCAAAATCATAAAAATATCTTCCAATACTTACATCTTCTCCCCTATAAGGTCTAATAATTGAATTTACTTGAGGTTTCACTTCTTCACCTTGAACAGGTTTTACTTTACCATCAATAATACCATTAATTGAATAATCAAACCTCTCTCTTTCCGTTAAATACTTGTTTATGCTAAATATAGTAAGAAAAACACATCCAACCACAGATAACACTGCAACTAAATAAACAGTAGGTACAAATAATTTTTTAACACTTTTCATTGTTCACTCTCCCATTAGTTAATGTGAACAATTATTATTTATTTATACATAATTTCAGTACCTTTATAATAATATTTTAAAATTTCTTTATAATTATAACCCAACTTCGCCATTTCATTAGCGCCATACTGACTCATTCCTACACCATGTCCATACCCTCTTGTAACAAAACTGACCATATCATTTTCAATATTTACATCAAAGTCTGTACTTCTAAGTCCAAAAAGTTTTCTAAACTCTACTCCTGTATAACACTTTAAATTAACACAAATCTTTAAAATACGATTACTTTGATTTCTAATAATATTGTTAATAACTATAGACTCTTCTTCTAAGCCAAGCACACTTTTAAATCTACTTAAATCAACTGAGTACTCTTTAAAATTATTGTTAATATCTTTATCATAACTAGAAGAAACACTTACTAAATAAGGCTTTGAAATATTAAAAACGTTGCTCGCATCTTCTGTATATCCATTACTCATACTAAAATAAAAAGCCTCAATTACTTCATCATTATAAACAATAACTTCATTCTTAGTCTCCTTGACTACTTTTTTTATCTTACTTAAATACTCTTCATACTTATTACCCCACTTGGTTTTAAGTTCTTCTTTAGTTATATAACATTGTCCACCACTAGTAGGAATATAATTTTCATTATTAGTATAGTTATACAAGTAAAAAGTTCTTGCTGCAATTACTCCGGACTTCAAAGCATCTTCCATAAAAAGTGCTGGCATTTCACATGCAAGGACACCTTCTAAAAACTCACTTAAAGGCATATCTTTTTCATTAAAACTACTCATATTAACCATTAAACTATCCACATTACTCACTTTTTCTTCTTGATTAATTACTACTTCATTTTCTTTCTTATTTGAATAACCAAAATATAGAGTTATCAACATAATTATTACTAAAATATACTTTTTCATACAATATCTTATGCTATAAAAAAAATAATATTCATAAAAAATACTATTTCTTAAATTTAAATCTATTTAACACTTTTGCAACTACAAATATAATTTTATCAGCATTTTTTATTGCATATCTTTTACCAATTGCTTTTCCACCAACCGTAATTGATGAAATAAAAGAACTTACTAAAAGAGTTACAAGCACTAACGAAATATTAAATTTATTAGCAATTATAATTCCAAGCATAGCAGCAATTGAACCACTCACAATACCGCATATATCACCTATTACATCATTACAAATACTTGCAATAGTACTAGAATTCTTTATTAAATAAACGCCTTCCTTGCTACCTCTAATCTTTTTAGAACTCTTAGCATGAAAAACAGCCTCTTTAGCAGATAACACCGCAGTACCAATAATATCAAATAATATACCTACTAAAACAAACAGTAAACATAAAACAGATAAAACTATAATATTATTAAATTTATTTACAACTATATTCGATACAAAATTAAAAATTAACGCTATAAAAAAAGTCAGCAAAAATGCCTTTACTATCCAATTATTCTTCTTCACTTTACAATAAACTCCCTTTGAGAAAAAATGTATGGAATACTATAAATTAATTTTACGGCTTTGGTCGAGTTGAATTTCTCTAATATTAACCTTAGGTTACCCACCGGCGATTTCTCTTTCATAATATTAATCATCAGTTACCTTAAATGACCACTCGATCACCACTTAGTCCGCACTTCAATCTTTATAATATAGACATGCTAGAGGTTTTCCCAGGCAAACATTAACCTTATTTATTCGCTTTTGCAGTTTATATTTCAAATAATATCCCTATATCCCACTCACGACATATGCTTTTTAATAATTCATCTGATAATAGGATATGAATATATGCCGTTATATCTTCTCCTAATACCTAAAATTACATACCTGCCCCAATCTGGGCGAAAGAAGCAAAATATATAAAGTGACATTGCACAATTGATGGATTTTTAGCCCCATCTTCATAAGGTGTGTTTGACTAGCATAATGCTCCACACATCTAAATTATAGCAAAAAAAAGAAAAAAAGTCAAATTTGGTACTTAAAACTAGTACTTTCTCTTTTTTTCTATATCCTTGATTTCTTCTATTCTTCTTAAATATCTTTCGCCTTCTAATGGTGTAGCCTTTAAATAAGCATCCACCATATCTTTAATCTCCCACATAGTTTTCTTCTCAGAAAAACTTATCACATTAGCGTGATTATGTTCTTTAGCAAGTCTTGCTTCATCACTATTATCTACTTTTGCACACATGATACCGCGAAATTTATTAGCAGCAATACTCATTCCAATACCAGTTCCACATATAAGTATACCACATTCTACTTCGCCACTTATAACACCTTTACAAACTGAAGTTGCAAACACGGGATAATCAACAATCTCTTCTGAATCTGTACCATAATCAACAAACTCAATACTTTTCTTTACAAAATATTTCTTTAACTTTTCTTTTACTTTATATCCTCTATGATCACTTGCTATTCCAACTCTCATTAATTAACACCTCTTCAATTTATATTATAAACTAATTTTACACAAATTACACAAGCAAACAAAAAAATAGTCATTTACTTGACTATTTCATTCCATATTTTTCTTTAAACTTTTGAACATTACCAGTTCTTGCAGTTAAATGTTTACCAGTATAAAATGAATGACATTTATTACAAGTTTCAAGTTGAATTTCACTCTTTGTACTTAAAGTTGTGAACTCATTACCACAAGCACATTTTACCTTACATTCTTTTAGTTCTGGATGTATACCCTTTTTCATATTACACTCCTTTCGCCATAACTATATAGTTATAGAAACCTTTTCGCTTATGTAATATACCATATTTTTTCACTTTCTGCAAGCATTTTCAGTAAATTTAACATAAATTAAGTGTAATTAGTATGTTTATGACATTATTAAATATCTTACTTTTTTCATTTAATCTATATTTACAAAGAGAAATAACCGCACCAATAGCATCAGTATCCACAATTATTGGCGAGACAATATATGCACTATTTATAACTTCTCCACCCAAATTAAGGACAGTCCCTTCTTCACTCTTTCTTTCATTAATCAAGTTAAATATCTTAGTATCTATCTTCTTATCAATATATTCTAAATTACTACTACTTATAATAGAATTCTTATCACTTATTAAAATAACATCATCATTAATTTTCTTAAATGCATTAATATACTTTTGAGATATCTCTTTTATAGTTAAAGCTCTTTCATACTTTTTTAAAACTATCATATTATCCTTAACAAAAATACTTACATCTTCTCCATTTCTAATATTTAAATTCTTTCTAATTTCCTTAGGAATAACAATTCTACCAAGTTCATCTATTTTTCTTACAACACCTGTATCCATTTAAACACCTCTATATCTTATTTTAAATAAAAATTTAATAATTATACTAGACAAATCAGTTTTATTTTTGTAAACTTAATGTAGGTGATAAAAATGAAGTATATAGTAGACGCAATTATAGAAATTCCAATGGGAACAAAAAACAAATTTGAAGTAAACAAAGAAACTGGAAAGATAACCCTTGACAGAGTTCTTTATAGTGCACTTACATATCCTGGAGAATACGGCTATATTGAAAACACAATAGCTGACGATAAAGACCCACTTGATATACTAGTATTAAGTTCATACCCAACATTTCCAGGCTGTGTTGTACCAGCAAGAGTTCTTGGTTATTTAAAGGTTATTGATAATGGTTATAATGACGAAAAAGTAATTGCTGTTGTAGATAAAGACCCAAGATTTGATAACATAAATACACTTGACGATTTAACAGAACATCAAAAAGCTGAGATAAAAGATTTCTTTCAAAACTATAAAACACTACAAAATATAACAGTAGAAACTAAAGATTTTTACCCATTAGAAGATACTATAAAGTTAATTGAAAAAACAAAAGACACATACAAAAAAACTGATAACTTGAACTGAACCCCAAAAGTTGGACAGTTTATAAATAGTTTCTAATTAGAGGATTGTAACCTGTAATTTACAGGAGACAGTCCTTTTAATTTTATTTTAATTCTATCATAATTATAATAATTAATATAGTCATCAATTGCTAAAATTAATTCATCTAGTGTTTTGTATTTATCTTCTTGATCATAAAGCATTTCAGTTTTAAGTAGTCCAAAAAAGTTTTCCATCATTCCATTATCCATACTATTTCCTTTTCTGGACATACTTTGTTTTATACCTTTATTTTTTAGTCTTTGCTGATAAGATTGGTGTTGATATTGCCATCCCTGATCTGAATGAAATATTAATCCTTCTAGATTTTTGCCATCAAATGCTTTATTAAGCATATCACTTATCTGCTCTAGATTTGGTGATTTAGAAGTGTTATAAGAAATAACTTCACCGTTAAATCCATCTAATATTGGTGATAAATAACATTTTTCTCCTCGAAGATTAAATTCAGTAACATCTGTATACCATTTTTGATTAGGCTTTTCTGCATTAAAATTTCTTTCAATTAAATTATCAGCAATTTTACCAATGGTTCCTTTATAAGATGAATATTTTCTTTTGTTTCTTTTTAATGGCTTTAAACTTAGTTTAACCATTATTCTATAAACTTTTTTATGATTAACATTATAACCTTGGTTTCTTAATTCTAACGTAATTCTGCGATAACCATATCTTTCTTTATTATTAATAAATATTTCTTTTATTTTATCTATTATTTCTTTATTTTTATCATCTTTATCTATTTTAGATAAGGTATAATAATATACTGATTTAGCTAAACCAGATACTTGTAGAAGAATCATCAATGGATATATTAGCCGAAGTTCACTTACAACACTTACTTTTTCTTCTGTTGTTGATTCTTCCTTGCTTGAACAACGGCTCTCAATTTTTTTGAGTATTCTAGCTCCGCCTTTAAATATAAGTTTTCTTTTTTTAATCTTTCATTTTCTTCTTCTATAGTTTCTATTTTGTTTGTTATTTTAGGCTTTTTTGACATAGTTGGATTCCTTCCTCTTTTTCGTTCAACTATATTATAACTCATTTCTTTATAATTTTTAATCCAATTAACTAACATTCCTTTACTTAATAGGCCTAAATCTAATGCTACAGCCCATTTTGCTTCACCATTAATTAAAACTCTATCTATTGCTTCCTGTTTCTCGAATTTAGTATGAATTCTATTTTTATCTGTTCTTAAAATGTCTATTCCATGTTTATCTATTAATGCTGTTAGATAATTGATTATATTTTTACTTACCTTGTATTTACTTGATAGACTTCCTACTGACATTCCCCCTTTTTTATCAATATATATATTAATTTTATCTTCATAAGTTAATTTTGACATATAAAAACCTCGTTTCTCTTGTGTCCAAGAAACGGGGTTCATATCAACTAGCTAAAACTAAGTATCAGTTTTTCTTTATCTTTTAATATTGCTATCTATATATATTAACAACTCCATAATATAGTTAATGTAATGTTTCTCTAGATTTTCCTTATTTAAACTTATATGTATAGCATCTGCCCTAAAAGCAAAATTAAATCTTGTACAAATTTTAGTTGCCTCAATAAACAAATCTTCAATATTAAGTTTACTATACACATCATTATCTAGTTTTAAAGTAAATTTCATCTTATCATTAACTAACAACTTAATTTTAAGTTTATCAATTAACTTTTCAACTAATTCCTGTTTCATATAAGTATCAATTTCTTCGCTAACAGTACCAAATCTATCTTTAATAACATCATACACCGTTTCATATTCATCAATACTATTAATTTCACTTATCATTTTGTGTATCTCAATTATAATTGCATCTTCATTAGAGTACTCACTTCCTATATGTGTAGCAACATCGTCTATATTAGTCTCTTTTTCCTCTTCATCCATCACTACACCATTTAACTCTTCATTAATTAGCTCAATGTACATATCTACTCCAACTGAATCAATAAACCCAGCTTGTTCACTACCAAGTAAATCCCCAGCTCCACGAATACTTAAATCTCTCATTGCAATTTTATAACCACTTCCAAGCTCAGTAAACTCTTTTATCGCTTCTAGTCTCTTTTGTGCTGTCTCACCAAGCACCTTTTCTTTATTGTACATCAAATAAGCATAAGCTTGCCTATCTCCTCTTCCAACTCTTCCTCTAATTTGATAAAGCTGTGAAAGTCCAAATCTATCAGCATCCATTACTATAATAGTATTAGCATTAGGTATATCTATTCCATTTTCAATAATAGTCGTACTTAAAAGAACATCAAACTTACCTAAAGTAAAATCATACATTATATCTTGCATTTGCTCCTTATTCATCTTCCCATGAGCATAATTAATACTAACTTCAGGCAATAGCTTTCTAAACTTTTCTGCAATGCTAGGCATATCCTCAACTTTATTATAAAGAATAAACACTTGCCCACCTCTAGCTTTTTCTTTCAATACAACATCCCTTAAAACATAAGCATCATAACTAATAACATAAGTTTGAACAGGCAACTTATTAACAGGCGGAGTTTCAATTAACGATAAATCTCTAACTCCAATCAAACTCATTTGTAAACTTCTTGGTATAGGTGTAGCAGAAACAGAAAGAACATGAACATTAGACTTGATCTCCTTAATTTTCTCTTTATGCATAACACCAAATCTTTGCTCTTCATCAATTACTAAAAAACCCAAATCCTTAAATTTAATATCACCAGAAAGTAGCCTATGTGTTCCAAAAACAATATCAATTTTTCCACTTTCTAAGTCAGATAAAATATTTTTAACTTCTTTAGCTGTAGTATACCTATTTAATAAAGCTATATTTACAGCATAATTTTTAAATCTTTTAGTCGCACTTATATACTGTTGATAACTTAAAAGTGTTGTTGGACATAAGTACATTACTTGCTTATCATTCATTACTGCCTTAAACATCGCCCTAAAAACAACTTCAGTCTTACCATAACCAACATCTCCACATAAAAGTCTATCCATTGGTTTAGAACTTTCTAAGTCTTTTTTTATTTCCATAGTAGTCTTTAATTGGTCTGGAGTTTCCTGATAAACAAATTCACTCTCAAAAATCTGTTGCTCTGGTGTATCTTCCTTGAAAGGTTCAACTTTTGATATACTCCTATTTTTATAAATTTTGATTAACTCTTCGCTTATATCATGAATTTTCTTTCTAATCTTCATCTTTGTTTTTTGCCATTCAACACTATTTAACTTATGAATTACAGGCCTTGCACCATCTTTAGAAGAATACTTATAAAGTTTATCTACTTTATCAACAGGTAAATATAATTTATCGTCCCCCTTATACTTAATCAAAATATAATCTCTTGGTAAACCATTCTTCATTATAGTGCTTATTCCCATATAAACACCAATCCCTGACTCCTTATGAACAACATAATCTCCAACTTCCAGTTTATCAATAGAATCTATCTTTTTACCCATCTTATAACCAGTATTATATTTAATCTTTTCTTCATGTCCATTCAAATCATTTTTTGAGTAATAAGCTTTGCCTTCATAAATAAAACCTTCTAATAAATCTGTATTGATTACCTTGCTCTTATCAATTTTTAATTTCTTAATAAACTTTTCATCATTAGAGCACAAAAAACTATTTTTTTCGTTTAAATCACTAACAAACTTATTAGCATCATTATTATAGTTAACTATTTTTACGGCCGCAATGTTTAAATCTGATTTTCCATTTTCTATTGTATCTACAAATAACTTACTATCAGACTCTATATCAGCTAATAAAAAATTATAGTTTTCTTCATTATAATAATTAATCTTTTCTATTAAACTTTTTTCAACCATCTTTATTTGATTATAATCTTGATATACTAATAAAGGCTCATTTAAATAAGATAGTATACTTGAATTGCTACCATTATATTCATCATTAACTGGCTTAATAACAACTTCTTGCGTATTTTGAATAGACAATTGTGTATTCTCATTAAAATACTTAATCTCATCTATCTCTTCATCAAAAAATTCAATTCTAACTGGATGATCAGAAAATATTGGAAACACATCAATTACAAATCCTCTTACACTAAACTCCCCAGTATTCGTAACTAAGCTTTCTCTCTTATAACCAATATTTGTTAACTTTTCTATTAAATCATCTCTATCAATAGTTTTACTAACTTTCAAATTAATAGCTTTTTCTTCAAAACTATTTTTAGCTGGAAATTTCTTCAAAAAACTACTTGTATGACATATTAAAATCTTATTATCTGTACTATCTATATTATTTAAGAACTTCATTCTCATGTACATTAACTCAGGACTAGACGCGATAGCTTTCTTAGTAAGAAAATCATCATCCGGAAAAATATACACACTTTCCTTTAAATAATACTGTAAATCCCTATAAAGCTGGTTAGCCTCATTTAAAGTTGGAGTAACTATAACAACGCTTTTCTTCCAAGCAAAAAACATATACAAAAGCATTTGATTGTATATTTCATTTTTACTAACGTTAATCTTCATTCCATCTTTAAATTTAAAATCAAACAAACCATTAAGCATAATATTCACCCATTATATTTACTCATTAACTTTTCAAATGGCAAGACTACAAAATCTTCAATTATCCTATTAATAGTATTAAACACATAATATAAATTATTCAAATCATGCTTGCTAAATTTTCCCAAGACATAATCAATTGTATCTCCTTCAGGTTTCGATATTCCAATTCTAATTCTCTTAAAGTTTTCTGTACCTAAACATTTAATAATACTCTTAATTCCATTATGTCCACCACTTGAACCACTCGCTTTTATCTTAATAGTCCCAACATTAAAATCCATATCATCATAGATTATTAAAATATCTTCTAAGTTAATCTTATAATAATCCATTACTTTTCTAACAGCCTGTCCACTATCATTCATATAAGTAAGTGGTTTAACAAATAAGATTTTCTCTCCATTAATTACCTTTTCAACTATCATATAATTATCTTTCTTCTTAAAATTTGACCCATCAATATAATTATCAATAGCCATAAATCCAGCATTATGTCTAGTATTTTGATATTCTTCTCCTGGATTACCAAGTCCAACGATTAATTTCATTTCTTACCCTCCTCATACATACTATATAAAATATTCCTACTAACTTCATTTTTCTTAGAAACATATTTAACTGCATCATTTGGTTTAACACCAAGTTTAATTAAGTCCATAACTTCCTTAAAAGAAACTTCATAGTCAACTTCATTCTTATTATTATCAATAACGATTACAATTTCGCCTTTAACTTCTTTATAAATTTCCAAAGCCTCGCTAACACTACCCCTAAACACCTCTTCATGAAGCTTAGTTATTTCCCGGGAAATACTTATTTGAATATTTCCCAAGATTTTTTCTATATTTTGTAAAGTTTTATAAAGTCTATGAGGTGCTTCATATAAAACTATTGTAAAGTTGATACTCTTTAACTTCTCTAATTCATGACACGCCTGTCCTTCTTTAGAACTCAAAAAACCATAAAACAAAAATTTTTCTTGATTAATATTAGACATATTTAAAGCAGGTACAAAAGCACAAGCGCCGGGTAAAGCTATCACATTAAATCCATTCTTTATAACTTCAGACACCAAAACATTTCCAGGGTCACTTATAAGTGGAGTTCCCCTATCTGTAACAACTGCAATATTTTTTCCTTCTTTTAATAACTCCACTGCCACACCACTAGCTTTAGCTTCATTAAACTTCTGATTTTGATAAATCTTCTTTTTAATATCTAAGTTATTTAAAAGTACGCCAGTTACTCTAGTGTCTTCTGCAAAAACTGCATCTACTTGTTTAAGCACTTCAACACTTCTAAAGGTCATATCTTTCATATTTCCAATAGGTGTAGGTACTATATAACAATTACTAATTTCCTTATCATAACTCTTTTGTATCATAACTACCTCTCTAACATTCTATTTATTTCTTCTGTATAACTACCATCACTATTGTGACAAATAAGTGGTTCTAAAACTTTTAATCCAACTTTTCCATTTTTTTTAGCGTCAATTAATACCAAATTTGAATTTTCTTTCGTTTTAGGATAAACAAATCTAATTCTTTTCGGCTGCAAATTATACTTTGTAAGCATATTTATTATTTCAACAAGCCTATCAGTTCTATGAACTAGAACCAAACTTCCATTATTCTTTAGTAATTTTCTGCTTATTCTACAAATATCTTCTAAATTCAAAAGTATTTCATGTCTTGCAATAGACTTAACCATATTATCATTCAAATTACTTGTCTCACACACTTTAAAATAAGGAGGATTACAAGTTATCAAATCAAACATATCTGTTTCAAATACCTTATCTAAATCTTTAACATCCATATTTAATAACTCTATTCTATCTTGTAAATTATTAATTTTAACAGACTCACTTGCTAAATCATAAATTTCCTTTTGAATTTCAACTCCCAATATATTAGACTTTGTAATAGTACTAAGTATCATTGGTATAGGAGCATTTCCCGTACACAAATCAAGTATTCTCATATTATCTCTAAGCACGCAAAATCTTGGAATCATAACAGACTCCAAGCTGAAATTAAAGTACTCATTGTTTTGGACTATCTTTAACCCATCATAGCCAACTAAATCATTAATTACATTTTTCACATTCATCACACTTACTTTTCAAAGTAACTTCAATTCTACCTTCATTAGGAACATCAACAACATAAATTTTCTTTAATATATCAATTGAAACCACAGTCCCAGTTCCCTTTTCAGTCTCTACTTTTTCTCCTAAAATAGGCATTTCTTTTCTATTTTCAGAATACACTTCATCTTCATAAGTCAAACAACAAAGTAACCTTCCACACTGTCCATTAATTTTACTAGGATTAAGCGCTAAGTTTTGATTTTTAGCCATATTTATTGAAACGGAATCAACAAAATTTTTCATATAACTTGCGCAACACAAAACACGCCCACATTGCCCAATTCCAGAAACTTCTCTTGCCTTATCTCTAACACCAATTTGTCTTAACTCAATTCTTGTTTTATAAATTGACGCTAATTCTTTAGCCATATCTCTAAAATCTACTCTTTGGTCAGATAGAAAGAAGAAGATTAACTGATTTCTTTCAAAAGTATAACTAGCTTCAATTAAATTCATATTAAGTTTTAACTTCTGCGCTATTTTTCTAGCAGTATTTAAAGCTTCTTCAGCATTTCTTAAATTAGATTCATGTATTTTCAAATCCTTAGGTGTTGCAATTCTTACAACATCTTTCATATCACTTAATTCCTCTTTATTAATAATATTACTTATTATAACTTTACCCAGTTGAAGACCTCTTTCAGTAGTCACAACAACAAAGTCTCCATCTTTTATTTTCAAATTATTACCATTGAAAAAATAATACTTTCCATTCTCCTTAAAACTAACAGCAACTACATTTTTCATTTAATCACCTACCATCTCACTAATAAGTCTTATCATAAATAAATTAATATTTAAATTATACTCAAGTTTATTTTCACTCTTACTAAGTACAAACATCTTTCTAATAATATCATGTGTAGAATTTAAATCACTTACATACTTTAAATCACTTAGATACTCTTCAAAATAAATAATATTTCTACCTAATATAAGATTAAAAACATCACTATAAAAGTATTTCATAATTTTTAACATATTAATTACATTATCTTTTTCTTCCTTCTTACTAATTATATCATACAAATACCCAAAAGAAGAAGACTTTTTTTCTTCCATAAGTCTAATTAATTGAATTGTTTTAAGAATTACTTCATCTGAATAACTTTTAATATCTAAAACTTTGATATTTTGTATTGATAAAACCTGACATCTGCTCTTTATAGTTGGTAATATCTTATTTATATTAGTAGTTATCAAAAAAGCATAAATATTACTTTCTGGTTCTTCCAAGAATTTTAGTAGTGAATTTGCTGCATAATCATTCATTTTATGAGCCTCATTAATTATATACACTCTGTTTTTATGAGTTTGACTATAACTTTTAAGTTTATTTTGTAGTTCTAATATTTGCTCTTTAACAATTTTATCATTTATGGGTTTAACAATAACCACATCACTACAATTATCAATATCAACACTTTCTTCAAAAAAATAATTATTTAACAAGAAAGAGAGTTCTTCTTTTATAACAGAATATTCAGTATTACACACCAAAAAAGCATGACTAATCCTATCTTGACTAGCCATTTGTTCAAAATAATTACTAAGCTTTTCTTCCATAATACCACCTACTATCTCACATAAAATGCTTTAAAAATGCAAGACCAAACAAAGCAGGAATACCTAATAAACTTACAAATATAACACTTACAACATTAATAGGTATTATAAACCCTGCACTTGAAGTAATCAAATCAACTGTATAAAGCATACATAAAGCCATCACAAGTCTTTTAATAACTAATACTATAAATTGCATAATATCCTCCAATTAATAGTATAAACTTATTCATTATTTATGACAAAAATTTTCTATCATCAATTGCTCTAATAATTGTTAATGGGTCTAAATACTCAATGTCTGCACCCATTGGAAGTCCATAAGAAAGTCTAGAAACTTTTACATTCTTTTTCTCTAATAACTTTTGAATATAAAGACTAGTCATTTCACCTTCTACAGAAGGGTTAAGTGCAATTATAACTTCTTTTACTTCATCATTAATACGTTCAGAAATCAAAGAATTTAAATTAATATCTTCTGGATTTACCTCATCAATTGGAGATATTAATCCACCAAGCACATGGTAAACTCCACTATATTTTCCAGTTTTTTCAAACATAAACACACTTTTTGAGTCTTCCACAACACAAATAGTAGACTTATCTCTATGTTCATTATCACAAATATTACAAATTTTCTTATTAGTTAAATGTCCACATACCTTACATTTTCTCATATTTTCTTTAAATCTGTTTAAATTAGCAGCAAATTCTTCTATTTTATCAATATCAATTTCATTAACTGCATAAACATATCTTTCAGCAGACTTTTCTCCCACACCAGGCAATAACTGAAAACTTTCTTTTAATTTTTCAAATTCATCAGGATAAATCATTATACTAGAAAAGTCCCCCTAAACCACCAGTATATTTACCCATTTTTTCTTCTTTCATTTTTGAAATTTTCTTTAATCCATCATTAACAGCAATTAAAATCATATCTTCAAGCATTTCTTTATCACTTAAAACGCTATCATCAGTAATCACTACGCTTTTAACTTCATGTTTACCAGATATAGTTACCTTAACTGCTCCACTAACACCTTCAAAAACAGTATTTTCTATCTCATTATTAGCCCTTTCTAAATCTTTTTGTACTCTTTGAGCTTGTGCCATTAAATTTTGTATATTCATAATTTCCTCCTATCTAACACTTATTGTGTCTTCTCCAAATAAATCTAATGCTGAGTTTTCTAAATCATTAAAACTTACACCCATATCTAATTTTACATCATTTTCATCAATAAATACATACGGAATTTGATTTTTTTTATTTTTTATAAAATCTTCCTTTATCCTTTGCCATTCTTTTTTTGTTACTGCAGCCACTTTATATGTTTCTTCAAACACTTCCTTAATAAATAATTCAATTTGTTTATAATTATTATCAAATAAAGTCACATCTTCTTCACTTTCAAAGGCAAATAGCAAATATTTTGTAGAAGCAACGACTACATGACCATCCAAAAGCAAAATTGAAAGAGTATTATAAACCTTATTAGAAACATAATCGCCTATCTTATCATACGACTTAACTATATTGTTTAAAATGTTTTTATCTGCTTCAGCTAATACATTATTAATTCTTATACTCTTTAAATCACCATTAATTATATCATTTGAAGTGTTAACTGTTTTTTCATTTATAGTATCCTCATCTGAGTCTTTGTTAATATTTATTTTTTTCTTATTTTCCTTGATATTAGATATGTTAATAACCTCTTTATTTTTAAGTTCAACCGTTTGAGAATTGTTAATATCTTCTTTTTTAACACTTAAATTACCTTTAGATGACAAACTATTACAAATATTGACCATATAAATATCAAAAAGCATTTTAGGGTCATTAGAATTTTTTAATTCTTTTATAAGTTCGTTTAAAAGAGATGTAATAGAAATTAATTTATCAAAAGGTATATTAATAGTAGCAAGTTTTGAAGAGTAATCCCTATTAAAATAACTATCAACCTCAAAATTAATACTCAAATCTCTGACAATTGCTAACATTCCATCAGCAATATCTTTATAATTCTTGCCTTCTCCATAAATTATATCAGAAATATTTAAAATAGAAACATAATTACCAGTTGAAATAGCATTTAGTAATTCAAATAAAGTATTTTGAGAAATTCTACCAGATAATCTATCAATCTCTTCTAAAGTAACACTTTCCTGTGGTAAAGATATAACTTGGTCAAGCAAATTAATTGCATCTCTTAATCCACCATCGGAAATCTCAGCAATATATTCTAAAATTGATTTATCAACGATTTTTCCTTCCTGAGTAGCAATATATAGAAGTCTACTAACCAATTTTTCATTAGAAATCTTATTAAAGTCAAATCTCTGACACCTTGACAAAATAGTCAAAGGTATCTTATTAGGTTCAGTTGTAGCTAGAATAAAAATGACATGACTAGGTGGCTCTTCTAGTGTCTTTAATAACGCATTAAAAGCGCCTGTAGACAACATATGTACTTCGTCAATAATGTAAATTTTATACTTACAAAAACTTGGCAACAATTTAACATTATCCCTCAAAGTTCTAATCTCATCAACACCATTATTACTTGCAGCGTCTATTTCTATAATATCACTATCATTTATCTCTAAATTCTTACAAACTTCGCACTCACCACATATATCGCCGTTAAAATTAAGACAATTTACAGCATGAGCAAGAATTTTAGCTATACTCGTTTTACCAGTACCCCTTGGTCCAGTAAATAAATAAGCGTGGCTAACCTTATTATTTAATATAGAATTCTTCAAAATATCTACTACAACTTCCTGTCCAACCACACTTGCAAAATTAGATGGTCTGTATTTTCTATATAAAGCAGTGTATGCCATTTTATCGCCTCCAAACTACTTAATAATATAGCACATACTTGTGTATAAGTCAAGCAATTAATTACAATTGTTCGCTATATTTTAATTATTTTCTAAGAGTATCAAAAAAATCTGTTAACAGCCTAGAATACAGGTCATTTGTACTGCTATTTAACTTAATAAAATGCGTTTTATTAACCACATTTTTTGTCTTATCACACAAATAATAAACATTTTCAACTCTAGCTTCCCTAATAACTTCACGACACATAGCACAAGGTTCCAAAGTAACATATAAATCACAGTCAGTTAATCTCCATGATTTTAACTTTTTTGTACCTTTTAAAATACATATTATTTCGGCATGACCTAGTAAACTATTATTTTTAAACCTTTTATTATAAGCTTTTGCTACTATCTTATTATCTTTAACTAAAATTGCTGCAACTGGTATGTCACCCTTCTTATAAGCTTTCATAGCTAATTTATATAAAATTTGTTGATAACTCTCATTCATTGATTTTCTCCTTTAAAAAAAGTGCACATGAATGATTAATGTTAAGGCTGCTATCTTCCGATTCTGACCTGGTTCCACGTCATCCATTGCACGAATACATTATAACATAAAAAGTGAAGTAATCAAAATAATAACACACTATATGTTTCACGTGAAACATTGTTTTAATTATTATAAAAGTGTTAATAATCATGCAAACACGTTAAAATAATAATAATCTCTATATAAATAATTAATAATGTGTTCAAATCAACATACTAAAGAGTAAATAATGCAATTAACAATTAAATTATATTTTCAAAAGATATTTAATGTTCCACGTGGAACATCAAATATAAACATCATTTTAAGATTTATGTAATAAAAATTTAATTATTTAAATTTTCATAAATACTCATCACTTAATGTAACTACTATTATATTTAATAATTTAATTTTATTAATGTTCCACGTGGAACATTAATAAAGTATAGTGTGACTTAGGATTACATAAAAAAACATTTAAATTTATTAAATATATAAAAATAAATTAAAAGTTAGAATATGCAGACATTGATAAGTTTTATGTTCCACGTGAAACATAAAAATATAGATATTAATCACGTTATTTTAATTAAAATAAAATATTTATAACATATTAATGCACATAAATAGATATTAATATAGTTTTATACGTATTTAAAATTAAATATTTTTTATTATAATGTTTCACGTGAAACATTATAATAAGTAAATACTTTAGGATTATAAATTCTAATACTAAAAAAAACATTAAATATTTAATAAAGTAAGGTTAGTAATTAAGCAATTTATCATATGCAATGTTCCACGTGGCACATTGTATATAAATAACAAAATAACTTAAAGTTTAAATTCAAATAATATAAAAATATTTTATCTATTTATTTTCTATTTAATAATTTAAAAAACAGCTTTAATTAATGTTCCACGTGGAACATTAATTAAATAGTCTAATATCATTATAATTAATATATTACTTCTATATGTTTCACGTGAAACATATAATATACAAATATTTTTTTAAAATTTAATCATGTTTTATCACAAAAAAATTGTGGATAACTCTAATTTAATACATTTTAATCAAATTAATACTTAACAGAAGAAATTATAAGTACAAAAAAACAATGTTTCACGTGAAACATTGTTTATATTTAAACATTATTCTTCAATTTCTGTATCAGAAACATCTTCTGATAACTCTTCTTCTTCAGAATTTTTGTTAACAATTGAGACAGAAGACACAACGCTGTTCTCTTTTAAGTTGATAAGTCTAACACCTTGAGTTACTCTACCCATAGTTGAAACACTATTCATATCCAATCTAATAATAATACCTGAATTAGTAATAATCATAAGATCGCAGTCATTATAAACCGACTTAAATCCAACGATTTCACCGTTCTTATCAGTAATATTTAACGTTTTGACGCCCTTACTACCACGTTTAGTCTCTCTATACTCACTAACAGCAGTCTTCTTACCATAACCCTTAGAAGTAACAACTAATACCTCCTGAGAATCCTGAGCTACTTCAGTGCCTACGCAAGTGTCATTAACTAAATTAATACCTCTTACACCAGCAGCGCTTCTTCCCATTATTCTAACTTCATTCTCATTAAACCTTACCATTCTGCCTTGGCTAGAACACATAAGAACAAAATCATCACCAGTAGACTTCTTAACCGAATTTAACTCGTCTCCTTCTCTTAAAGTAATAGCAATCTTACCTTTTTGACGAATATTATCAAATTCGCTAATTAAAGTTCTCTTAATAACACCTTCCTTAGTACCAAATATAAAGTACTTATAAGCATTTTCCTTTTCTACTTTAACAACTGCACTTACAGTTTCTCCCTTTTCAATTTGAATTAAGTTGATAATAGGTAGACCCTTGCTAGTTCTAGAAAATTCTGGAATTTCATAGCCTTTTAACCTATAAACCTTACCCTTATTTGTGAAGAAAAGTAAATAATCATGTGTGGATAAGTTAATCATTTGCTCTACAAAGTCCTCTTCGTTAGTAGCCATTCCCTTAATTCCGACACCTCCACGATTTTGAGTCTTATAATTATCTGTAATCATTCTCTTTATATAATTTTTGTTACTGATAGTAACAATTACATCCTCTTCTGGTATCAAAGACTCATCCTCAATATAATCAATTGCTGTCATATCAATTGAAGTTCTTCTTTCATCACCAAATCTATTCTTAATATCTAACATTTCTCTCTTAATAATATCAAGAACTTTCTTCTCATCAGCTAAAATAGACCTCAATTCATCTATTAATTTTAACAATGTTGATAACTCTTCCTCTATTTTATTTCTTTCTAGTCCAGTTAATCTCTTTAACTTTAATTCAAGAATACTATCAGCTTGAACTACACTTAAACCAAATCTGTTAATAAGTTTAGTTCTAGCCTCATCATCATCTCCTGCATTCCTAATAATATTAACAACTTCATCAATATTATCAAGTGCTATTTTATAACCCTCTAAAATATGAACCCTGTTCTCACTCTTTGCAAGGTCAAACTTAGTCCTTCTATAAATAACTTCCTTTTGATGGTCAATATACTTACTAATAATACTCTTCAAAGGTAAAGTCTTAGGTGTCAAACCATCAAGCATCAAGAAAATAATACCATAATTGATTTGAAATTGTGTATGCTTATATAAATTGTTAAGAATTACCTGTGCATTAGCATCCTTCTTTAACGTAATAGTAATCTTTACTCCATCTTTTAAATCAGTATGGTAATCAGTAATTCCATCAATAATCTTATTGTGAACAAGTTCAGCAACCTTATTCTTTAACTCCATAGTATTAACACCATAAGGTACTTCAGTAATAACAATAGTAGGGTGACCCTTAATTTCTTCAATTGTAGCTTTACTTCTAATAGTAATACTGCCTCTTCCTGTTTCATAAGCTTGCTTAATACCAGAATTACCTAAAATAACACCACCAGTTGGAAAATCTGGTCCCTTAATATACTGCATTAGACCAATAGTATCAATATCAGGGTTATCAATATAGGCAACACATCCATCAATAACTTCTCCTAAATTATGTGGTGGAATATTAGTAGCCATACCAACAGCAATACCCATTGAACCATTTACTAAAATATTAGGATATCTAGAAGGTAAAACCTTAGGTTCCTTCTTTGTAACATCAAAGTTGTCTTCCATATCTACAGTATTTTTATTAATGTCTCTTAATAACTCCAAACTAATTTTTGATAGTCTAGACTCAGTATAACGATACGCCGCTGCACTATCTCCCTCAATATTACCAAAGTTTCCATGTCCATCAACTAAAATATACCTTTGATTAAAATCTTGAGCAAGTCTTACCATTGCATCATATACAGAAGTATCACCATGTGGATGATAATGACCAATAACATAACCAACCGTAGTCGCACATTTCTTATGAGGCTTATCTGGTGTATACCCACATTCATACATACTCCACAAAATTCTTCTATGAACAGGCTTTAAACCATCTCTTAAATCAGGTAAAGCACGTGCTTTAATAACACTCATTGAATAGTCAAGAAATGATGTTTCAACTTCATCAACAATATTATTAACTGAAAGCTTATCTCTTTCGTGAAACTCCCCACCAAAATAGTTAGAATTATCTTCATTTTTATTTTCAGTTTCATTACTCACTGGCTCATTATTCACTATAGTATTTTCTTCTTCATTTTCTAACTCATTAGCTTTTTCAAGTAATCTATCTAAATCATCATTCATTTATAAAACCTCCTAAATATCCAAATTTTGTACAAATCCAGCATTTTCTTCAATAAACTTACGTCTAGGTTCAACATCTTCACCCATAAGTTTAGTAAATACTTGGTCTGCTAACATTGCATCTTCCACATTTATCTTACGAAGAACTCTCTTGTTGATGTCCATTGTTGTCTCATTTAACTCTTCAGCATCCATTTCTCCAAGTCCCTTCATTCTAGCAATTTCAGCACGATTTCTAATATTCTCTGGTAAAGAAGCTAAATATCTATCTTTTTCAGCCTCATCTAAACAATACTTTCTAGTCTTACCATGCATTACCCTAAACAAAGGTGGTTGAGCAGCATAAACGTGTCCCTCTTCCAAAATAGGTTTAAAATATCTATAAAATAATGTTAATAACAAAATTCTAATATGAGATCCATCTACATCGGCATCGGTCATTATAATAATCTTATGATATCTTAACTTGTCTAAATCAAAATCTTGTCCAATACCTGTCCCAAAAGCAGTTATAATTGTCTTAATTTCTTCATTGCCTAAAGCCTTATCAAGTCTTGTTTTTTCAACATTAAGAATCTTACCTCTTAAAGGCAAAATAGCTTGAGTCATTGAATCTCTTCCCTTTTTAGCACTACCACCTGCACTATCTCCCTCGACTATAAATAATTCACTTACAGTTGGGTCTTTACTCTTACAATCAGTTAACTTACCAAAGAAATTAGTAATTGTTAAATCACTCTTTCTAGTAGCTTCTCTTGCCTTTTTAGCAGCACTTCTAGCACGACTTGCCAGCATAGCTTTCTCAATGATTATCTTAGCGTCAGTAGGATGTTCCATTAAAAATCTCTCAAATCCCTCTGCAAAAACATTATCAGCTATCTTTCTAACTTCAGAGTTACCAAGTCTTCCCTTAGTTTGTCCTTCAAATTGAGGGTTAGGATGTTTACAAGAAATTATCATTGTTAACCCCTCTTTAACATCATCCTGAGTTAAACCTTGGTCTTTCTCCTTTAACATCTTAGTTTTTCTAGCATAATTGTTAATAACTCTAGTTAAAGCACGCCTAACACCCTCTTCATGTGTACCCCCGTCATGTGTATTAATGTTATTAACAAATGAATAAATATTATCATTATAACTATTATTATATTGCATTGCAACTTCAAAGAAAATACCATCTTGTTCTCCCTCTAAATGAATAATATCGTCATGTATTGGTGTCTTATTTTGATTTAAAAACCTAACATACTCACTTATTCCACCTTCATAAAGAAACTTTTCTCCTTGAGTATCTTCTTCATCTCTATCATCTCTTAAAGTAAGTTGAAGTCCTCTATTTAAAAATGCAAGTTCTCTTACCCTTACTTTTAAAGTTTCATAGTCGAATATTTCAGTATCAAAAATTTCACTATCTGGTTTAAAAGTAACAGTTGTACCAGTTCTATTTGCCTCACAAGTACCAATTTCAGTTAAAGGTTGTACAGTCTTTCCACCATTTGCAAACTTACACTCATATATTTTGCCATCTTTATAAACTGTTACAGTAACTCTACTAGATAAAGCATTAACTACACTAGCACCAACTCCATGTAAGCCACCACTTACTTTGTATCCTCCTCCGCCAAACTTTCCTCCAGCATGCAATACTGTATAAACAGTTTCAACAGTTGAAATTCCAGTTTTAGGGTGTTTTCCTACTGGTATACCACGTCCATCATCCTTAACAGTAATTGAATTATCTTTATTAATAATAATTTCAATATTCTTACAATATCCAGCTAATGCTTCATCTATTGAGTTATCAACAATTTCCCAAACTAAATGATGTAGACCTTTAACATCAGTAGTACCAATATACATACCAGGACGTTTTCTAACAGCCTCCAAGCCTTCTAAAACTTGAATATCATTCTCATTATAATTATTATCGCTCATACTTTCCTCCTCCATTCAAATCAATAATTTTAGCCTTTTTAATAATGCTTTTCTTAACATTGTTGATATCTGTAGTAGTTATAAACACTTGTACATTCTTATTTAAATTATTTAAAACATTATTTTGATTATCTATATCTAATTCACTAAATAAATCATCCAAAAGCAAAATAGGTTCTTCATAATAATCATGTGACAAAACTTCTAACTCTGAAAGTTTAAAACAAAGTAATATAAGTTTTTGAATTCCTTCACTACTATAATCCCTAGCATTATTTCCATTAAATAAAAACAAAAAATCATCTCTATGAATACCAGTTCTCGTTAAACTTAAATTCATCTCACTATCTCTGTTTTTATTTAACAAACTAACTATTTCCTTTTTATCCTTATCTAAAAACTGACTAGAATATTTAACATAAACATTATCATTTTTTCTAAACTTTTGAAAATTTTTTCTTAAATATTTATTAATTTTAGAAATATATTCACTTCTAATTTTACATATTTCAGACCCTATTTCAGCTATTTTTTCATCAATAATATCCAAATATCTAGAATCCATATTAGAATTAACATACATTCTCTTTAAATATTCATTTTTATTTTTAATAAGAACATTATAATCTTTCAATAATTTCATATAAAATTTATTAATTTGAGATAAACTAACATTTAAATAATTTCTCCTAACATTTGGACTTTCTTTAATAAGTTTCATTTCATCAGGAGAAAAAAGAATAACTTTATACTGAAATATATAATCACTTATTCTTCTTTTTAAAATGTTATTAATCTTAGTTTTTTTACCATTATCAGTTAAAATATAATCTAATTTTTTAATTTTTCCATTATTTTCAATATCAACTTTTACTTTAAAAAAATCTTTATTACTATTAACCAAAACACCTTCATCATTTGATTTAAATGTTCTACAAGTACTTGCAACATATATACTCTCAAGTATAGATGTTTTTCCTATTCCATTATTACCTATAATAATATTAATGTTATCAAGATTTTCAAGTTTAATTTTTTCATAATTTCTAAAATTTGTAAGTTCTATTCTTCTGATATGCATTTTAAAACCTCTTATAACCTTCTAATTAAAAATAATAGGTATACCAGTACTCCTATACCTATTACAATTATATCACAAATAGTGCTCAACAAAAAGCATTTTTTAATTTTTTTTAATACTTCTTAAAGAATAAGATGCATATAACCTAGCTGACTTAATATATTGACTATTAAAACTATACAAAGATACAGGAACAACCATAGTAAAACCATTTTTAAACGTAACTATAGTTTCCTTTTTTGCACTTCCAGCTTTATAATCTCTAATTTGATTAAAACAAAACCACAAATTATCTTCATTAGCATCAGCACTTACTGGAAAAAATATAGTTTTAGAACTTTCTTCGATCATAACAGGGGGTCTATATTTAGTTTTAATAAATTTATAAGTAGCTGACACTCTAGATTTATATTTGACTCCAAAATAGTCACAACTATGCTCAATAACTTTAAAAGTATTTTCATCAAGTGGAATATTACCAGTTTTTTCAATAACCTCACATTTATTCTCTTTCATAGGAACTAATACTAAAGTCTCATCATTTATCTCATAATTCACTTGTTTTCCTCCTTTCTTGGCCCAATATACTAGCATAGCGAAATGTCGAAAAGCGTCGAAACATGTCGAAAAAACTCGTTTTTCCAAAAAAAAACTGAAAATTTAACTTTTCAGCATATTTTTTAATAAGTTTTTATAGGTAAAATCAATTGTAATAAATCTCCATTATCATTTTCTTTAACAATAATTGGTTTAATTTCGCCATTAAAATATAATGTAACATTTTTACTATCAAAACTTTTTATAGCTTCCATCATATACTTAACACTAAAACTAATCTTAATATTTTCACCCTTTAAAACATTAATGTTCATAACTTCTTCAATTTTACCAATTTCTGGACTACTAGAAGTTAATATTAACTTATTACCTTGAGTCTCTAAACTAACAATATTTTTATCTTTAGCCTGTGCTAAAATACTTGCTCTATCCATAACATTATAAAATTCATTAGTATCAACTTCATACTCAACTTCAAAATTATTAGGAACCAATGAATCTGTATTAGGATAAGTTCCATTTAATATACTAGATTGAAATAAAATACCTTCATATTTAAATAATACTTTATTACTATATGTATATAACTCAATAGATTTATTATCATCATCTATTAATTTAACAAATTCATTAATATTTCTAGCTGGAATAACTATATTAACATTATTCTCAACAAAATCATTAAAAATAACACATTTTTTAGCAAGTCTATAACTATCAGTCGCAACACATTCTAAAGTATTACCAGTAATTTTTATATTAATTCCTGTAAGTAATGGTTTACTTTCTTGTTGACTAGTAGCAAAAACAGTTTGATTAACAATATCTTTAAAATTACCAGCAGTTAACTTAATTGGAGTAGTACTTAATTCTAAATTTATCTTTGGAAATTCATTAACATCAAAACAATTTAAATTATACTTACTTGAATAAGTTCTAATAATTGCTTTACATCCATCTACTTCTTCAATTTCAACATCCCCTTCAGGTATCTTTCTAATAATATCAAGAATAAACTTTCCATAAATAACAATTTTACCAGAACTAACTATTTCCTTAATATTAGATTTATCAATAAATGTTTTAATAGTTATTTCATTATCAGTAGCCATTAAACTTAATCCATCTTCATTTAATTCAAACAAAATACCATTAATAACAGGAATAATATTCCTATTTGACAAAGCCCTTCCTACATTATTTAAATTTTCTAACAATACATCTTTATTAATCTTAAATTTCATTTTTCATTCCTCCTATTTTTTTTAATAAATTAATTATAATATAGATGTTGATAATGTTAATAAGTTGTCTAGTCCCTTATTCTAAGCCAATTTACCTATGTTGATAACTTTACAATATTAACATTTTATTCACTCATCTTTTGTTTAAGTTCACTAATCATCTTTTCTAGCTCCCCATTACTCTTCATATCATCATTTATTTTATCATATCCATGAATAACTGTCGAGTGGTCCCTTCCACCAAACTCAAGTCCAATTCTAGGATATGTTTCATCGGTTAGTACTCTGCACAAATACATTGCTATCATTCTAGCATTTGCTATATTCTTACTTCTTTTCTTACCTTTTAAATCATCAGGTGTTAATTTAAAATATTCACTAACAACATTAATAATCTTTCCAATACTATTTTCGGTATATTGTCCCATTCCATTAACATATTCATCTAATGCTTCCATTGCATTTTCTAAACTAAGTATTTGAATACCCCAAATTGATGAATAAGCAGCAAGTCTTGTAATCATACCTTCCAAGTTTCTAACATCACTTCCACAATTAGATGCCATGAAATCAATAATCTCATCACTTAAATCTATCGCCAGGTCAGCAGTTTTTATCTTATTCTTAATAATTTTAACTTTTAAATCAAAGTCAGGAACACTTATAATTGCTTTTAATCCCCAATTAAACCTAGTCTTTAGCCTATCAGCAAACATCTTTAAATCATCAACACTTCTATCAGAACAAATAATTATCTGTTTAGAATTGCTATATAAACTATTAAAAGTATTAGTAAACTCTTGCTGAGTAGCATTTGCACTACCTAAAAATTGAATATCATCAATCATTAACACATCAATATCTCTATATTTATTCTTAAAAATATCAATACCATTTAAATTATCTTCTCTATTTCCACTATCTCTTGTAATACTAATAAACTCATTCATAAACTCATCAGTAGTAACATATAGTACCTTTAAATTAGTATTCTGAATAATATAATTACCAATTGCATGCATCAAATGCGTTTTTCCAAGTCCACTTTTACCATATAAAAATAAAGGGTTATAGAGTTTTCCAGGATTCTGGGCTACTTGTAAACAACTACTAAACGCAAATCTGTTAGTATCTCCAACAACAAAGTTGTCAAAAGTATACTTAGGATTCAAATTAGTTTTTCTAGTTTCAACGAATTCATCAATAATTCTATCATCACTAACAATGTTAACAATATTTTCTTGAACAGAATCTTTATATTCTCCATCTAAACAAAATATAATATTATGACTAGTACCAGTTATTTCTAAAAATATTTCCTCAATTATATCCATATAATTGCTTGTAATGTGATTCTTATATATAGGATATGGCACAATAATAACAATATCATTTTCATTAATTGTTAATAATCTTAATTGAACAAACCACGTATTATAAGTTACATCAGTTATTTTAGTTTTCAATTGATTAACAAATTCGTTCCAAATTTTATCTTTATCCATAAACTCACCCCACATCACAAGTTATCCACTTCCATTGTACCCCATTTTATAAAATTTTCAAAGCAAAATTTTTAAAAAATTGTTATTAACACAACTTATACACAGGTTATCTACTTTTTTTACCTTTAATTTACGAGAAAAAACAGACTTATTCACATTATCCACATTTTTTTAATTCACTCTGTTAATAAAGTTATCCACACTAATGTGAATATGTTAATAAACAAAAAGTTGACAAATAATATTCTATAGTTTATAATCTTATAAGTCAAGCAAAAAA
>ERZ779737.263-NODE-263-length-52159-cov-8.032589_pt1 | contig 52159 bp, 62 predicted proteins | sample MGYA00511889_ERZ779737 | MGnify/ENA primary metagenome ERZ779737 (study PRJEB29588, sample SAMEA2163575) | human gut metagenome | biome: human gut; feature: human-associated habitat; material: faeces | place: Denmark | collected 2008/2010 ... | reverse complement strand
CGAACAGGTTATCAAGCTGGTAGGTTCTCTGCAACTCGACAGTGAAAACATCAACACTTGGAAAAACGGTGTGGAAAGAGCACTGAAGAAATACGTACAGGATGGTACCGAGGCCAAAGGCGTGAAATGCCCGAACTGCGGCCATGAAACACTGGTATATCAGGAAGGCTGTCTGATTTGCAAGACATGTGGTTCTTCACGTTGCGGATAATCGCTGACAAAATACATATTTTATAAATGCGCAGGCATGAATCGTACGGGTTCCTGAATTTCAGTAATCACACGATTCATGCCTCTCTTATTCATAAAAAAGATGAAACAAAGTGACATGTATATTCATTTGAAGGGACTGAAGCTTTTCGCTTTCCACGGGGTACTTCCACAGGAAAACAAGGTAGGTGCCGAATACACCCTCAACCTGCGGTTGAAAACCGACTTCAGCCGGGCTTCCCAAACCGACGACCTGAACTATACCATCAACTATGCTGAAGTGTTCGAGGCCGTGAAAGAAGAAATGAAAATCCCTTCCCAGCTGCTGGAGCATGTCATCCAGCGCATTGCCGGACGACTGTTTCACGATTTCCCGCAAATCACGGAAATCAAAATAGCCTTGTTCAAACAGAATCCTCCCATGGGGGCTGAATGCCAGGAAACGGGAGTGGAATCCATTTACACCAAAGACTAACGCGATATGAAAAGACTTGTAATTTTTGACCTGGACGGAACTTTACTAAACACCATTGCCGACCTGGCAGCGGCTACTAATTACGCGCTGACTCAGTTCGGTTATCCCACACATGACACGGACGCTTATCGTTTTTTCGTGGGAAACGGCATCAACAAGCTGTTCGAAAGAGCTCTTCCTGAATCGGAAAGGACACCGGAGAACGTGCTGCGCATACGTTCCCAATTTGTACCTTACTACAACCTGCACAATGCAGATTTAAGTCGTCCTTACCCCGGTATCGAGCAACTGCTCACCCAACTTCAGGAACAGCATATTCAGGTAGCCGTTGCTTCCAACAAGTATCAGGAAGCGACAGAGAAACTTATCCGCCAATACTTTCCCTCCATCCATTTTACAGCCGTATTCGGACAGCGGGAAAACGTACCAACTAAGCCCGACCCGCAAGTCATTCATGAAATCATAGGAATAAGTGGCGTACAGAAAGAGGAAGTGGTCTACATCGGCGATTCAGGAGTAGACATGCAAACAGGACTTAATGCAGAAGTGACTACCATAGGCGTATGCTGGGGATTCCGCCCGAAAAGCGAATTAGAGGCATTTCAGCCTGACCTTTTGGTGGAAAATCCGGAAGAAATCGCAGACTTTCTGCAACTCGCTTAATCCCCCAAAAGCAAACATTCTCAGGCGTCCTTGTGCTTCCTCCAAAACGCAAGGACGTTTGACTCAAAACGCAAGTGCATTTAAGATAAAACGTAAGTGCGTTTCAGTTAAAACGCAAGTACATTTTACTTCAAACGCAAGGGCGTTTTTCCAAGGCCGAAAAATCACTCGCGAGCAAGCCGTTTGAGAGCCAGATGATGCCCGGCCTGAGCTGCCTTCTTATACCAGAACATGGCCAGGTGTAAATCAGGTACTCCCGTCCATCCTTCCTCGTACCCCTGTCCGATGCGATAGAAAGCATAAGGGTCGGACGAATGACGATAAGCCTCAAAAGCTTGTGGAAGCGACACGGGCAGTGTACCGCATCCTTTCCGGTACAAATCGCCCAGGTTGGCCGAAGCGTATGTCAAATCCCCCTGACGGACAGCTTCCTTAAACCAGAACTCTGCCTGATAACCGTCGGGGAATACCCCTACTCCTTCCTGATACAAGGTACCAATGTCATTCAATACCACCCCGTCTACGGGTGTTCCTTCACGATACTCTTTTCCTAACTCCAGCAGCATATCCACATCTTCCCGCGAAAAGCTTTCCCAGGTTTCCGTACCGTCGGTCTGCCATGACTTGACCCGCCCGATGGAAACATGCTGTGGTACGTCGACCTCCACATCCATTGCATAGGCCATCCGGTCGGCCAGAAACTCTTCCTTAGTCGCTTCTAACAGCCAGCCTTTCCGAAGCAGGTATTGTATGTAACCATAAATGCGTGAAGTGGAAGAATGAAGATTCACCCCATATCTTTTCAACTGTTCCAGAGAAACATAATGGATTCCGTTTTTCGGAAGCTCCAGGTAACAGCGGGGAATGACGGACAATATCACCTTCAGCGAGGCTATCTCCTCTCCGATACAGTCTTCTATCCATTGCGCACCCAGCCTTTCATATACGCTGTAAGTCTTCCCATCTTCCCGCGACATCAGTTTCGGACTATGCCCGTTCAAATGCAAGCCCAGCGTATCAATCAGGTAAGGAAAAAATTTATAGTCATCGTATGAAGACAGTCCGTCCATGCCTATCACAATTTTGCCATGCATGTCGTCGGAAATGACAAACGAAGTGGTGGAATGCTCCGGACGATGAAAATAATAATGAGTTTCTCCACGGTAAGTACCCTGTACGGTCAGTTCCACAGGAACCTCCAGCTTGCGAAAAAAATCCTTTATTTGCAAAGGAGATGCCGCATTCAGTTGAAAAGAAATTCGCATAGTTACCCTTTCTGCTTTTAATAAATCTTTGCTCGAATCTCACCACTACCTATGCACAAACGAGCATCTTTGTCATAAATCACCCCGAATTGTCCGGGCGCAATGCCCTGTATCGGTTCCTCACTGGAAACCTGCAGCGTTCCGTCTTCGGCAAAGCACACTTTTCCAGTCTGAAAGGTATCCGTGTGACGTATCTTGAAACAAATTTCAGTTTCCTGTTCTTTCCATGGATTCAAGGTGATAAAATGAAAATCCTTTACACAGAAGGAATGTCCGAACTGCTTTTCTGTATCATATCCATGCGACACATAGATAATGTTATCTTCCACATTCTTGTCTACCACAAACCACGGACCACCGCCCAGTCCCAGTCCTTTACGCTGGCCAATGGTATGAAACCAGTATCCGCGGTGCTGTCCGATAACCTTTCCGGTTTCCAGTTCTACGACCGACCCCGGACGTTCTCCCAAAAAACGGCGGATAAAATCATTGTAATTTATCTTTCCCAGGAAACAGATGCCCTGGCTGTCTTTTCGTCGGGCACTGGGCAAAGAAGCTTTCAATGCCATATCCCGCACTTCTTCCTTGAGAAAACCTCCCAAGGGAAACATCAGGCGTGACACCTGCAGGTAATCAATCTGAGCCAAGAAATCGGTCTGGTCTTTCACGGGGTCTTTGGCTGTAGCCAGCCATGTATATCCGTCTATATCCAGTGTAGAAGCATAATGCCCCGTGGCAATCTTATCGTAACCCTGTCCGGCCTCCCGGTCAAAACAGCCGAATTTTATCAGCTTGTTGCACATCACGTCCGGATTGGGAGTCAGACCACGGCGTACTCTGTCCACCGTATAAGCCACCACATTGTCCCAATAAGCCTGCTGCAAATCGACAATATAAAAAGAAAGGCCATACTTACGTGCAGTGGCAGAAGCCAGTTCAATGTCTTCCTCCGCCGTACAGGTTAGTCCGTCATCTGTATCCATACCGATTTTTATGTAAAACAAATCGGGCTTGTATCCTTGTTCACACAACAGGTGCACGGCTACTGCACTGTCCACTCCTCCCGAAATCAACGCTGCTATATTCATATCTTTCTTTTTTTAACGGCAAATATACCACCGGCATCCCAAATGCCCAATACCCTTTTCAGGGTATATCTCATTTCAGGGCCTGGAACTGCTCGATAAGTGAAGTAATGTTTGCCGTAAACAAGCGGGCTGAGATAGCCAACAAGATGATACCGAAAAACTTACGGATTACGTAAATACCTCCTTTTCCCAACATGCGCTCAATGCGGTCGGTCAGTTTCAAGACGATGAACACCCATACCATATTGAGTATCAAGGCCAGTACAATGTTAATTGGCGCATATTCCGCCCGCAATGAAAGCAGGGTGGTAAACGCACCGGCACCTGCCAGCAAAGGAAAAACCAGAGGCACCAGCGTAGCTTCTTTGATAGGACCTGTATTCTTGAAAATCTCAATGTCCAGAATCATTTCCAGCGACATCAGGAAAATGACAAACGCACCGGCCACCGCAAACGAAGCGATGTCCACTTGAAACAGACGCAACATCATGTCGCCTGCATAAAAGAATCCTATCAGAAGCGCAAAAGCAATGAGAGTGGCTTTAAGGGCATTCACGGACCGCCCTTTTTGTTTCAGGTCCAGAATAATAGGAATGGAACCAATGATGTCAATCACGGCGAAAAGAACGATAAAGGCACTCAGAAACTGCTGAAAATCTAATCCACTCATAGCTATATCCAAAATTATTACTGCAAAGTTATGATTTTTCTACACACTTGCAAGGGAAGAACAAACATTATCAGACTGTAAGAAAGAATAAAAAAGATAAAAGGTATTATCGGACGATACTTTCAGTAGGGAAATATACTTAACTTTGTATGTTAAAAGATAACTTAATAAAGTTAACGAGAAATGGAATTGACAATGTACGACAAGCTTTTACAGCTGCCTCTATTTCAGGGTATGTCGAAATTTGACTTCACTGACATTCTGGAAAAAGTAAAAATTCACTTCAATAAATATGAACCTGGAAGCTGCCTGGTAAGACAAGACACTCCATGCAATCAACTTATTTTCGTGCTGGATGGAGAAGTACAGATAGAATCCAATGACAAGACTCACAAATATACACTTTGGGAAAATTTCAAAAGTCCGAACGTGATTGAGCCTTATTCTTTGTTTGGCATGCGCCCTTACTTCACGGCTTCTTACACGGCGGTTACGGAGGTCAATACACTGAACATTGACAAATCATACATTCTCAATGAGCTATGCCGGTATGAGGTGTTCAACCTGAACTACATGAACATGTTGAGCAACCGGAGTCAGGTGATTTACAACAAATTGTGGAATTCGCATATCGGAAAAACGCGCGACAAGATTATCAACTTCCTTCTGCTGCGCTGCATGACTCCCTACGGCGCGAAAAAACTGTCCATCCGAATGGAAGATCTGGCACGCCTGATTGACGATACTCGTATCAACGTATCAAACGTGCTGAACGACCTGCAGAACCGGGGACTGATTCAGCTGGGACGGCGCACCTTCAGCATTCCTGAACTGAGGGAGGTGGTGCTGCTGTTAGACAAGAAAGACTAAGCGTAATTACAACCTTTATTTATTTGAAGCAATATGAACAATCCATTTTTACAACCCTATCATACACTCCACGATACTACTCCTTTCCAGCAGATACGGATTGAAGACTACGAACCGGCCGTTCGGGAAGGCATGCGACTGGAGGACGAAGAAATTCAGCAAATCACCGGTAATCCGGAAGAACCGACTTTCCAGAACACCATTTTAGCTCTGGAGCATGCTGGGAAAGCCCTCGACCGGGTCACTACCGTGCTTTTTAACTTGCTGAGTGCGGAAACCTGCGACGCGCTGGAAGAAATAGCAGAAAAGCTGACTCCGGCACTGTCTGAACATGCCAACAACATCAGCCTCAACGAGCAGCTCTTTGCCCGCGTAAAAGCAGTGTACGATAAAAGAGAATCCCTGCAGCTGACTCCTGAAGAACGTCGTCTGCTGGAAAAATCATACGACGGCTTTGTCCGCAACGGAGCCAATCTGTCTGAAGAAGACAAGACTACTTTCCGAAAGCTGAGCATGGAACTGAGCAGCCTGACATTGAAATTCTCGCAGAATCACCTGAAAGAGACCAATGGCTACGAGCTGGTGCTGCACACCGAAGACGAACTGGCCGGACTTCCGGAAAGTGCCATAGAGGCAGCTGCACATACGGCACACGAAAAAGGGAAAGAAGGCTGCTGGGTAATCACTCTGCAGGCTCCAAGCTACGTACCTTTCATGAAATACAGTGACAAGAGGGAGCTGAGAAAGACACTCTACATGGCTTATAACACCCAGTGCTGTCACGACAATGAATTCAACAACCTGAAGATTGTGGAACAGCTGGTCAACCTCCGCATGGAACTGGCTCAGCTGTTGGGCTTCAAGAATTATGCCGAATATGTACTGAAAAAACGCATGGCCGAAAATAGCGAGAATGTGTACAAGCTGTTGAACGACCTGCTGGAGGCTTATACACCGACTGCCCGTCAGGAAGTAGAAGAAATCCGTGACCTGGCTCGCGAACTGGAAGGCGAGGACTTCGAGCTGATGCCGTGGGACTTCTCTTACTATGCAGAAAAGTTGAAAAACCGGAAATTCAGTCTGGACGAAGAAGCGCTCCGCCCCTACTTCGAACTGAGCCGTGTAAAAGCCGGTGTATTCGGACTGGCTACCCGCTTGTATGGCATCACTTTCAAGGAAAACAAGGAAATTCCGGTATATCATCCGGACGTACAGGCGTATGAGGTGTTCGACCGCGACGGAAGTTTTCTGGCTGTACTCTACACTGACTTCCACCCCCGCGAGGGCAAGCGTTCGGGTGCCTGGATGACCAGCTACAAGGAACAATGGATAGACGACAACGGATGTAACAGCCGTCCGCATGTGTCTGTCACCATGAATTTTACCAAACCGACCAAGGACAAACCTGCCCTGCTGACATTCTCGGAAGTAAATACCTTCCTGCACGAATTCGGGCACGCATTACACGGCATGTTTGCCAATACCCGTTTCCAAAGCATGAGCGGAACCAATGTGTACTGGGATTTTGTGGAACTTCCTTCACAAATCATGGAAAACTTTGCCATAGAAAAAGAATTTTTGAATACATTCGCATGTCATTACCAGACAGGCGAACCCATTCCGCAAGAACTGATTCAGCGCATCGTTGATGCTTCCAATTTCAACGTGGCATACGCCTGCCTGCGCCAGCTCAGCTTCGGATTCCTTGATATGGCCTGGTACACTCGCCAAAGCAAGTTTGAAGGCGATGTAAAAGCCTACGAAAAAGAGGCTTGGCAACGTACACAATTGCTTCCGCAACCGGAAGATACCTGCATGAGCGTACAGTTTGGGCACATCATGTCGGGAGGATATTCTGCCGGATATTACAGCTACAAATGGGCTGAAGTGCTGGATGCCGATGCTTTCTCCGTATTCAAGGAAACAGGCATCTTCAATCAGGACACCGCCCGTTCGTTCCGTGAGAATATCCTGTCAAAAGGAGGTACCGAGCACCCGATGACATTATACAAACGCTTCCGTGGTCAGGAACCGACCATTGAAGCATTATTGAAAAGAAATGGTATAAAATAAGGATACAAATGAAGACATTCAGACTCTACTGGTTCTTTACGTTACTCCTGTTACTAGTCGGATGTAACCAGAAAGACGATGTGAACGAAATTTTCTCCAGCGGACAGACGTGGCACTGGAGCAACTCCTATAGTACCAGTGACTGGAAGGATGACAACAATTTCAATTCCACACTGACACGTGATGAAGTAGCTAAAATCAACGACAGTCAGGACAGCTACAACATCATTTTCAAGGAAGACGGTACCGTGGAAGGCAACGGAAGTAATTTCAGCTTTACCGGTACATGGAGTGCCAACGGAGAAGACCAGAGCTTTTCTATCCAGTTAAAGCCTAGTGGAAACCGCAGCGGACTGGACAAGACTTTTTATGACGAAATAAGCAATGCCAAATTCTATCGGGGAAGTTCCAGAACCATCAAGCTGTTCAACCTCGACAAGAATCATTATATTCAATTTTATCCTAAAGGATTCAACGATTAAGCATATCATTATGAAACCAACAGAACATAAGCAAGAAATACTGGACAAACGCTACATGCGCATGGCCTTAATCTGGGCAGAGAACTCCTATTGCCAACGGCGGCAGGTAGGCGCATTGATTGTCAAAGACAAGATGATTATTTCGGATGGTTACAACGGTACTCCCGCCGGCTTTGAGAATGTATGCGAAGACGAGAACGGAGTAACCCGCCCCTATGTGCTTCATGCCGAAGCCAACGCCATCACCAAGATAGCCCGCTCCAGCAATAGCAGTGAAGGAGCTACCATGTATGTCACCGCTTCCCCTTGCATCGAATGTGCCAAACTGATTATTCAGGCTGGCATCAAACGAGTGGTATATGCAGAAAAGTATCGGTTGGAAGACGGACTGGACTTGCTGAAAAAAGCCAATATTGAAGTTGTATATCTTAACCCCAATGAATAAATAACATGAAAAACAATAACACACGCTTTATCCCGTTCCTGTTGGCCATCTGCCTGATTGCGGGCATCGCCATCGGCACATTCTATGCCAACCATTTCTCAGGAAACAAGCTGGGCATCATCAACACTTCATCCAACAAGCTGAATGCGTTGTTGCGCATCATCGACGACCAATATGTCGATACGGTAAACATGGGCGAACTGGTGGAAGAAGCCATGCCGCAGATTCTTTCGGAGCTCGACCCGCATTCTTCTTATATTCCGGCCAAGGACCTGGAGGCTGTAAACGCCGATTTGAAAGGTAGTTTCAGCGGTATCGGTATCCAGTTTACTATTCAGAACGATACCATTCATGTAAACAGCGTCATTCAGGGCGGTCCCTCGGAAAAAGTGGGTTTGATGGCAGGTGACCGTATTGTGGAAGTAGATGATTCTGCTTTTGTCGGTAAGATTGTGACAAACAGTGAAGCCATGAAACGCCTGAAAGGTGAAAAAGGCAGCAAGGTGAAACTGGGTGTCTACCGTCCGGGCGAAAAAGATTTGCTTCATTTCACTGTTATCCGTGGAAACATTCCGGTGAAGAGTATCGATGCCGCCTATATGATTAATGAGAAGGTAGGCTACATAAAAGTCAACAAGTTTGGTGAAACCACTTATCCGGAACTGCTTATCGCACTGGCTAAACTGAATCAGAAGAACTGTGAAGGTCTGATTGTCGACCTGCGTGGAAACACGGGAGGTTACATGGCAGCTGCCATCCAGATGGTCAACGAGTTCTTGCCTAACAACCGTCTGATTGTCTACACTCAGGGACGCAAGTCACCGCGCGAAGACTACAACTCCAACGGCACAGGAAGCAACCAGAAGATGCCGCTTGTGGTACTGGTGGACGAAGGTTCGGCTTCTGCCAGCGAAATCTTTGCCGGAGCCATCCAAGACAATGACCGCGGTACCATCGTAGGACGCCGTTCTTTCGGAAAAGGTCTGGTACAACAGCCCATTGAGTTCAGCGACGGCTCCGCCATCCGACTGACAATTGCACGCTACTATACCCCATCCGGACGCTGCATACAGAAACCTTACGAAAAAGGGAAAGAATCAGAATATGAACTGGATTTGCTCACCCGTTATGAGCACGGCGAATTCTTCTCTGCCGACAGCATCAAGCAGGATGAGACTGAAGTATATCACACCCGCCTGGGCCGTCCGGTATATGGAGGAGGAGGTATCATGCCCGACATTTTCGTACCACAGGATACAACCGGTATGACCTCGTATTTCCGCATGGCTGCCAACCGTGGACTGATTATCCGCTACACATTCGACTATACCGACCAGAACCGCAGCACCTTGCAGAAATATGATACTCCGGAAAAGATGGAAGCTTATCTGAAAGGACAAAACCTGCTGAACAAGTTTGCCGCATGGGCGGAGAAAAAAGGCTTGAAACGCCGTAACAATCTGATGATGAAGTCACGTCGTTTGTTCGAAATGAGCTTGTACGGAAACATTATCTATAACATGCTGGGTATGGAAGCATACGTGGAATACCTGAATGAATCGGACAAGACCGTACTGAAAGCCGTAGAAATTCTGGAAAAAGGTGAATCTTTCCCTCAGGCTCCGGCTCCTCAGGCAACAACCGACAACAAGAAATGATACTTCATGGATAAAAAGGAATTGCGACGGTACATCGCACAACAAAAACGGAATTATTCCGTTGCTCAAAAAACTGAATGGTCTTCCAGCTTATTTCAAAAGCTGGAGGGCCATCCATTGTTTTTACAGGCACACACCCTCCTGCTCTATCACTCACTGCCCGATGAGGTACAGACTCACGAATTCATCAAGCACTGGCATTCATACAAGCGCATCGTACTTCCCCTTGTCAAAGGAGAAGAACTGGAGTTCCGGTATTATGAAGGGGAGGATTCATTACAAGCTGGTGCTTTCGGCATCGAAGAGCCCACTGGCAGCCTGGTAGAAAATCTGCATGAAATAGAGTTGAGTATTATTCCTGGTGTGGCCTTCGATCGCTCAGGCAACCGGTTAGGACGGGGAAAAGGATACTACGACCGCGCTTTGACCAAGCTGCAATCCTATCGCATAGGAGTATGCTTTCAATTCCAACTGCTTCCACATATTCCCGTAGAAGCCACAGACCTGCCCATGGACGAAGTATGGACGGAACAAGGCTGCGTATTCAGCGGAACACAATATTCACAATAACCTGAGAGCCGACCTGGGCATTCAGGTTACGAATCAGCATTTCACGTCCCATCATCAGTTCCTGACGAATCACGGAAGAAGAAAGGCTGACATAAAGTACCTGGTTTTTAATAAAAAGATTCGTGGTGTAACGGGTAATGACTGGTCCTACCACATCTTTCCAGGCATCTACCAGACGATATTCGTTCAAGGGGGTCTCCAGTCCTTGCTGGCGGAGAAACTGCCGGAGCACATCGCCAATCTGTTCTGTGTTATTCCGCTTCATAAGACTCCTTCCGTTCGGACACTTCTCCGTTTTCCACCTCAAACAGCTTGTAATCGCCCTCTATCTTTTTCAAGATACGGTCCAGATGGTCACGGTTGGTATCGGTAATAAAAATCTGTCCGAAATTATCTCCTGCCACTAACTTGACAATCTGCTCTACACGGAGCGCATCCAGCTTGTCGAAAATATCATCCAGCAGAATCAAAGGAGTCGTACCGCTTCCGGTACGCTTCAAAAATTCAAACTGCGCCAGCTTGAGAGCAATCAGATACGTTTTGTTCTGCCCTTGAGAACCTTCCCGCTTCATAGGGAATTCTCCTAGCTGCATAATCAAATCATCCTTATGAATGCCTTTCAAGGAATACCCCATCACCCGGTCACGCTGACGGTTGGCACGCAGTAAGGCAAGCAAATCACCCTCTGCCGCATGCGACTGGTAAGAAAGCTTTACCTCCTCCTGGTTTTGGGATATATAAGAATAGTATGACTGGAAAATCGGAATAAACTCTTCGATGAACTGCTGACGTTTGCGGAATACCACTTCACCCGTAGAAGCCATCATCTCTTCCCATACGTTCATCAGTTCTTCATCGGGCTCCAGTTCTGCTTTCAGCAACGTATTACGCTGCACCAAGGCCTTGTTGTAGCGAATCAGCGCATCCAGATATTCACGGTCGAACTGCGAAATCACCACGTCCATGAAGCGTCTTCTTTCCTCACTTCCCCCGGCAATAAGCAACGTATCAGCCGGAGAAACCATCACTAAAGGAATCAGCCCGATGTGGTCGGACAAACGGGTATATTCTTTCTTATTCCGCTTGAACTGCTTCTTCTGCCGACGCTTTAACCCGCAATACACTTCTTCCGGATCGCCTCCTTCGGTTTCATAAAAACCTTGCAGCACAAAAAAGTCCTGTTCGTGCCGTATATTCTGAGAATCAATGGGATTGGTTGCACTCTTACAGAAAGACAGATAATACACAGCATCCATCAAGTTGGTCTTTCCCATCCCGTTTTTTCCGATGATACAGTTCATCTTGCGGGAAAAAGCCAGCTCGGCCTGTTCCAGATTCTTATAGTTTAATATCGAAATGCGTTTAAGCCACATAAAAACAATCACTATTTGGGATACAAAATTAACAATAAAAGCAAGATTGATTAAAAAAACTGCCCGCAAATTTCATTTATACACATAAATCAACTACTTTTGCTGTCCAAATACGTGGATTGGAAAAATAATAAAAAACAAATATCAAATGACTGAACAAAAACACACTAATGACCCGTTGAATGTAGACGAAGCGCTCAGCACTTCAGAAGCATTCCTGATTAAAAACAAGAATGTACTTTTGGGAGCAGTAGTTGCTCTGGTAGTTATCGTCGGAGGTTTCCTCGGATACAAACATTTCATTTCTGAACCGAATGAGCTGAAAGCTTCAGAAGCTATCTTCAAAGGTGAACAGTACTTCGGAGCTGATAACTTTGAAGTTGCCTTGAAAGGTGACAGTCTGGGATATGCAGGTTTTGTGAAACTGGCAGACGAATTCAGCGGTACAGATGCAGGAAACCTGGCGAACGCATACGCAGGACTTTGCTATGCACAGTTAGGCAAATACGAAGATGCTATCAAGTATCTGGATAAATTCAGCGGTGATGATTTACTGGTTGCTCCTTCAGTAATGGGCGCTCTGGGCAACTGCTATGCACAGACTGGACAGCTTGACAAAGCTGCCGCTACTTTGCTGAAAGCAGCTAACCGTGCCAACAGCTTGTCTATTAGCCCGATTTTCCTGATTCAGGCTGGACAAATCCTGGAAAAACAAGGAAAAAATGCAGAAGCCGTAGAAGCTTACAAGCAGGTTAAGAACAAATACGGTAACTCATATCAGGCAATGGATATCGATAAGTACATCGAACGTGCTTCTTTGAAATAAACCACAAGAAACATACTTCTATTAGTATAAGTATCATTCAGGCCGGACCGAGGTTTTTCGGTCCGGCTTTTTTCTTTAACATACAAACTTAAAAAGACAAACAATATGGCTACAGCTTATCACAATCTTTCAGATTACGACTTTAACTCCGTACCCGATGCCTCACAGATGCGCTTCGGTATCGTAGTGTCTGAATGGAATCATAACATTACAGGAGCTTTGCTTGAAGGAGCAGTCAACACATTGAAAAAACACGGGGCAAAGGATGAAAACATTCTGGTATATTACGTTCCGGGTAGCTTCGAACTGACTTTCGGCTCATCACAGCTCGTAAAAAGCGGAAAAGTAGATGCTGTCATCGCATTAGGCTGTGTGGTACGTGGCGATACGCCTCATTTTGACTACGTGTGTGCCGGAGCGACCCAAGGTATTACAGAACTGAATGCAACTACCGATACGCCAGTCATTTACGGCCTCATCACAACCAATAACATGCAGCAGGCAGAAGACCGTGCCGGAGGAAAATTAGGAAATAAAGGTGACGAATGTGCAATTACAGCAATAAAAATGATTGATTTTATTTGCAAGTTAAAAAAATAATCGTACCTTTGCATCGCAATTGAGAAAAGCACTAAATCTCGGTTGCGAAAGGGCAAATACCAGAGTGGCCAAATGGGGCAGACTGTAAATCTGCTGGCTTACGCCTTCGGTGGTTCGAATCCATCTTTGCCCACATAAATTTGCGGAAGTAGCTCAGTTGATAGAGCATTAGCCTTCCAAGCTGAGGGTCGCGGGTTTGAGCCCCGTCTTCCGCTCTTCTGAAAATCAGATAGTTATCGCAAGATTTCTATCTGATTTTTGTTTTTAGAGAGTGCTGATTCTGCACGAAACTATGCGGTTGAAGTCAACCAAGAAGTCAACCGAAAATTTTATGAGTGCAGCAATCAACGTAGTATGCTACAAGTGGAAGACTTTAGCAAATGGAGAATCCCCCTTAATGGTAAGAGTAGCCAAAGGTGGCAAACGGACTATGCAAAGTTTAGGCATATCCATTAATCCTAAATATTGGGACTTCACACGAAACAAACCTAAACCCAACTGTCCTAACAAAGAATATATCCAAAAGATTATCTTGGATAAACAGCGAGAGCTACAACAGCGAATGTTAGAGTTGAATGTGGAACAAAAGGAATATACCACCACTACCCTACTCAACAATGAGAATACCAAGTTTGAATTAAAAACTGTTAGTGAGTTCTATCACGAATTGATAGAGCAATACACACGTGAAGACAAATGTGGAAACCGTCTCATCTACAAAAGTTCTTTCAACTCGCTTAAAGCGTTTACGAAAGGCAAGTTAGATATACCTTTCAGCGATATAGATACTTCTTGGCTTAACAAATATGAGAAATGGCTACGCTCCAAAGACAATAAAGAAACCACCATAAGCCTTATGTTTCGTACATTACGCAGTACATATAATAAAGCCATCAAAGCGAAATGTGCCCGAAAATCCGATTATCCATTTGACGAATATAAAATAAACAAGTTCGATACCACAACTCAAAAGAGAGCTATTGCCAAAACAGACGTACTGAAATTCACAACCAAAGTGCAGCCCATTGGAAAGCAGCAATACATAGAGTTGAGCAAAGACATATTCGTGTTCAGCTATCTATGTGGTGGAATCAACTTCACAGATATAGCCAATCTAACAAAAGAGAATATTCAAAATGGCAGGTTACACTATATTCGTCAAAAGACAAAAAAGCTAATCAAAATAGGAATACCGCAAGAAGCCATGCAGATAATCGAAAAATATTCAAAGGAGAGCAAAGGCTATTTGTTTCCGATTTTAGATAGCAAGATACACAAGAGCGCCTTGCAAAAGCAGAACAGAATACATAAGATATTAGGAAAGGTCAATAAGAACTTAAAACTACTTGCAGCAGACTTGGGGGTTGAAGCCAATATCACAACCTATGTTGCAAGGCATTCATTTGCAAGTGTCCTAAAGAAATCCGGTGTAAACATTGCATTAATAAGTGAAGCATTGGGACATTCTGATTTAGCTACCACTCAAATATACTTGGATAGTTTCGATAATGAGCAGGTGGATGAAGCCATGAAGAACTTGCTATAACAAAAAGAAGTCCGTTATCTAAAAAGATTGCGGACTTTTCTTTTACTTTGCAGAATAACTAATAAGATTATGAATACATACAACCAACATATCAGAATAGAAGAGGATGGAAGCCAAGAACTTTATCCCTTTGATTATTTGGAGTTCTATGAATCCAACATACATCCCTATGAAGATTTTAAACTTGGTAATGAATCCAAGAGAATCTACGAGGGCATAACGGCAAGCGAGTTCCGCAAGAAACACAAGGCAGGCTTTCTGAACGTAATGCAGGAAGTGCTGAATGACAAAAGATTGGAAAAACTGCAAGAAGAGTTGGAAACGGAAGAAAAGCAGGTTTGCATGTTCAACCTCTACATTTTAGCCATGTTCCTTGTGGAAAGGTGCAGGACACGCTATGTATTTCTTTTAAAACCCACCATCCAAGAAACATTGTCCGCATTAAATAATGTATCAAAAATCACCTTTACGAATAGAGACGGAAGTATAGCAGAAAGCACTTCCGATATATTGATACAAACATTATTGGATGCTTTAGAAGCCAACAAAGAATGTGATACAGACACCTGCCAAGTGGAGAAAGTCGTGGCATGGGACAAGGTGGCAAACAATTCGGTAATGCAAAGCTACTTCGTTCACGACCTTTCTGCCTTTTTACACGAATACTTTCCCGTCAAGAGAAAGAAAGATGCCCAAATCTCCACCAAAGAAGTGGAGTTGATACTCTACCTTATGAAACTTTTCGGACTTTCAAAAGAAGAACTGACTAACAAGCGTTATTGGCAGTTGATGAATACTTATGAAAGGATAGATAAACGTATAACTGATTTAGGAGAGTTCTCCATTAATGGCAAAACAGTAACCATGCCTTTGTTGTTTATCCCCTATTCCATGTGGGATAATGGTAAAATTGATTGGATTGACAAGGATTTACCAAGATTCAACGGAGAAATTGGGCATACTATTAAATTCTAACATAAATAGCTGAATTACAATTTTATAAAGCCTGCTTTTGCATCCTGCAAAAGTGGGCTTTTTTATTGCAGAATGGTTAATTTTTGAGCCTCCCGATAGCTTACCATTTATTCTTTTGAGACCCCGCTCTTCCTCCCTATTTTTGCAGTGTCAAAAGGAAATGACGAAGAGAGTGCGCATTATCCCAGCCACTTCCGATAGACGCAAACCATTAATCATTTAAATATGAATTATATGAAGACTATAAATTTAGAACAACTAAAAAGGTTGAATTTTATTAATGAGAACGCAGCTATGCCTGCAAGTGGTACAATCTTGGGTGTGGATGATTTGCCGACTAAAGTCAGTATCATGCTTGAAGGTAAAGTGTTGGAAATCATACCCGCCTTTACGGATTACAACATGGAACAGCCCAAGAAGAAAGAAAAACTTATGGAACAATCCGATGCAGGAAAACGGCTGGATGTGATTTTCCACTTTGCCACCCCGCAGACTTTTTGGGAAGAGGGGTACACGCTCTTTGACAGGAACGGAAATGAGATACCCAAAGATACCCCTAACGTGTTTCCGGTGTGTGACACGGCAGACAGCTATTGGCGGATATTCTCGGATTTGGTTTTAACCAATGTGCAGATACACGAGTTTGAATCTGTGCAAGAGTATGCACAGACTATCGGCAACTCCATGCTGTTAAGCCGTGGATTGAACAACGTGGAAAAAGTAGGATACGCTGCCTTGGCAACAGGCAATGATGCGTACAAGGCGGTCTTTGAATTTGCAAAGAGGAACAATGTACCTATGAATACGGCACAACTATACCTCGATTTGCAGTTGAGACCTTTGACTACCGCTTTGATGATGCTTGGCAAAGAACCTAAGACCGTCCCGACTTTGGGGCGGACACCCGAAGAAGCTCAAGAGTTGTTTGAACAAGCCACGCTTACTTTCAGCAAGGGCGGTGCAAGAAGCAGGTATATCCCCCGTGTGCTCAACAGGCTTTTGAACATTCAGAAGTACGAGTATGGTTTTCTGATGGAGGGATTGCGGACAATTCCAGCCAATGAAATAGCAATGGGAGAACTGCAACGGTGTGCGGACAAAGAGTATTGCATCATGGAAACCTTATCCGCATGGCTGACCGACTTAAAGCGTGAACAACCGAAGAAAGCCGCCTAAACAGCCCCGAAGAATAAGCCTGTGTGACAGGCAGGCTTGTTCTTCACATTAGAAGCGTCTCCTTTCAATGTAAGAAAAACAGACATATAATGGATATATACAAATCTTATCTGACAGTGAAACAATGAACGGAAAATGCTCTAATGTGGCTGGTTTACAAGGACAGGAAACGTAAGAAAAATTTTCGGAGAAAAGGTTATGGAAAAATATGCTATAAACGAAAAGGACGGTTACATGATAGATTCAGATTTGCCACATGACTGTATCTTCAATAAAGTAAGGACGGGCTGCGGTGGAACAAGCATCGCATTGAATAATGGTGAAAATTATGTCATTGCCGTACCTACCACCGAATTGGTAATAAACAAGTGCAGTTCCAATGACAGATGTTTTGGTTTATACGGAAACTTCACACCCAAACTGAAAAAAGAACTGTTCGACTACACCCACCAACACGAATGCAGGAAGATTCTATGCACCTATGACAAGCTGCCCAAACTGCTGGCTTTGGTGGATGGCAAGGAATACAGGCTGCTGGTGGACGAATACCACAACCTGCTCAAACAGTATTCATTCAGGGACAAGGCTATTGACGGGGTATTGGATAACTTCAAGGCGTTCAAGTCTTTCTGCTTCATGTCCGCCACCCCGATTGAAACGGACTTGAAGCCAAATGTTTTGGATGGCGTGACAGAATATGTTGCAGATTGGAAAGAGCCGCTTCAGATATGCGTCCTTCCCCATCAGACCAACAAGCCTTATCAGTTTGCAGCCAATGTTATTGGCAAATACAAGATGCAAGGCTGTTTGGAAGTGAACGGGCATGAATCACGGGAAGCCTATTTCTTCTTGAACAGCGTACAGGAGATTGCGCACATCATCAGACAGTGCGGACTGACCAATGACAATTGCAGGGTGATATGTGCCAATACAAGCCACAACCAAAAGAAACTGGGTGAAATGAAAATATCCAACTCGTTAAGCCCTGCAAAGATGTTCAACTTTATCACCTGCAAATCATTCGAGGGTGCGGACTTTTTCTCTGAGACAGGGCTTTGTTTCGTTATCAGCAATGTCTATAAAAAACAGACCTTGGCAAGCATGGATATTGACATACCCCAAATCGCAGGAAGAATCAGAAACAGGGAAAATCCGTTAAGGCATACGGTCTTTCATATATTCAATACCAAGAAAGATGATATGTTTACCAGCTATGAGGAAGTCAGGAAAGACACGCTCAAACAGCTTGAAATAGCCGAGGAAAGGGTTAAGGCATACAATTCCTTTTCAGCGGATGCCAAGAAACAGCAGGCTAAAGAAGTCAAAGATTCCTTATATATAAGGTATAACAACGGTATGTTTGAAGTGAACGACAGGGCTGTAAACTATATCCTGTATGAATACAAGCTGATGCACCAAATATACCAATCGAAAGAGAATGTTGCAGATGCCTATGCCCATGCAGGTTTCAACTATGGCAATATCCGATGGGAGAAGTTGCCAAACAATGAAATTGGAAAGTTAGGCAGGAGAATTGCGTTTGCGGAAATAGCGCAGAGATACTATGACCTGCAATACAGCTTTGACAATGGCAGGGCAGAGATTGAAAGGCAATACCCTTTCATCCGTGAAGCATTCCAACTGTTAGGCTTTCAAGAGATACGCAGGCTAAGAAGCAGGAAAGCGGTGGAAGAAGCCTTGCTACAAGCCAAGTTAGCCGATAAGCCAAGCCGTTCTGAAATGTTCGGACTGCTCTCGCAAGTGATAGAAATCGGCAGATTCTACTTGACAGCGGACTTACAGGCAATCTGTGAACAGTTCCATCTTTCAAGTATTAAGGAATTGAGGGAATGGTACAATATCAAGAGTGGGACAAAACGGATAAATGGTGTTCCACGAAACGGATATTGGATTAGGAGTTTGATTGTGTAATATTAAAACTTATTTATTATGGGATTAAATTTAAGCAAAGGGGATATGTACAAGTTTGTTAACTATACTTGGAATCCCATCAAAGGCAAATGCCTGCACGATTGCAGCTATTGTTACATGAAAACAATACCACAGTATCAACACCTCATATTGGCGGAGAATGAGTTTAAAACAGACTTGGGAAATGGAAACCGTATTTTCATTGGTAGTTCTACAGATGTGTTTGCGGAAGATGTTCCGTCTGAATGGATAGTACGAATTTTGGATTACTGTTATCAGAATCATAATACGGAAAAACCAAACGCTTACCTGTTACAGTCCAAGAACCCCAAAAGGTTTTTGGAGTTCATCAACCATCCGATTATGGGACGTGTGGTATTCTGCACAACCATTGAAACCAACCGTTTCTATCCGGAGATAATGAACAAAGCACCAAGAATTGAGGAACGGGTGGAAGCTATGGAAGAGATAGCAAGACTTGGACGCTCCACAATGGTAACGGCTGAGCCTTTGATGCTGTTTGACTGTGAAGAAATGGTATCTTTTATCAGAAGATGCAACCCCAGGTTGGTGAACATAGGAAGAAACTCTTGCAGGAGAATTGTACTGCCAGAGCCTACCCAAGAAGAAGTCCTGCAACTCATTGCGGAATTGAAATCGTTTGCCAATGTAAACGTGAAAGACAACGCATTGGAATGGTGCAAGTAACGGCAGAGAAAGAAAGTTGGAGGAAACCTGCAATATGGCGGAATCCAACTTTCGCTTTTTATTAGAGTTATATAGCCTATACTTTATAATATGCCACATACAGCCAATGACATTAAAAAGGCTACCTAATTAAAGAATCACCCATATTCAGTTTAGCTAAAAGTCAAGAGAACAGATATATAAGGTACTTAATACAGAAATCCCCCCTCCCCATTCAGCCAGTGACCTAAAATATATAAGAGTGGCTGTCTTTACGGCATACTACCCCTTTAGTCCCCCTCTGTATATTGATATAAAAAAGAATTATTAATCATTTAAACTTTTATCATTATGACAAATTTAGTTATCATGCCAACAGAGAACAGAGAGAGAATGAATTTAGGTGAGTTTGCAGAAGAAGCAACCATTATTGAAGAAACTGCAACGCCTAAAAGGGTAAATCATTTCATTGAGGCAAACACCCAAGAAGCTACCTTGCAACATTTGAAAAATGACTGTATTACTCCCGTTTTTGCAAAAGACAATGAGCTTACAGTAAACCATGCTGCATTTATTGAAACTGTTTGGGAAGCTGCAAACTCCTACTACAATGGTGAGACTATCGGAACACCCGATATTCGTGTCTCTCATGTGATTAAGGGTCGCATTCCCGAAGCTATCCACAAACCTGCCAATCAGTTGTTGGAATCAGACAAAACAATCTACTATGAGAGGGCAGCTTTCAGTATTGACATTCCTACAATCTATGAAACGGTTGAGGGAAACAAATTGAACCTTTCAATAGTAGGGGTCAGAGCCTATAATCAAATGAATCTGTATTCAAAGAAAGTTCCAGAGTTGTTTAGGTTGGCTATTGGCTTTAAGAACCAAGTATGCTGCAACATGTGCATCTTTACAGATGGTTACAAGGATGATTTAAGGGTGAGCAATACAAGTGAACTTTACCGTTCTGCTTTGGAACTGTTCAACAACTACAATCCTGCCAAACATCTGCATTTGATGCAACAGTTGGGCAATACTTCAATGAGTGAACACCAATTTGCACAAATATTGGGCAAAATGAGACTTTATCAGTGTTTGCCCAATGGCTACCAAAAGAGACTGCCAAGAATGTTGCTTACAGATACACAGATTAACAGTGTTGCAAAAGCCTACATTAATGATGAGAACTTTGGCAGTTTTGAAAATGACTTGAATATGTGGAAGTTCTACAACCTATTAACGGGTGCAAATAAGAGTAGCTATATAGATTCATTCTTAGACCGCTCTTTGAATGCCACTGAAATGGCAGTTGGAATCAATGCAGCCCTACATGGGGATGAGCATTACAAATGGTTTATTGACTAATTAATGAGAGGCATCTATTTATTTAGGTGTCCTTTCTTTTTAATAACTTTAAAATACTACAAAATGGAAGATGATGGAAAATTGATACTATGGGGAACATTGGTAGTTCTCCTACTGATAATAATTGGTATTATCAATCCTTTTTTGTTGATACTGATTTTATCCATCTTTATTTATATACAATCATAGTTACACTTTCTAATAGAAGTGAAAGTAATTTGACAATCAGACTATTATAAAATGATTCCCGAATTTACTTTCACTTTTATTGTTAAACCTACAAAATTGAAACAACATGAGTTTGAAGAACAGCTATACAACAAGTGACTGCCTGCAATGGGACAGTGCCACAAACTTGGTAAGAAAGTTATATAGGGATAAGAATTATAGAATAAGCCTGCTTGTTGGGTGTGGCATATTCTTTGGTTTACGCATTTCTGACCTGTTGCAACTTACTTGGGAAATGCTTCTGAATAAGGATGCAAAGTTTACCATCACTGAAAAGAAAACAAGCAAACGTAGGGAAGTGAGAATTAATAAGGAGTTTCAGAAGCACATTAAAGACTGTTATACAGCTTTGGATATTCAGAACTTGAATGAGTTTTGTTTTTTATCGGGAAAAGGAAAGAACAAGGTCTATTCTATCCAATGGATAAACATTGTACTTAAAGAGTTGAAAAACAAGTACAGTTTAAAGATAGACCATTTTTCCACTCATTCACTTAGAAAAACTTTTGGCAGGAAAGTGTTTGAATCCTCTGAAAATGCAGAATTGGCTTTGGTTAAGCTGATGGAACTGTTTAATCACAGTTCGGTAAGTATAACTAAAAGATACTTAGGACTTAGACAAGAAGAACTGTTAAACACTTATGACTGTTTGAATTTCTAATCAGTTGGGATGGGACAAAGTTTGAAATTTCTGTTGTTGTCATGCAATTTTCAGAAACAAAAAACTTTGTCCCGTTCCCTTATATACAGCAACTTTCAAAAACTGCAATGTAATAGAAACTGTAAATAATGGCTATATATAAATATGATAGGGCATAGTTTCAAGCGAAACAGATAGCGATAACGCAGTTAGTTCCACATTGATGCAAGCGTAAGAAAATTATCTTTTTAAAAAGGCATAATATGGCTTGTAGTTTATGGTATGTGCGATTTTTGGAAACTAATAGTTGGTATGATTACCTAATTACCTACTACAGATATGTTTTGGAACACTTAGAACTGCATTTATCAGCGTTTTATCTTTAGCTATTCAAAACCTTTCGCTAACTTTGCAACAATTTCAGAGGTCTTAATGTGTTAAGGCACTGAAAGGACATATTTAACGAAAGGTGTTATTGAGATTATCTTCTTAGATTAAACTTCGCAACTTTAATTTTGGAATGAAGATGATAGCAATAGCACCCACACATTTGATATATATTCATCTTGTAAATGAGTTATATACCTTTTGGTGTGGGGCTATTGTTTTATCCATTCCAAAGGTATTGCGAAGACCTAATCTAAGGATAAGACAAATATAGTTCCCACACCTTATTTTATATCCACTTCTTCGGGGAATTGGGAAGTACAATATTAGTGAGCAATGAAAAAGATTATTTCAATTTTAGCTTTTACAGTACTGCCAACAATTGCTTATTCACAACTTCCATTAGTTGAATACAAACCCGTAATAGTTGGCAAAAGCAATAACAACAGTAGCAACGAACATAACCGTGGCAATAGTAACGGGTATTTTCCGAATGTGCCTTCATATTCTACTCCTAACCGTTCTACCACACAAAGCTATCAGACTGTAGGAGCATACTTCTTTGATGTAAGTTCACAAAATTTCAAAAGAACAAAAATCAAAATCAATTTAGGAGAATCTTATTCGGGAGAAACTGAAATCTATGTTCGGGCTGTATTAGACCGTTCTTTATATAGAGAAAGTTGGAGAGATTGTAATAACAGAGCCGTTAGGGTCAATGCTTTATTAGACAAAGAAATTATAGTGAATAACTTTGAATGGAAAGTAGAGCATACAACGTTGGGTACTATTTACTTTAACTACTAATTGTTGAAATTATGAGAACTTTTGTTTTACTACTGCTTACCTTATACTTTGCTCCCATATATAGTGTAAATATGGGAAATGACAGTGATATTTTTATGAACAGATTATCTGTAAACCAAGAATTTCAAGGCAATTTTTCATATAAATATGGTATGCGCAAAATTGACAAAGAATTATATATACACAATTTAGGAACTAATGTTCAATCCTATGTTGCAAGTAAGAATTGGAATGAATATAAACGTGAGGAATTTAGAAATGCGTATGAAAGGTATATGGACGCATTGAAAAAAGACAGACTTTCAGCTGATGATTTTGGAAACATAACAGATTCTAAAGGAGAATTGGGCAATGTTGATGGGGACGATTATTGGTACGATAATAAAGGAAATAGAATAAGTGGTGCGGAGTACAGAGCTTTAAGTGTACGCAAACAAAAGAAGTATCGGGCTTTTTATGCCAATAAAGAGGTTGCTACATATTTCAATGAAATTGCCAAAGCAATAGTAAACAGAAGATATTCACACAACATGTAAATAGTATTAAGTATGAACAAATTAAATAAGTGCATATTGCTTTTTATCATGCTATTCCTCAATACTACTTATCTATTTGCAGACATTGGTAATCGTGGTAGATGGGATAACGGTGGAACTTCTAATTTTGGAATGTCCTTATGGGTACTTTTGGGTATTATCGCAGGAGGATTCTTTGCATATATCTTTATTAAAGATGGCTTGAAGAATGGATTCAAAGATAAGGAACTGAACAAAACTGGGTGTATGTCAATACTTGTTGCTGTTGTTGGATTATTGGTTTTAGTATCTATGTGTTCACATTAAATAGAAGTATGGTATGAAATTCAAAGTCCTAATATTCGCATTTACATTAATCGTATTCAGTATTAATCTATATGCTGATGAATACAAGTTTGATTATGCAGTTATTGACAACGAGAAAGTAACTACTGTAAGCGCTTCAAATATTACAGCCCATCTTGTTAGTGAATCTAAAGCCACTGTAACTTATAAAAATGAAACTGTTACTCTGACATCTAAAGATGGTTACGAATACAAAGGTTTTGGTGAAAGTGGAGTGGTTATCGTTTCTAATAGAGTGAAGGGTGTATTAAGCAAAATTACCATAGGAGGTACTTTTAGAGGACAAATCGTTATACTTGTTTATAAGCGGATTAATAGCAAATAACATCTTGATGATTATGGATATTTTCAAATCTATTGTATGCCTAATTATTGCGGTTATCATTTATTTTATAGTTGGGCTTATCGCTTGGAATATTGTATGCTCATGGGTTAATATATCATCTTGTACATTGGTGGAAATTAGTAATTATAGAATATACACATACTCTGGGATTGCCTTTATTTCCGCAATTATAGCTGAAATAAGAGCTGGAATAAAAAATGGGCGTGATATGGATGGAGCATGTACAATTCTATTTATCACTGGGTTTCTTGCATTTATGGCTAATCATTGGGAAAGTATGTGGGATAGTGTCGCTGTTATCCTAACCATTTTATACAATATTATAAACGTTACGGTAATGGCATACTGTTTTTATAAGAGCAATGAATAACATTTCTATTTACATAAACTACCATGAAAAATACTATTATCCTTTTAATTAGCATAGCTACATTCATAGCTTGCGCCAAACAAAAAACAGAACAAGTTTCTACCATAGACAGCACTTTGCAGGTAAAAGTTGATTCTATCCTGCAAAACAAACTATCCAAACTTGATGCGACAGTTGGGCAAGTTATTGTAATGGAAGTGCAGACGGGAGAAATTAAGGCTTTTGTTGGTTCTGATTCTATTCTACAAGAATCGGGATTAGTGCGTACCGCTTCACTTTTGGCAGCATTGGAAACAAAAGCAGTCAAACTATCTGATACGATAGACGTTGCAGATGGGGTTTTAGTCATTGGAAAAGATACATTGTGCGACCATAATTGGCATAGAGGTGGATATGGAAAAATCACAGTGGAGCAAGGTTTCGGACTTGCATCCAATATCGCCAATTACAAGGCGGTAAGAAAGGCATTTGATAATGAACGAGCCTTTGCGGAAGCACTTGCAAAATATGGTTATCAAGTGAAAGATACAAGCCTTGTCTATAATTCTTTAGGCTATGGCATACTCACTACTCCATTACAGAACTTGACTTTCTTTAATGCAACGAGCAAGGCAGTCATTAAGCAAGCATTGGAATACTCTGTTTCTGATGGATTAGCCAAGCCTGCCCAATCTGATAAGGTTAAAGTAGCAGGAGCAACGGGAACAATCCAACTTTCAAATGGTGAATATGCCGTAGAATTTTGCGGTTACTTCCCTGCCGATAATCCAAAATACAGTGTTATCGTTACCATTAATAAGAAGGGATTACCTGCAAGTGGTGGACTGATGGCAGGTGATGTGTTTAGGCAGATTGTTGATATAATGGATGAAAGGTAATGAGAAGATTGTTATTTATCATTATAGGATTACTTAGTTTAATAGCCTGCAAAACAGACAAAATATCTGTTCCGCAGGATTTTGAATGTTTCAATCAACCACATATCTACATAAAGTACAAACAGCCTATAAACGGATATACAGTAAAAGTAATGTGGATGCAAAATGGTGAGGTAGGTAATGCCCTATTCTGTTTAGAGAAACAAGGAGTGCAATATTACTACTTTGCGGAGAAATGGACTGATAAGATTCTATATGATAAAGGTAACACATATCCGAACAACACAGTTATAGAGTTAGACTATACGGCTAAATTAAAGAGCGAAGAATACCTTTCGGATGATTCTCCTTTCTTCTTTTCTGATGTTGATTTTGACGGAGAAGATGAGTTCATTATCAACCGCTATAAAAGTGGTTCAAGGGATTCCAATGCTTATAACGTGTACGATGTCAGCCCATACGGCTACTTAATACAGAAAACAGAAGCACCATTTACAGAGTTGGAAAACGGACAATGTAAGTTTGATTCAAAGAACAAGACCATTGCTGTTTGCGGCTCTAATGGATGGAACTATACTATCAATAAGACCTATCAACTAAAAGGCGAAAAGTTTGAATTAATAAAATAGTACATAAGCAAAAAGCCAACCTACCCATTTGAAGTATGCACTTCAAACAACGGATAAGTTGGCTTTTTCAGTTCTAAACAAACATCTTATTAACTACAAAACTATGTGTTACACAAGCATATTTATAGATGCAGAGAACACAAAACAATAAGAGTAGATTTTTCAGCAGGTAGATTTTTGAAAAGATATAGCTTTATATACCTATTGCAGTTTTCTATACCTATACGATATTATGCAATGACAATACAATATATAAATATTTTTTCAGTAGGGAGAAAGCTACACTATACTATTATATACTATATCATTAAATAGGTAAAAAACTGATAGTCCAAAGCAAAACTATAAGAAAGAATCATTGCATAACAACATGATATTTACTAATTTTGTGGTGCAGTTGCAATACTGCAAAGAGACTATTAACTTATTTATTATGAACCATTCTTGGTACTTGACCTTAAAAGTCAACCAAGACATCAACCAATAGTTTCTAAATAGAATCAGATTCTAAAGATAGCTATCATAAACGGAAGTAGCTCAGTTGGTTGCCTTTAATCCGCAGGATTAAAGGACATTAGCCTTCCAAGCTGAGGGTCGCGGGTTTGAGTCCCGTCTTCCGCTCTTAAGAGAATCAGATAGTTATCGTAAGATTTCTATCTGATTTTTCTTTTCTGGCTATTCCAATCCCCCACCATCGCTGAATGATACAAGTACGGCTCGCGAGAGACACTTGTGTGGCTCACGAGCCACACTTGCATTGCTCGCGAGCCGTGCAAGTGTCCCACAAATGAATGACAAGTGTCCTACAAAGGCGGTAAAAACGGGGTAAAAAAAGAAGGCGAAGAAAGAAATCCGTACCAGCCCGAACATAGGAAAGAAAATTACCATATCTTTGCCGCAAAATGCTTCTGCTATCTATCTGACGAATTCATATGAAAGCAACTGAAACCAGCCCACTCCGGCAGAATATGCTGCGGGAAATGAAAGACTATCTGATGATCGCTTTGGGCATGATCATGTACGGCATCGGCTGGACCGTATTCCTGCTACCCAACGACATCACTACCGGAGGCGTGCCGGGCATCGCGTCCATCGTCTATTTCGCCACCGGTTTTCCGGTGCAGTACACTTACTTCGGCATCAACGTGCTGCTGTTGCTGCTGGCCATACGGATACTGGGATGGAAGTTCAGCATCAAGACCATCTTTGCCGTGTTCACTCTGACTTTTTTCCTGTCCGTCATCCAGAAACTGACCGAGGGACTGGTGCTGCTCGACGACCAGCCCTTCATGGCCTGCGTCATCGGTGCCTCGTTCTGCGGAGGCGGCATCGGCATCGCCTTTTCGGCAAACGGCAGCACGGGCGGAACGGATATCATCGCCGCCATCATCAACAAGTACCGCGACATCACGCTGGGGCGCGTCATGCTGATCTGCGACCTCATCATCATTTCGTCCAGCTACTTCGTGCTGCAGGACTGGGAAAAGGTGGTTTACGGATACGTCACCCTCTACATCTGCAGCTTTGTGCTCGACCAGGTGGTCAACAGTGCCCGCCAGTCGGTGCAGTTCTTCATCATCAGCGACAAGTACGAAGAGATAGGACACCACATCAATAAATATCCGCACCGCGGCGTGACGGTGATTCACGCTTCGGGCTTCTACACGGGTCACGAGGTGAAGATGCTGTTCGTACTGGCCAAGAAGAGCGAGTCGCCCATTATCTTCCGACTGATCAAGGACATCGACCCCAAGGCATTCGTATCGCAGAGTGCCGTCATCGGAGTCTATGGCGAAGGGTTCGACAAGATTAAGGTAAAGTAACGAATTTCCCCTCTTTCCAGGTATAAACCACAGGGCGGCGGACAAAAGGTTTCAACCGGTCCGCCGCTTCTTTTTCCATATAGTCGGGGGTACAGAAGGTAAAGGTCAGCGCGGCATCGGTGGGCGAAAGCGAAGCCTTCAGGAAGAGAATGTCGGCCTGGCGGCGGGCATTCTGATAGTCGTAGATGTCGGCCGAGTCGGGGGCGGCTTCGATGAAGTCGTCCGTCACGGGCAGGGCGGGCAGAAAACGGTCAGCGGGCAACTCCTTCCAGTCGGTGGTGTAGAAGCGGATGTGGCTGTCGCACGCCGGGGTGCAAACGGTAGAGACGGTGCACACCACTTTGGTGCTATCGGTCAGCGGCAACAGCTTCATCTCCCAGGTGCTCTGGGGCGTCATGCGGATGTGGATGTAGTCGGGCGTCAGCGCGGTCATCTCCGACTTTCCGTCGAAGCGGTTGGTCACTTCGGCCTTCATTTTGCTTTCCAGAAAGTCGATGAAGTCGGCACGGTTCACCGACGTCAGCAGCAGATTCAGCGAGTCGGGCATGGCCTTGAAGACGTCTTTCGCCAGCTGTGCACGCAGCGACAGGGGCAGCACCAGCAGGCATATAGCGAATAATATCAATCGGTTCATAACGGTTAATCAATAGTTGACAATTAATAATTCATAGTTGATGGAGGAAGACATTCTCCATTCTTAGTTCTTCATTCTTAATTCTTCATTCCCCTCCTATTTGCTCCCCAAATATAAGAAGAACATTCCGATCAGCACCAAAATCAGGTCGATAGCCTTGCTTTTTAAATTCTTTTCACGGAAGAACAGGGCTCCGAACAAGAACGACACCACCACGCTTCCCCTGCGCACCATCGACACGATGGATATCATCGAATCTTCGTAACTCAAGGCATAGAAGTAAGCAAAGTCGGCCGCACAAAGGAACAGCGAAATGAAGACAATGGTCCACTTCCAGCGGAACGGCGTACTCGACTTACGCTTGGGGTACCACAGCAGCAGAATGACGGGGCACATGATGAACACCTGATAGACATTGTACCACGACTGCACCAGCATCGGGTTGAGGCGGATCATCAGATACTTGTCGTACAGGCCGCTGATGGCTCCCGTCACCGCAGCCAGCACGATGAAGAAGATCCACTTGTTGTGACTGAAGTCGATGCCCTCCTTCTTGCCCGAACGGCTCAGCATGAAAAACGAAGCCACGGCCAGCAACACACCCGCCCACTGATACAGGTTGAGCCGCTCGCCGAAGAACAGCATGGCACCCACGAGCACCATCACCGGACGCGTGGCATTGATGGGTCCCACGATGGTGAGCGGCAAGTGCTTCATGCCGAAGTAACCGAACACCCACGACGAGAGGACGATGAACGACTTTACAACGATATACTTATGCGTTTCCCATCCTGCCACGGGCATCTCGAACATCGTGCCCCGCAGCACTTCGGGCGCCGCAAACGACAGCACGATAAAAGGCAGGAAAACCAGGCTCGAAAACAATGTATTCAGAAACAGGACGGGCAACACGGCGTTGTCGCGCAACGACTGCTTCTTGAAGGCATCGTAAAAGCCCAGCAGCGCAGCCGAAAGAAAAGCAAGCAATAACCACATAATAAAAAAACGAATTAACAGACGTAAGTCTTACATATATAATAAGGAAAGGAGCCTCATCGCTCCTCTTCCTCCAAGAACAGTTCCTCGGGATAGGCCACGTCGACCAGGAACAATGCGTTGCCGGGTACGGAAGTCCCCGCACGGCAACGGTCCTTCTGCTCGATGACCCGGCAGAAACCCTCGACCGACAGTTTGCCGCGGCCCACTTCGAGCAGTGTGCCCACAATGGCCCGCACCATGTTGCGCAGGAAGCGGTCGGCACGGATGGTAAACACCCAGGTCACCTCGTCCAGTTGTGTCCACTCGGCGTGCATGATGCGGCAGTTGTTGGTCTTCACGTCGGTATGCAGCTTGCTGAAGCTGGTAAAGTCGGTATAGTCGAACAGCCGGCGCGCCGCTTCGTTCATCCGGTCGAAGTCGGGCTGTTGGAACAGTCGGCAACGGTATTGCCGGTCGAACGGCACCTTGGCCGTGGTGACGTAATACTTGTACATGCGTGCCGTGGCATCGAAGCGTGCATGCGCATCGGGCTTCACCGCCCGCAGGCGATAGACCGAAATGTCGGGCGGCAGCAGACGGTTCAGCTTGTCGGTCATGAAGGCCGTGTCCAGGGGCTGCTCACTGTCGAAGTGAGCCACCATCAGCGAGGCATGCACCCCGGCATCCGTACGCCCGGCTCCCGTCACCTCCACCTCGCGGCGCAGCAACGTCGAGAGCGCCTTCATCAGACACTCCTGCACACTTGCTCCGTTGGGTTGTATCTGCCAGCCGTGATAGGCCGTTCCGTCGTAAGCCAAATAGATGAAATATCGTTGCACAGTTCTTCCTTTTTTTATTTTAGGGGATTCAAAAGAAAAGGACACCGGTCCGCAAGCCGCCGGCCACCCGCAGGCATTCGTCCCGCATCCGGCCATCGGTCAGCCCGTCCCTGCATTTTGGGTGCAAAGATAATGCAGTTTCTGCGGATTAAAGTATCTTTGCCGTGACTTTTGCAAAGACTTGCATATAAATTCACAAAAACAAAGCAATGAAAAAGAACAGATTCACACATTATCTCCCCCTCGTGCTGCTGGCAGCCGCAGTGGCGTCGTCCACCCTTGGTAGCTGCAAAAAGAAAGACATGTCCCTCAAACTGAATGAACCGCGCAACATCAAGGGCGTCGTCAGCTACAAGCGTTCCTTCGGCGACCTCAACGCCAAGCACCTCGAAGCGGCCCGCGCCATCGGCATCGCCCCCTTAGGCTCGCGTCAGGAAGCCGAAGCCCTGAAGGAGAAGCTTCGCCACATCCGGAGCAACGACCTCTACGCCGTCGATTCGCTCACACACTCCATCCCCTACCTCGTGCCCGGCGCAGCCGACCTGCTGGACAGCATCGGAAGCAATTTCCTCGATTCCCTCACCTCGAAGGGGCTGAATCCCAATAAAGTCATCGTCACCTCCGTCCTCCGTACCCAGGACGATGTGAAGCGCCTGCGCCGCCGCAACACTAACGCTTCGAGCAATTCCGCCCACTCCTACGGCACTACGTTCGACATCAGTTGGAAACGTTTCGAAAAAGTAGAAGACGAAGATGGCCGCCCCTTGCAGGACGTCAGCGCCGACACACTGAAACTAGTACTGTCCGAAGTGCTGAGAGACCTGAAACAAAATGGCGAGTGCTACGTCAAATACGAACTGAAGCAAGGCTGCTTCCACATTACTTCGAGAAAATGAATAAAGAAGCATCGTTTTTGCATAAATAATCTTCTTTTCGGCAAAAACAGAATAAAAAATCATTGTTTTTGCATATTCTTTCCAAAATAATCCCTACTTTTGCAGCGTTGAAAGAATAATTATACAGAAAGATGAAGAAAAAAGCCAATCGGTTAGATGCTATCAAGATGATTATTTCGAGCAAGGAAGTCGGCTCGCAGGACGAGCTGTTGCAAGCCTTGGGAGAAGAAGGATTCGAACTGACGCAGGCGACCCTCTCGCGCGACCTGAAGCAACTGAAAGTAGCCAAAGCTGCCAACATCAACGGACGGTACGTGTACGTGTTGCCCAACGACATCATGTACAAGCGCAACAACGATCAGAGTCCCAGCGAAATGCTGATGTACAGCGGATTCGTATCGCTTCAGTTCTCGGCCAACATTGCCGTCATCCGCACCCGCCCGGGCTATGCCAGCAGCATGGCTTACGACATTGACAACCGCGAGTACGAAGGCATACTGGGCACCATAGCAGGCGACGACACCATCATGCTTGTGCTGCACGAACACACCTCGCACGAGGAAGTACGCCAGTTCCTGTCCAGCATCATACCGAACATCCAATAAAAGAACGCCGGCAAGCACCCCCGAAAAGAAGCATTCGTCAACGAGCGTCCCCAACGGGCCACACCCGCCAACGAAAAACGCCAAGGGCCGATGCCGACACACACAGAAGTAAACGATATAAAAGAACAAAAGAAATAAACTGATCAAGAGAGAAATGGATTCGAAACAAATTGAAGTCATGGTGGCCGACGCTTCACACGAAGTCTACGTCGACAAGATTTTGGATACCATACGCGAAGCAGCTAAAGTACGCGGCACCGGCATCGCCGAACGCACACACGAATATGTAGCAACCAAGATGAAGGAAGGAAAAGCCATCATTGCCCTGTGTGGCGACGACTTTGCCGGCTTCACCTACATCGAAAGCTGGGGAAACAAGCAGTATGTAGCTACCTCCGGTCTGATTGTACACCCCAAGTACCGCGGACTGGGACTGGCCAAACGCATCAAGCAGGCCTCCTTCCAGCTGGCACGCCTCCGATGGCCCTGGGCCAAGATATTCAGTCTGACCAGCGGCGCCGCCGTTATGAAGATGAACACCGAGCTGGGTTACGTGCCCGTCACCTTCAACGAACTGACCGACGATGAAGCCTTCTGGAAAGGTTGCGAGGGATGTATCAATCACGACATACTGGTGGCTAAGAACCGCAAGTTCTGCATCTGCACCGCCATGCTCTACGACCCCGCGCTGCACGAAGAAGACAGAATCTGACATAAATAAAGAATGAAAAATGAAGAATGAAGAATTTTCAGATTCAGGACGCAGGATTCATTCGACAGAGAAACAACAAATAAAGCAAAAACAGCGATGAAGAAAAGGGAAAGAAGAGCGACAAAGCCATTCTTCATTCTTAATTCTTCATTCTTAATACAATAGTTATGGAAGCAAAGAAGAAAAAAGTAGTTGTCGCATTCAGCGGCGGGCTGGACACTTCGTTCACCGTGATGTATCTGGCCAAGGAAAAAGGATACGAAGTATATGCTGCCTGCGCCAACACCGGCGGATTCAGTGCCGAGCAACTGAAAACCAACGAGGAGAACGCCTACAAGCTGGGCGCCGTGAAATACGTGACACTGGACGTCACCCGCGAATACTACGAAAAGAGTCTGAAATACATGGTTTACGGCAACGTGCTGCGTAACGGCACCTACCCCATCTCCGTCAGCTCGGAGCGTATCTTCCAGGCATTGGCCATTGCTCGCTATGCCAACGAAATCGGTGCTGATGCCATCGCCCACGGTTCGACCGGAGCCGGCAACGACCAGGTACGTTTCGACATGACTTTCCTTGTCATGGCACCGGGTGTGGAAATCATCACCCTGACCCGCGACATGGCTCTGAGCCGCCAGGAAGAGATTGACTACCTGAACAAGCATGGCTTTGCCGCCGACTTTGCCAAACTGAAATACTCGTACAACGTCGGCATCTGGGGAACCAGTATTTGCGGCGGTGAAATACTCGACTCTGCCCAGGGATTGCCGGAGAGCGCTTACCTGAAGCACTGCACCAAAGAGGGCACCGAGCAACTGCGCCTCACCTTCGAGAAGGGCGAACTGAAAGCCGTGAACGACGAACGCTTCGACGACCCCATCAAGGCTATTCAGAAAGTAGAGGAAATCGGAGCTGCTTATGGCATCGGCCGCGACATGCACGTGGGCGACACCATTATCGGCATCAAGGGCCGTGTAGGTTTCGAAGCTGCTGCCCCCATGCTGATTATCGGCGCACACCGCTTCCTGGAGAAATACACCCTGAGCAAGTGGCAACAGTACTGGAAGGATCAGGTAGCCAACTGGTATGGCATGTTCCTGCACGAAAGCCAGTATCTGGAACCCGTAATGCGCGACATCGAAGCCATGCTGACCGAAAGCCAACGCAACGTGAACGGTACCGCCATCCTCGAACTTCGTCCGCTGGGCTTCCACACCGTAGGCGTAGAGAGCAAGGACGACCTGGTGAAGAACAAATTCGGCGAATATGGCGAAATGCAGAAGGGATGGACGGCCGAGGATGCCAAGGGCTTCATCAAGGTTTCGTCGACTCCGCTGCGCGCCTACTATGCTACGCACAAGGACGAGTTGAACAACATCTGACAAGCGTATGAGCACGGACAAAAAACTACGACGCCCACGCAACGGCCGCATGATCGCAGGCGTGTGCGCCGGTCTGGCCGAGTTCTTCGGTCTTGACGTTTCACTGGTACGCATCGTCTATACGTTGGCTACGATATTCAGCGCCTTTTCCGGCGTCATCATTTATTTCCTGATGGTACTGATTGTGCCCGAAGAGGAAAACCGTTATTTTAGACAGTAAAAACACAGATTATTTATGATTAAAGTAGGAATTATCGGCGGGGCCGGCTACACGGCAGGCGAACTGATCCGTCTGCTGCTGAACCACCCGGAGGCGGAAATCGTCTTCATCAACAGTGCGAGCAACGCCGGAAACAAAATAACCGACGTACACGAAGGTCTGTACGGCGAGACCGACCTGACCTTCACCGACCAGTTGCCGTTAGACGAGATTGACGTGCTCTTCTTCTGCACCGCCCACGGCGACACGCGCAAGTTCATGGAAAGCCACAACGTCCCCGAGGACTTGAAAATCATCGACCTCTCGATGGACTACCGCCTGAAGAGCGACGACCACGACTTCATCTACGGTCTGCCCGAACTGAACCGTCGCGCCACGTGCACGGCCAAGCATGTAGCCAATCCGGGCTGCTTTGCCACCTGCATCCAGCTGGCTCTGCTGCCGCTGGCCAAGAACCTGATGCTGAACGACGACATCATGGTGAACGCCATCACGGGCAGCACCGGAGCGGGCGTGAAGCCGGGTGCCACGAGTCACTTCAGCTGGCGGAACAACAACATCAGCGTCTATAAGGCTTTCGAACACCAACACGTGCCCGAAATCAAGCAGTCGCTACGCCAGCTTCAGAACAGCTTCGACTCGGAGATCGACTTCATCCCCTACCGCGGCGACTTCCCGCGCGGCATCTTCGCCACCTGTGTGGTGAAAACCAAGGTTGCCTTAGAAGAAATCCGCCGCATGTACGAGGAATACTACGCCAAGGACTCCTTCACGCACATCGTGGACAAGAACATCGACCTGAAGCAGGTGGTGAACACCAACAAGTGCCTCATCCATCTGGAGAAGCACGGCGACAAACTGCTCATCATCTCGTGCATCGACAACCTGCTGAAGGGTGCCAGCGGCCAGGCCGTTCACAACATGAACCTGATGTTCAACCTCGAAGAGACGGTGGGACTGAGGCTGAAGCCGAGTGCTTTTTAATGAAGAATGAAGAACGAAGAATGAAGAATGAAGAATTCACGCAACAGAAAAGACTCGTTGCTGCATGCCAAAAGCTATGCATTTGCATTGCGGGTGATTGGCATGAACAGGTACTTGAGAGAAGAGGTACAAGAGTTCGTGCTGAGTAAACAAGTTCTTCGTTCGGGTACGGCCATCGGCGCACTGATTCGTGAATCAGAGTTTGCCCAAAGCCAAGCCGACTTCATTAATAAACTGAGCGTAGCGCTGAAGGAAGCAAATGAAACCGATTACTGGCTCAATTTGCTTCACGACTCACAATACATAAACGACTATTCGTTCGAAAGCATGGAAAACGACTGCGGCGAACTCATCGCCCTGCTTGTTTCCTCCATCCGAACGGTAAAAAATAACCTGAAGAAGAATGAAGAATAAACTCAGGAACACATCGGGAAAATTCTTCATTCTTCATTCTTAATTCTTCATTTAAACATGAAACTTTTCGACGTATACCCCCTCTTTGACATCAACATCGTCAAAGGAAAAGGCTGCCACGTGTGGGACGAGAACGGTACGGAGTATCTCGACCTGTATGGTGGCCATGCAGTCATCTCCATCGGCCACGCGCATCCGCATTATGTGGAGATGATCAGCCAGCAGGTGGCCACACTGGGATTCTATTCCAATTCCGTCATCAACAAACTGCAGCAGCAGGTGGCCGAACGATTAGGCAAGGCCAGCGGTTACGAGGACTATTCGCTGTTCCTCATCAACAGCGGCGCCGAGGCCAACGAAAATGCACTGAAGCTGGCTTCGTTCTACAACGGACGCACGCGCGTCGTGTCGTGCGCCAAGGCTTTCCACGGACGTACATCGCTGGCTGTGGAGGTGACGAACAATCCGAAAATCATCGCTCCCATCAACGACTGCGGACACGTCACCTACGTGCCCCTGAACGATACCGCCACGATGGTGGCCGAGATTGACAAAGGCGATGTCTGCGCCGTCATCATCGAAGGCATTCAGGGCGTGGGAGGCATCCAGCTGCCCACCGACGAGTTTATGCACGCCGTACGCGAGGCCTGCACGCGCAACAACACCGTGCTCATCCTCGACGAAATCCAGAGCGGTTACGGACGTAGCGGCAAGTTCTTCGCTCACCAGCATCAGGGCATCCGACCCGACCTCATCACCGTGGCCAAGGGTATCGGCAATGGCTTCCCCATGGCGGGTGTACTCATCAGCCCCATGTTCACCCCTGTTTACGGACAGCTGGGCACTACCTTCGGTGGCAACCACCTGGCTTGTGCAGCCGCACTGGCCGTGCTCGACGTCATGGAGCAGGAGAACCTCATCGACAACGCCGCCCGCGTAGGCTCGTATCTGCTGGACGAACTGAAGAAGCTGCCGCAAATCAAGGAAGTGCGCGGCCGTGGCCTGATGATCGGTCTGGAGTTCGACGCTCCCATCAAGGACCTGCGCCTGCGTCTGCTGAAGGAACAGCACGTATTCACCGGCGTCAGCGGCACCAACGTCATCCGTCTGCTGCCGCCTCTGTGCCTGTCGATGGACGAAGCCAACCTCTTCCTGGAACGGTTCAAAAAGGTGCTGGGATAATGGGTGCCGGCACATAGCACTATATACATAGGAGGGTGTAGAAATAGAGTATACATCCTCCTTGTTTTTCCCCCACCTGCACCCCTCGCGAGCGACACTTGCAATCCATTTGTTCCACACTTGCACGGCTCGCGAGCCACACTTGTGTTTCTCGCGAGCCGTACAAGTGTCTCTCAGAAGCCCCTCAGGTGCTCCCTCCGCAAGGTTCACGACCACTCCCCCTCCATCTGCTTTTTCGCAAGGAAAGACAGCATTTTGATAGTATATTCTAAAAAAAATGTATAATTTTGCCCGAAGAGAAAAGAATTTAATTGACCAACGATATGAAGATAGCAATCATAGGTGCGGGCAACATGGGAGGAGCCATCGCCCGCGGGCTGTGCAAGGGAACCATCATCCCTGCCGCCAACATTATCGTATCCGATCCCTCGGCTCAGAAGTTAGAAGCCCTGAAGGCCGACTATCCCGACATCTGCACCACCAGCGACAACTGCCAGGCTGCCAGCCAGGCCGACATCGTGCTGCTGGCCGTCAAACCTTGGCTGGTACACGACGTGCTCAGCGGAATCAAGTTGAACGAACAGCAGATGCTCATCTCCATCGCCGCCGGCATCAGTCTGGGCGAAATCTGGAACCTGCTTGGATGTCCTCAGATGCCCATCTTCCGCCTGATACCCAACACCGCCATCAGCGAGATGCAGAGCATGACACTCATTGCCAGTGCCCACGCCAGTGCCGAACAGCAACAACTGGTGCTCGACATCTTCAACGAAATGGGACTGGCCATGCTGCTGCCCGAAGAAAAGTTTGCTGCTGCCACGGCCATGACCTCGTGCGGCATCGCCTATGCCCTGAAGTACATCCAGGCAGTCATGCAAGCAGGCATCGAGCTGGGCATCTATCCCAAGGACGGCATGAAGATGGTGGCCCAGTCCGTCAAAGGTGCCGCCGAACTCATCCTGAAAGGCGACACCCATCCCGCACTTGAGATAGACAAAGTCTGCACCCCCGGCGGACTTACCATCAAAGGCATCAACAGCCTGGAGCACGATGGATTCACGTCGGCACTTATCAAGGCGGTAAAAAACAGTACCATTTAATACTAAACACTAACAGCTAACCACTAAATAACAGTATGGACGAACAGATTAAACAAATAGCCGAGCGTCTGCGTGGACTGCGCGACGCCATGGAACTGACAACGGAAGAACTGGCCAGCGATTGCGGCATCGACCGTCAGGAGTACGAACAAGCCGAATCGGGCGAGCACGACATCTCCGTAAGCATGATGCAGCAGATAGCCCGCCACTACGGCATCGCCCTCGATGCCCTGATGTTCGGTGAAGAGCCCAAGATGAGCACCTACTTCCTGACCCGCGCCGGCAAAGGCGTAAGCGTAGAGCGAACCAAAGCCTACAAGTACCAGTCACTGGCTGCCGGATTCAAGGACCGCAAGGCCGACCCGTTCATCGTCACCGTCGAGCCCAACGATAACCCCATGCACTACAACACGCATCAGGGACAAGAGTTCAACCTCGTCATCGAAGGCACCCTGCTGCTCAGCATCGGCGGCAAGGAAGTCACCCTGTATCCGGGCGACAGCATCTACTTCAACTCCAGCCTGCCACACGGCATGAAAGCGCTGGACGGAAAAACCGTACGGTTCCTGGCAATAATCATGTAAATGAAGAACTAAAAATGAAGAATGAAGAATTTCCATGCAGCGGGGCAGCTTGCCCGGATTCTTCATTATTCGTTCTTCATTCTTCATTCAAACAGAGATTCTTCATTCTTAATTCTCAATTCTTCATTAAAAAGATTCTTCATTACAACAACTATGATAGAAAGATTTCTAAAACAGACCACATTTACCTCACAACAGGACTTCAAAGAGAACCTGAAAATAAACGTACCCGAGAACTTCAACTTCGGCTACGACGTCGTCGACGCCTGGGCAGCCGAACAACCCGATAAACCCGCCCTGCTCTGGACCAACGACAAAGGCGAACACCGCCAGTTCACCTTCGCCGACATGAAGCGCTACACCGACCAGACGGCCAGCTACTTCCAGAGCCTTGGCATCGGCCACGGCGACATGGTGATGCTCATCCTGAAACGCCGTTACGAGTTCTGGTTCAGCATTGTGGCCCTGCATAAGCTGGGAGCCGTTGTCATCCCCGCCACCCATCTGCTGACGAAGAAAGACATCGTCTACCGCTGCAACGCTGCCGACATCAAAATGATTGTCTGCGCAGGCGAAACGGTCATCACCGACCACATCACCGCCGCCATGCCCGAGTCGCCTAGCGTGAAGTGCCTGGTCAGCGTAGGTCCCGAAGTGCCCGAAGGCTACGAAGACTTCCACAAGGGCATCGAAGCCGCCGCACCCTTTGTCCGCCCCGAACACGTCAACACCAACGACGACATCTCGCTGATGTACTTCACCAGCGGCACCACGGGCGAACCCAAGATGGTGGCTCACGACTTCACCTACCCGCTGGGACACATCGTGACGGGCTACATCTGGCACAACCTGAAGCCCAACAGCCTGCACCTCACCATCGCCGACACCGGCTGGGGCAAGGCCGTATGGGGCAAACTGTACGGACAGTGGATAGCCGGAGCCAACGTCTTCGTCTACGACCACGAGAAGTTCACGCCTGCCGACATCCTGCAGAAGATTCAAGACTATCACGTCACTTCGCTTTGCGCGCCGCCCACCATCTTCCGCTTCCTCATCCACGAAGACCTGACGAAGTACGACCTGTCTTGTCTGGAGTACTGCACCATCGCCGGCGAAGCCCTGAACCCCGCCGTGTTCGAGACCTTCAAGAAACTGACCGGCATCCGTCTGATGGAAGGATTCGGGCAGACCGAAACCACCCTGACCGTAGCCACCATGCCTTGGATGGACCCCAAACCCGGCAGCATGGGTTTGCCCAATCCGCAATACGATGTCGACCTCATCGACCACGAAGGTCGCTCGGTAGAAGCCGGCGAGCAGGGACAAATCGTCATCCGTACCGACAAGGGTAAGCCCCTCGGCCTCTTCAAAGAGTACTACCGCGATCCCGAACGCACCCGCGAAGCTTGGCACGACGGCATCTACTACACAGGCGACGTGGCCTGGAAGGACGAAGACGGCTACTTGTGGTTTGTTGGCCGTGCCGACGATGTCATCAAGAGTTCGGGCTACCGCATCGGCCCGTTCGAAGTAGAAAGCGCGCTGATGACCCATCCTGCCGTTGTAGAGTGTGCCATTACCGGTGTACCCGACGAAATCCGAGGTCAGGTAGTGAAAGCCACCATCGTCCTCTCCAAAGCCTACAAGGACAAGGCCGGCGATGCCCTCATCAAGGAGCTTCAGAACCACGTGAAGAAGGTGACCGCCCCCTACAAGTACCCGCGCGTCATCGAGTTCGTCGACGAACTGCCCAAGACCATCAGCGGAAAGATCCGCCGTGTGGAGATACGGAAGAACGACGAGAAATAATAAGCAGTAGCTATTATGTCATTAAAAATTCCCAGTTAGGCAAAAATTTTTCCCTAACTGGGGAAAAAATACAGGCTACTTATAGCCATTCTGCAACCCTGCACAAGGCAAACAGACGGCTGCTGCCCAATCCTCAATCAACCACCTCGAACAGCAGCGCCAGGCTCGAATACTCTGTCCGCAATGCGGATGCTACAGACAGTCCTGCCTCCTTAAGTATCTTGCCGCTGATGACTTTGCCGTTCAGGGCCGAGGGCTTCTGCTCATTTTCCGGCGTAAGGTCGGTGATGCGGTATGTTTTGTTTTCGTCCAAACCGGAAAGTACGACGTCGGGCATAAGCTGGTTGAGGAAATGCTCTGTCTTATAGACAAACAGTACAGCCTTATCCTTTTCGGGAGTGGCATACATCAGGGAAGCAATTCCTTTCTTGTCGTACGGAGATACAAGGCGGTAAAGATCGCCAAACTGTACAACCGGACGTATCTTCTTGTACGCAGCTATGGCTCGTCCGGCAAATGCCTTATCGGCATCGGTCATGTCCTTGGGCTGTATTTCCATGCCAAGGCGGGCGGACATGGCAACGTCGAAACGGTATTTCAGCGGAAGTACCCTGCCGGTCTGGTGATTTCTGTTGGCGCTTACATGAGAAGCCATCGCTATGGACGGATAGAAATTGGAAACGCCCCACTGCATATAGATGCGTTGCAAGGCATCCGTATCATCGCTCGTCCAGAATTCGTTGAAATAAGGCAGGAAGCCGTAATTCACTCTACCTCCGCCACTGGCACATGCCTGAATCACCAGATTCGGATATTTTGCACGAATGCGCTCCAATACTTTATTCATGCCCCGGTGATACTCGATGTAGATGTGCGACTGTTTCTGATTGGGCAGATAGTGGGAACCGTAGTTCATAAGAGCCGCGTTGGCATCCCATTTGATATAAGCTATTTCGGGATATTCGGTCATCAGTTTGTCGACTACGCCGAATACAAAGTCCTGCACTTCCGGATTGGTCAGGTCCAGCACAACCTGGCTTCCTCCACGTCCGGTCGTAAGCGGGCGATTGTCCTGGCTCAGTACCCAGTCGGGATGCTTCTCAAACAGTTCGCTTTTGGTGTTGGCCATTTCCGGTTCAATCCAGATGCCAAACTTGATATTATGTTTTTTGGCCGAAGCCAGAAGCCCTCCGATGCCTTCGGGCAGTTTTTCCCTGCAGACGGTCCAGTCGCCCAGACTTGTTTTGTCGTTATTGCGCGGATATTTGTCGCCAAACCATCCGTCGTCCATTACGAACAGTTCGCCGCCCATTGCCGACATGTCTTTCATCATCTGGTCCATTCCTTCCTGATTGACATTGAAGTACACGCCTTCCCAACTGTTCAGCAGGATGTCGCGTTCTTTGTTCCCCTGATTCAGCTTGTACGCCCGGGCCCATCTGTGGAATGCACGGCTCACGCCGCCCTTGCCTTCGGAACTGTAGGTCATGGCCAGTTCGGGAGTTACGAACGTTTCTTTAGGCTCTAAAATATAATGCGAAACTTCCTCGTTTATTCCTGCGATTACATTGATTCTTGAGTTGTCTGCAATAATCTTCATCAGATAGTTTCCGCTCCATGCCAACGATGCTCCGATCACCCTTCCGTTTTCTTCCTGCGGGCAACCATCCAAAGTGAGCATAAACGACGGATTGTCTGTCTGCGTATTGCGTATTCCCTCCTTGTTGGCTATTACCTTCTGTCCGTTGGTCAGCTTCTCTTCTTCCATCATGTTTTCGGCACCCCACGTACCGTGAAAATGAGTCAGCCAGTTATCGGCCCGCTTGACCGGCAGCGATGCAGAGGCGAACTTGTACAGGGTGAGCGCCTTCTTTGCGTTATTGGTTATTTCGACCCATGTCGAGATGATGTCCGTTCCCTTATACGCCTTGTAATACTGCTTGACAACCAAAGGATAGACTTTGTCCTTCAGCGTGATTTCGGTTATATCCGATTCCTCGTCCGAGTACTGCCTTACTCCTTCCACAACCAGGTCGACCGACATATTGCCGTCCGAATGTGCCACGGCAAAAGCTTTCTCGCCATACGAACTGATGCCGAAGCACGGATAAGTTTCTGCCCAGTATGCCAGACCGGCATTGTATATGCCGTCTATTTCATTCTCGGCGATTCTCGTTCCGTAATACTGGAACCTTGCCTGTTTTCCCTCGTCAGCCTTGATAAGCAATGAGGTGTGCCGCGTTGATACCAAATAGTCTTTTGCCGACAGTGCCCCTGCCGACAATGCTCCTAAAAGAAGCAATCCTAAAAATTTCCCATTCATACGTATTCAATCTGTTATTATAATACAACCTATGTGCAATATTCGCAAAATAATCTGACATCTGCAAGCAAATGGGCAAGAGGTTACAGGGGATGCTGCGGCGAAGCGGTAGGATGCGAAGTTGGGAAGGGGAAATGAATCTTTCAAGATTTATGTAAACTCGACGCAACCGCCTCAAAACAAAAATCGCAACCAGCTGTCATCCAGATGATTGCGATTTTTATTTCGTACTCGAAGCGGGAATACTAAATATAAAATACTATGAAATAACATAAATCTTAATACTACTGATATTCAGCATATTATAAATACAGAATATTGCACGAAATATCATAAAATTGCATTAAATTGAAATTATCACGCCAAAAACACGCCAAAAATTTGAAATTGGCGTGACTATTGTGTATATTTGTAGTGCGTTTTAAAATTAATATCATTATGGCAACAATAGAATTAAGATTATCGTCTAAGATTCAAGACAACGGAAGAAGTGAAGTATTACTTCGCTTATATCAGGGAAGCAGACTAAATTTGCGAGCAAAAACAGGCGTTTATGTATGTCCTGAACATTTTGAGTATTACATAGACCGTAAGAACACACTACTTACAGGCGGTAAGGTTTCTGATAAAGCGGTCACTATGACGTTAGCGGATGCAGTAAAAAATAAAGTAGTCGTATTCGACCGTGGCGAGGTGGTTGTAAAAAATAGGATTGAGTCAGAGGATAAAACCTATCACGACCAAGCAAAAGACACAATAGACAATTTAAAGAGAACCATTATCAGTGAATATGAAAAAGCAGCCAAAGACACGCTAACAAGTGCATGGCTACAAACCGTTATTGATAAGTTTCACCACCCCGAGAAATATCAGGAAAAAGAAGAAAAACAAGAAAAGCGTTCTTTCTTCGACCACATGATAGACTTTCGTGATAATGCAAAAAAGAAAGTAAACGGAAAGCGAGAGGGCGACAAGTCGGACGTATGGAAAAAGAATTTCGATGTGCTTGTTCGCGCGCTTCGCAGATATGAAATGTTTGTCCGGCTATCAGATAAGGAGAGAAAGAACTTCACTTTAGACATTGACACGATGAAGAGCGACACGCTTAGCGACATAGAAAGCTATTTGAGAAACGAACATTCCATACTTGAAGAATATCCTAAAATCTTCGAAAAGATACCAGCCTCAACAGACAGCAGAAGAAGCCCGAAACCACAGCCACGAGGAAACAATACCATTTGCGCCCTGTTTAATAAGCTGAAAGCGTTCTTTAATTGGCTGAATGAAAAGAATATCACTGCAAACAATCCGTTCAAAGGTTATGAGGGTGTAGTTTCCGAAAAATACGGCACGCCTTATTATATCACACTGGAGGAACGAAACACTATCGCTGACTTCGATTTATCCGAGCATCCACAAATGGAAATTCAGAGAGATATTTTTATTTTTCAATGTTGTATCGGATGCCGTGTTTCTGATTTGCTCAAACTCACAGAAAGCAACGTGATTAATGGCGCAGTAGAATACATTCCACATAAGACCAAGGGAGAGCGACAGAACGTAGTACGTGTCCCGCTAAATGGCCGAGCCTCCGCTTTGATGGAGAAATACAAGGGCGTGGATAGCAAAGGGCGTTTGTTTCCGTTTATTGCAGCGCAAAATTATAATGATAGTATCAAAGAAATATTCAGGTTATGCGGTATCACCCGAGCCGTCACGGTCATTAACAGCATTACAGGAAAAGAAGAACAAAGACCTATTAACGAGATTGCTTCCTCACACATGGCACGAAGAACATTTGTAGGGAATCTTTATAAGAGAGTGAAAGACCCAAGCCTGATTTCTTCCATGTCTGGCCATGCTGAGGGCAGCAAGGCTTTCTCCAGATACCGTGAGATTGACGATGAAGTAAAAAAAGCAACCGTTTCATTAATCGATTAAAACACATCTAACATAAAATATTTTTCAAGACTGCAAATTATTTGCGGTCTTTTTTTACCTATGAAGCGAAATAAAAACAAACATTTCCTCTATTGTTTCGTCTTAAAACTCTAAGAAATTCTGTGCAACCCAATTAATAAATACATTTGTCATGAACATGATGCGAAGCGGTGACAGGCACATAATCCACGAGAGGGGCTGGTCTCACGGCAACTCCACGCCTGGAAACGAAAGAAGCTATATTGTTCCAAAGCAGTAAAGCCGAGAGAGAATAAGGTCATAGACTGCCAAAAGTAAAATGAGCATTAAAGAAATTATCAACAGTGGAACAAATGTACAATTAGTTGTTAATGTTTTGGATCTTAAAGAGGCATTTTATTCTTGGATGCAAGAAATCGTACAACATGAAAACAAAAAAGAAGAAACATACCTAACACCATCCGAGGTTTGCTCCAAACTTAGAATAGACAAGACTACACTTTGGAGGTGGAATAAAACGGGGTATCTAAAGAAAGTAAAGGTTGGGAATAAACCTTTTTACAAATTATCAGACATAGAAAAACTAAGGGAGGGCTGACTATGGAACAAAAGAAAAGAGCGACCGAAGCCGCCCCAATCCAAAACCTTACAGGGGCAAAGGTACGACAAGAAAAGGACATTGAAAAAGTTTTGGACTTCTTTCGCTATAAGGTTGGCACAACGCTCGATTGCATGTTTTCTACGGGAGTTCTCCGCAACTGCATCACATGGTACGTCCGTGACTTGGAACGTCTTGGATTGTTGCAAGCCATTTATGTAGCCAAAGACAGGCGGACACACTTCATGGCAAAGCACTATTCCGCCGACCCGTCCAAGTGGGTAAACAAGCCTGATACGCAACTGTCTTTATTTGGGGAGGGCTGACTATGGGTGTGAATGTGTTGCAAGAATTGTCCGCAGAGCAAATGAAGTTCAAGGCGGAAATCACGGAAGATAAGCTGAAATACCGTTTGCACATCCTTGACCTGTCTTTGCCTGCAAATGAACCGAAATTCATGTTTTCCATCGGTGGAGTGCCTACCATTCCGCAGGGTGAACTTGTCGGTATCAAAGGACGTGCCAAGATGGGGAAATCTCAATTCGAGTATTATCTCATTGCCGTTATGCTGGCAAATACTTCCCGTGGCTCTGTGAGGCCATTGCAAGACCGCTACAAGATTCTTTTATTTGACACGGAACAATCGCAAGTGAGCTTGAAAAAGTGCTGCCAGAGAGCCTTAAACTTCGCCGGGCTTCCGGCTGACAAGAATAACGAATGCTTCCTGCCTTTCTTCATGCGACCGCTATCCATTGAGGAACGGCGCAAAGTGATTGCCGATGCCGTGGACGCTGAAAAACCCGATATTGTCTTTATTGACGGTGTGCGTGACTTGCTCCAAGACTTTAACAGCCTCGACCAAAGTAACGACCTTATCCAATGGCTTCTTTCCTTGACGGCTGAGCATGGTTGCACCATCGTATCAGTACTTCATCAAAACAAGTCAAAAGACGATGGCAATATGCGTGGCCACTTGGGTACGGAGCTATTGAACAAGCTGACGGATTGCTTTGAGGTATCAAAGAAGGACGGGAAGTTTCTTGTCACGTGTACCGACAGCCGGAATGTTCCGTGCGGCGATTTGGCTTTCTCCATCAACGGAGAGGGAAACTTCCAAACGGAGGAAGCGGTTTCCGAAGATAAGAACTCCGCTCGTGCGGCAGAAATTCAACGGGTGCTTAAACTTTGCTTCAAAGACAAAGCATCCATGCGGTACGGTGAACTTGTAGAAGCCTATCAATTGGAGGCGGCTGTATCAGAACGAACCGCCAAAAGCCATGTGAGAGCGGCTAAGGACAACAATTTTATAGTAGTGCAAGATAGTCTTTATTCACTTGCACCAAAATAGAGGTGTAAACGGGTGCAGGGGTAGTGCAAAAGGGCAACCCCTATAAATAGGGGGTTGCACCATTGCACTAACATTCCCCACAGGTGCAACTTGCACCGAATTTGCACCACTTGCACCATTGCACTAAATATTCACCTTAAAATGATTGTTTGATATGGATAAATATAAATGGCAACTTCAAAAATACAGCGGACGGAACAGCCGCCACACTTGTCCGGCTTGCGGGCGACCGCATTGTTTCACCTATTATGTGGATGCTGCTGGGAATCCGCTTGCATCCGATGTCGGACGGTGCGAGCATCTTTCAAAGTGCGGTTATCACAAGACCCCGGCGCAATACTTTGCAGAGAATCCGCAGGAACGGGGACGAAAAGAGTATCACACGGCATTGCCTCAACAAAAGAAAGAGGTCAGGACGGATTACATACCTTTTTCTTTGATACAGCGGAGCGAAAGCATGGAAAATAACCTGATGCGCTATTTGGGGAAATACTTCCCGACTGATGATTTGAAACGTGTGACCGAAGCCTACCACTTAGGCAGCACTTCCAAAGGCGAAATCATCTATACGCAGTTGGACGTGCAGGGACGATGCCGGACGGGTAAAATCATTGACTACGACAAAGACGGACATAGAGTAAAACCCGAATGGGGCGATAAGGTGGACTGGATTCACAACCGCTACATGAAGATGCAGGGGAAAAGCAAAGATGACTTCAATCTGAAGCAATGCCTTTTCGGCGAGCATCTTCTTCCGGCACGGCCTAACGACATGGTTTGCCTGACGGAGGGAGAGAAAACGGCGGTCATTTGCTCGATGGTACTCCCCCAATTCGTGTGGGTATCATGCGGCGGTCAAGGAATGCTTACCGCTGAAAGATGCAAGCCGCTGGCAAATCGTGATGTGATTGTGTACGCTGATGCAAACGCCGTAAGTGAATGGGGCGAAAAAATCCAATCGCTTACCTTTTGCCGGAGCATCCATCTGTCCGGTTGGGCTAAGGATGAACCGCAGGGCAGTAAGCGTGACATTGCCGACCTCATTATGGATGAGCGCAAGCCGCTGGACAAGCCGACCACTATAGGAGACATTTGTCAGTGGATGGCGGAATTGGGCATACCAAAAGGACGTATCACTTTTAATATTTGATGCTATGGAAGTGGAAACGATACACGGTCAGATTATCGCAAAGGCTAACCACTATCAGGCTGTACCGGGAAAGTTCGGTACAAAGCGGATTATCAAGGATGAAAAGATAAGAACGTATGAACGTTCTTTTGCTCAACAATGCAAGATATACCGAAATAGGGGCATTTCAAGCCGTTTCCGCCTGTTTGTACGTGTATTTCACAGTTCGGTACGTTTCGACCTTGATAATAGCTTAAAAACGCTTTTGGATTGTCTGCAAATGGTCGGGGCCATTACGGACGATAAACTATGCTTTCAGATTACAGCGGAAAAGAAAATAGACAGATATCACCCCCGGATAGAGTTTGCTATTCTGGAGGTGAACGAGCAGAAACAATTATTTACTAACTTTTAAAATTTTCAGATTATGAGAAAAGATTTATTACATGCCATCGCAAATCTGGCAAGTACACAGGGTTACAAGAAAGCTAAAGAAGCTATCGAGAAATGGGATAAAGACACTGATATAGACAGATATTGGGCTATGCGTATCGCACACATTGCAGTATCTGACGGTTTGGGCATCCAAGCTGCAAAGCACGCCATTGATAATCCAGATCAATGGGACGGAAGAACTGAATCCGAAAAGATGGCTGATGCGATTTTGGGATATAACGCCCATTTTGACCCGGATTACAGAGACAACCCACATGATGACGGGCTTATTCATTGTAGCGGTGGAGGCTGTTATAGAAAAGGTAGTCCAGCAACTGAAAAGGAATGCGCCGATTTTGCCGACATGATTAACGCAGATACTAAAGCAATCCTAAAACACCCGGAAATGGGAGAATATCAGGCAATCGAGCATGAACGTTTCATTAATAAGTAAGCCTATGATGATAGGCTGATATGCCTAATTGGAACCGGTAACAGATTATTAACTAACTAAAAAAAGAAGCTTATGAAAAAAGTAGAATTGGTCGTTTCAGGAGAAGCAGGAGAAGAAAAAAGAATTGGAGTGAACGAATTGAAAGTATTTAGAATGGTAGACAAACGGATAAGCTTGCATGAGCCGTTGACTAAAGAAGATTTTTTCTCTGCTTTATGCCAGAGTAATGAAGAGGGTATCACTGTCGAAATTGATGAAAACAATTGCAATTTCGATGAGATAGTAAATGCATTGTCTTAAACATTCCGGGCAGGTTTGCCTCATAGGAGAATCTGCCCGGTTCAAAAGAACTCAAAAATAAAAACAGTGAATCAAGACGGAATGTCATTCAGCGTTTCCGATGGAAAGTTGAAAATTAAATATAAGGATGCGGAAATCATTCTAACAGAAGAAAATACAGATGTATTAAGAGAAATCCTGTATGATAATTATCGCTATAAAAAGGGAATCTGGAAGAAAAAAGAAAAAAAAGTGCTCAAAGCTATAGCAAAACATCAGGGTAAGGAAGCACCTGATAAAGAAACAGAACAGTATTATAAATCGCTTCAGGAGATGATTGGAAACACGGATGATATAGATTTGAAAATTCCAGAAGTGGATTTAAACTTTACAGATTTGCCGGAAGGCTTCCTTGACAGCGACATCTTTCAAATTAAATGAGTTAAATTAAGTCTCAGCGCACGCACACACGCGCGCAAAGAATTGTTTATTTTGTATATTTGTGTATGACGTGAGTATTAATGAGGGGGTCTGCAAAACAAAGACTCCCCTAATGATGTCTATTTGACGGACACCATGTAAGGGGATTACTGTTTTGGGAACTCCCTCAAATTGTGTCAGACAGATTTACATCATATCGAAGTAAGAAATATTACTTCTCGCTCCAGACCTGACCGTAATAATGTTACGGGAGTAAACTCAAAATTGCGTTGAGTCCCACGAGGTGTAAAATACCACATTTATCAAAACCGTAGAATCTACGCATTTAAACCGGCAGGAATTGGCCTAATATGGTTTTAGGGCGTATAAATCAGCTTATAAGCCTTTTTCTATCTCATGCCAGAGAGCTGTCATTTCTTTTGTAGGGGCCTCATCTTTACATAAAAATTCAAAATCTTTTCTTTGGTATGGGGTGTGTTCAAAGCATATCAAGTCAAGGAGGTAGTTTTTAGCCTCTACAGGGCGCAAATAACATAGTTTCCTATATTCTCTATGTTGTTGGTCTGAAAGTGGCTGAAAAAGACTTATTTCTTTATATGAGAAAACAGCCTCATACGCTCCATACCCGGAATAAAAGACATGGAGTGTAAAAGGCTTGTTTGTTTCAAGGATGGTTTGAGGTTTCTTTCTCATTTTTTTATTTTCGATGTATCTCGATAACCTTACCTAAATGAAAAGCTATTTGCCAAAAGGCGTACAGGTTGGCACGTATCATGTTTGGTATGAACCTGAACCCATCCACCTCAACTAAAGCCGTATCACGTTCTTTTGCGTACCCTACGGCAAGATAAAGGTACTTGTAAGGCTTCGGTACAAACGGGAAGTTCCCGTTATTGTAATCGTCAATGAAATACTCTTTGTCCGGCTGGGTGACATCTGGGTTAAGCACATACTTGCCTTTGCTGTCTTTGAGCAAGTAACGGTTGGCGGTAATGCCCTCCTTGATTTCCCGGTATTCCTCTTTCTTCGTACCCTCTACAATCTGGTCGAAGTACACTTGCTTGATGGGCAGGTAGAGGGTGTTCTCCTTTGTCGGTGCTTCCATGTTATTCTATCTTGATGTTGATACTCTTTCCGCAATGGGGGCAGTTAATTGTCAGAGCGTCTTTCTTGGGCTGCTCGAACAGTTCCGTTACCGGGCATCCTATGGCATCCGCAATCTTATTTAGAGTTTCTACCGTAGGATTCCCATTTACCATGTTAGAGAGGTTTACCCTATTAATCCCCATCTTGTCGGCAAGCTCTGTTATAGTCATGCCCCTTTCTTTGATTACTTCTTTAATTCTTAAATCCATATTGTAGTGTTTTAATATTCGATGCAAATATACGAATAAAATCTATTTGTAATGCTATATCGGTACATTTATTTGTTAAAGTAGTGTTAAAGACTTCTTTTTATTTGGTTGATTGTACCGTTTTATATTACATTTGCATCGCAATCGAAAATTAAAACATTACATAATATGAAAGCAATAAACGAAACAATAGCAAATGCGATAGTAGAAAACATCGAAGGCAACGAGGGTACGTTCTCTGTTGAGGTAGAAGTAAACAATACTCTGGTAGTTGTCGATGGCAGATTTGAGATTGACGGTTATTGTGAGGATGATTATTTCAACGGTACCGGCGCATGGGTAACTACTTACGTTTCTGTTTACATTGACGGTATAGAAGCCTATGACGAGGACGGCAACGAAGTAGATGTAGATTGCGACCTTACAGAGATTGAAAGAAGCGTTGAAAGACTGGCAGCATAATATTAACGATTAAAGATATACGACTATGGCAAAAGAATTTAAAAACAAGATGCGTGATTTGATGAAACGGGCTTGGATGCTCGTCAAGGTGTACGGCTTCTCAATGGCTGACGCAATGAAACAGGCTTGGTTAGTCCTGAAGCTGAAAGCAGCCCTGAAGAACGGTATAGTCAAGTTCATGTACGCAAAGTTGAACGGTGAAGTACGTACTGCATGGGGTACGCTTAAAGAGGGCTTGATACCCGAAACAAAAGGCACAGAGCGTAAAAAGAACGAAAGCCTCGTCACATACTACGACAACGAGAAACAGGCCTATAGGTCGTTTAAAGTGGCAAATTTGATAAAGATAGGATGATTATTAACCCGGTTGGATGGGTTCAAACCACCCAACCACAAAAAGATATAAAAAATGGGAACTATAAATTTAGATTACATCCAGAAAAATAATGATGTACAAAACGGTGAAACCTACCTTACAGAACAAAACATACGTTTTTTAAAGAGAATGTTTAAAGATGAATCTGTTTACATAAAACACATGGAAACGCTTTGGGCACTTAGGGCATTAACAGCCAAGAGCTGCGAAATACCCCAAGGCAAAGGGGTAAGATACGATAAGAACAACCCAATTTTCAGAATAACAGAGTTTACAAATGAGTTAATAGGCGCACTCTTAAATGATAATATAAATTTTAGTTTCGATGGCGAAAAGGTTAATCACTGGAAGATATTTCAACGATAAGCAAGCTAATATAATTTCGGATTTCAAAGACATTTAAACTACATTTTATCCAATCGTGTAAGGGGCATCCGCTGTGAAGCGTGTGTCTCTTTTTCATTTGAGAGTCTTAGTAAAAAAGTTTCTTGCTTATTTTAGCTAAATAGTTATCTTTGTACCAGAATGCCATAACGGTATTTTAAAACGCAAATGAAGGTCGTTTGTCAGGTGTGGCAAGCGGCCTTTTTTATTACGATAACAACGCCAAAACTACACACCAAAAAACTATCACGCCAAAATCACGCCAAAAATAGACAAAAGAAAAACGCTAACTACTCATTTCCAAGCAATTAGCGTTTATACCTGTACTCGAAGCGGGACTTGAACCCGCACAGCCGCAATGGCCAAGGGATTTTA
>ERZ779737.260-NODE-260-length-52508-cov-15.963872_pt1 | contig 52508 bp, 56 predicted proteins | sample MGYA00511889_ERZ779737 | MGnify/ENA primary metagenome ERZ779737 (study PRJEB29588, sample SAMEA2163575) | human gut metagenome | biome: human gut; feature: human-associated habitat; material: faeces | place: Denmark | collected 2008/2010 ... | reverse complement strand
CCGAAGTTGCTGGAAGTTGGTATTTTATAATAGGCATGATATGTTTTTTACTTTTATGGATTTTATCAAACTTATTCATTTTAAAAGAAGCAGACCCTTATCCATTTATTTTACTTAATCTAATTCTTTCATGCATAGCAGCATTGCAGGCACCAATAATAATGATGAGCCAAAATAGAGAAGCAAAAAAAGATAGATTAAGAAGTTCAAATGACTATAAAACTGACTTAAAAAGCGAATTAATTCTTGAAGAACTACATATAGAAATAAAAAAAATAATGTCTAATCAAGCAAAGATATTAAAATATATAAATGAAAATAAAGAGAAGTAGTATTATTTTTTGCTATAATTAAAAAGGTGATTTTTATGTTTAAAAAATATTTAATAGTATTATTTGTATCAATGGTTCCAATCATAGAATTAAGAGGCGCAATACCATATGCAGTTGGATTTGGATTACCACTTCTGCCTTCATATATCATTGCAATAATTGGTAATATGATACCCGTACCATTTATATTCTTATTTGCAAGAAAAGTGTTAGTATGGGGAAGCACAAAAAAATATATAGGCAAGTTCTTTACTTGGTGCCTAAAAAAAGGTGAAAAAGGTGGAGAAAAATTAAAACAATCTGCAGGAAAAGGTTTATATATTGCATTACTTATATTTGTAGGTATTCCACTTCCTGGTACAGGAGCATGGACTGGTACCCTAGCCGCATCACTTCTAAATATGGACTTTAAGAAAAGTACCTTAGCAGTAATGGGCGGTGTAATACTTGCAGGTATGATTATGGGTATATTATCATTAGGTGTATTTAAAGGATTACTAGGTTAAAAAAGTATTAGATGTAAATCTAATGCTTTTATTTTTTTTATATGATACTAAGTATTAACTAAATATTACTTAAGCCCACGAATACACATAAATAAAAGAAAAAAGAAACCAACAACTAGTTTCTTTGTAATATCTTAATGGCAGGGCTTTATAGAATTACAAGCACCCGTTTTAGAATAAATTTCAAACCTGCCCAGGGGTAAATAAAAATTAAGAACACTTATTAAATAAAATTATTCTATACACATTAATCACTTATGTTAATGTAACACTATTATAGTTATCTTCTAGTAATGTAGTTTCAATATCAAATCCTTTCACTAATAACATTACACATAATCAAGTACAAAGATTTAGCGAAATCCTTATCTTACCTAAAACAAAATCCTACGACCAAATCTAATACAATGTCTTACGACACCATAAACAAAAAACATATTAATTGGATTTAATCTTTTCAAAGTGTATTTTAAAAAATGAATACACTTTTTGTCACATTTGGCATACATAGACAAAATTAGACTGCAATTATTTAACAACGACTATAAGTAGAAACACAAGGGTCATCAACTGTTTTTATATATTTAATCTCACTATTATTAACCCTTACCAAATTTTTATCGTACTCGTCATATCTAAACGACAAACTATCATCTATATAAATGTTTAAGTCTGAAATTCTATATGAACATTCTTCATTTGCTAAAGTGTTTATTCCACTTGATGTAGAAATAACCACCGTTACACTACATTTATTATTTCCATAAAAATAATATGAACTAATATACCAATCTCCGTTTTCGATAGGTACAACATTATCCCAAATACCTCTTATATCACTATCAGTCAACTTAGGAATTTCTTGATTATTTGGCTTATAATCATTTTCTATATTAGCACATCCTACCATAGTTAATGATGCAATTAAAATTATTAATATTTTTTTCATAAAATTTCTCCTTTCGAAATATTTGTTATATGTATTTCTATCTATAAGTTGAGGTGCAACCACTAACTGGATCCGAACTTCTATTGCAATAATCAGCTTGCTTTTCTGCTCTGCTTTTAGCTCTAGGAGAATAGTCACCATAGCATCTTACATATCTATTTCTATATGTCCCCTCTATTCGGCAATAACCAGTATATTCTTCTTTTGGTAAAATAAAGCAATATATTATAAGTAAACTTATTGCTACAACGATTATAGTTTTAATATGATTTTGTTTCTTTTTCATACTACCCTCTCATATATCACACATTTAGAGTTTAACATATTATTGAATGAATTACAACACACATATGTTAAATATGTGACGTATGTAAATGTTATGCAAAATGTTACGATTAATTTGAGGTAGATATATTATGAGTAAGAGAAAGTTTTACAAGGAAATATTAACATATGATATCTATTACATTGATATAAAAACAATTATGGATACAAAAGGAATATCACAAAATATATTATCAAAGACAACTGGTCTTACTATAAATACTATAAGAGCTTATTATCATAGTAAAATAAAACGTATTGACCTAGATGTATTATCAAGAATATGCAAAGCACTAAATTGTAACGTTCAAGATATAATCGTAACTAAACCAAATGAAATATAATTTTACTATATATTAGTAACATTTCTTTTATATAAATACGGGCACAAAAAAACTAGTTCAAACGACTAGCTTTTTATTTTTATATTAACAACAAACCCACCTTCAAAGTAGTAAAAGTTCGTTTTATTTTCTAATGGCAGGGGTGGAGAGAATCGAACTCCCAACAGTGGTTTTGGAGGACACCAAAACCTTAGTAGTAAAATAATGAAATCAAGTAAAACAAAGGAAAAAAACTATTTTATACATTGATATTATACGATATAAATTGGTTGAAATCAATACTTTTGCCACCAAAAGTGCCACCAATTGACCTCAAAAAATATAACAAAGGTCTTTTGGACTTCTAATACCCTTGAAAATAACCATAAAATAGAAAAAAACCCACAATTACAATGAATTGTGGGAATTATTATATACTAATATATTCATCTTTATATTTCGAAATATCACTTATTGGATTAAATAAAAGTTCATGGTTATTGTCGAAAATATTATAAATGCCATCAAGTAATTTATTAATTATTTCAGGATTGACACTTTCAATAAATTGATTAAAAATTTGTAAATTTGGATTACTATCTAAAATATATTGCTTACATATATTCATATAAGTATCTAAATCATCATATGTTATATTGTCATTGGACAACCACTCTAATGTATCAAATAAATCATTTTCATTAGTAATTTTTGGATTTTTTGTTAATATTGATAATAAAGTTAATGGTTGAATGCCAACATTGGGTGCATCATTATTGTTATAAATATATCTTTCCATCACATTAGCAATTTTTTGATCTTGTATTAAATTACTATGAGTATATATTTTTAAAGTTGTTGATACTTCAGAGTGACCTAATCTACGAGCAACATCCTGTAATGGTATTCCTATTGCTAATAAATATGTTGCATGACTATGTCTTATATCATGGACAGTTATTGGCTTTAGAGAATTATCTTTTACAAATCTAGACCAATCTTTAGTTAAATAATCAGGATGCCAGACACTATCTAATTTTAATGTTCTAAAAATATAATCTTCAGCAGTAGGATTAAAACCATTTTCAATCTGACAATTTTTATATTCCATAAGTGTATTATAAACTTCTTCAACAACGACAATCTTTCTAGCACTTTCATCAGTTTTAGGTTTGATTGCAACTAATGAATTTGTCACTTGTTCTATAATTTCATACTTTTTAAAAAAATCAGGATCTTGTCGCATTTCTTTTGATGCTACTGCAAGTTCACGATTAACACTAATAATATAAGTTGTTTGAAATTTTCTAACACCATTTTCAGTAATAGGCATTTTTCTTTTTGATATGTCTTTCCATTTCAAACCACAAAGTTCACCTCGTCTAAATCCAGTATTAAACAGGGTAAATATTGCAGTTCTAAATCTAATGTCATACTTTTCCAAAAGCTCAAACACTTCCATCATTTCTTCATAGTTATAATAATCCTTTTTTTTAACTTTTAATTTAGGTGGATTTATAACAAATTCTGCAGGATTTGTTAATAACCATTTTTTCTTTTTCGCATAATTAAAAATAGAAGCAATTAATTTATGACAATGATTAATATAAGTCTCAGATAAAGGTTTACCAGTTTGAGGATTATTCGAATTTCTCATTTTGTCATATAACTTTTCTAAATCTTGTTCGGTTATACTCCTTATTTTAATATCTCCCAAACTAGGTAAAATCCAATTATTAAGTAATTGTTTATACCCTCTGACAGTATTAAGTGATCTCTTTTGATATTTAGTATCACCTAAGTATATTTTTGAGGTTTGAATAAGAGTATAACCACCATTTTCAGCTTTAAGTCCTTCTTCTTTCATTTGCTGTTGCAATTTTTTCATTTCATCTCTTCGTTTTATTGCATCTTCTTCAGTACCATATACTCTTTCAACTATACGATCACGAGTACCATCATCTCTAAAACCATTACTTAATTCGATTCTAAAAACGCCTTCTGCTTCTGTATATATATTTTTCATTCGATTATCATTTATTTTACCTATATATTATCCCCCCTAAACATATCTTTTATTTATCTTTTCATTTTCTTTAACAGTAATTTTATTACTTGCAAGATATCTTTCTATATCTTTAACATCAAAATAATTTAATTTTCCAATTTTAACAACAGGAATAAAACCATTTTTAATGGCTTCATTTAATCCATAATTACTTATAGCAGGATACCTGTTTAAAACTTCTTTAGTTTTCAATAATATTTGACTGCCATTGTTAACTTCATTTTGTTTTTGATATTTATTAATGATTGTTCCTATTTCAATTAACATATCACCTAAATTGTTAATATTTATCCCCCCTTAAATACTTATATATGAATTATATGAATTTTCATCCATTGATATGTTTTGGGTTTTAGATAATATCTTCTCATAATTATTTATTATCATTTTTGAATAATTAACAATAGTATTAAGTGAATCATCGATTTCCTTAAAATCCTTATTTCTACTCCAAGAATAAAGGTACATGTTTGAATATTGACTTGTATCCATACCTAACAACATACGCAATTGCTTCTGCTTCAGTTTCATATTTATTTCTGTATTCTTGATAATCCTGATTATTATTGAGTAAGTGTTTATGAGCAAGAGAGTGAGCATATTCATGAATAACAACTTTTAATCTCATAAGATTACTTAACCCCTTATGCACAACTATTGTGGAATTTTTAAAATCACAATATCCTTTAGCTCCTGATTCTATTTTATCCACATATTTTACTTTAAAGCCGTCTCGATATATAGCTTTAATAAATAAATCTTCTATCCCCTCAGCACGATCATCTTCCATAATGGGATTTAATTTTTCATTAATTTCATCTAGTGGCATATTAGTTTGACTTGCATCAAACACCGATCCGACTTTAAAATTACTTAATTTTTCACTATGAAATGTTACTGAATCATCAAATTTATCTTTGTATTGTTTTAATTCAGTCTCATTCAAAGCAAAGAGTGGTTTATAATCATATTTTCCATCAATACCTGTCTTAATTTTAACTATTGTATAAAAAGTAGGAACTAATATTTTTATGCTTTGTTCACCAGAATTTATTCTATATCCCATTTTGTTAAATGTGCGAAGTGGAGCAACATAATTTGCATTAGGATTTTGCATCCATATTAAACATTGATTGTTATATGAATAATTATTAAATTTAATTATATTATCTAAAAACTTTTTAATGTCACTCTCAGATTTAAAACTTTCAATAGCTTGTTTTTTTAAATCAAATATAATTGATTTAACATTATTTTCTAGCTGTTCCTTTTCTTTTTCATCTTTAGTTTTATTAGCTTGAAAACTTAATTCATTTATATTTTTTAATTGTTCTTCTAACAAACATCAATCCTCCTTATATATTTATATCTTTTATATATCCATTATCAATATAATCAGACAACCACATAGCTCCAAATGTTTCTCTTATCTTTAATCTAAACATGGCAAGTTTACCAAGTTCTAAATCTTTGTTATTAAGACCAAATGCTATATTAGTTAAGTTTTCATTTCGAAATGAATATACTTCATCAAAAGAAAAGGAATCACCAACAATTCCTTCTTTCTTTAACATATTGGTAATGCCCTCAACCCATTCGTTGAGATCACCACCACATCCTTGTAATATTAAGTATTCATAATTTTTGTCTCTAAGTTCTTTAACTTCACTACAAGATAATTTTTTAATTTCTATAAAAATTCCTCCTATATTTTAATATCCATAAATGGATTCTCAAAATCTTTTCCAACTATATAATTATAGTGATTGATGAAATCCAAATAATTAAGTTCTATATCATCTGAACCATCAGAATTTCCTGCAAAAACTTTTATTGTTTTACCATCATTATAGAAAGATGCAACACCACTTAATCCAGTTTCAATATTTTGAACATGTAAAAATAAATTATCATCTTTTAATAATTGAGTTTTAATTTTTTCTAATTCTTCTAATTTAACATCAATTGCAGTTTTTACTACTTTAAATTGATCCTCACCAATAATTAATCCAAGTGATGAGCCATTACTCCAAGTCATTTGAATTGTTCCCATATCATCTACAAAATCAACAATGCCATGTGTCCCTGATGGAACAGCTTGAGAATCTTCCATACTTATTAATTCAATTTCGGTACCTTTAGGATATTGTTCCTTAATTCTTTTAATTTGATAATCTTTTAACATTTTATTCCCCCTTATATCTGAATATCATTTAGAATAATATTATAATCAGCTTCTAATGATTTTATAGTTTCCTCTTGAATGTAATCAACTAAATCAGGATCATCACAAATCATATCAACAATCCACATAACATCATCTAATCCTGCACTTTTATTCACTCGAGCATTATACATATTTGCAAGTTGTTTTCCTACTTTTTCTATATTAACTTCTTCGAAGATAAAATCATTTTCACCTTGATAAACTCCACTTAATTTAAGTTTTTCAAAAGTGTCTTTTGTTTTATTAATTGCGTCATCTGATTCATCACTATCAACTTTTATAATTTTATTAGTACTTGAACCTTTAACTCTTATATATTTTGAAATAATTATTCCTCCTTAAATACCAATGTCAATTTCGTCATCATTGAATGCACTATACATTTCATAGTTCTGATCAACTGGTTCTATATATTCACACATAATCGAAAGTGCCTCTTCATAACTTCCAGAAGATGTAACTCTATTAGCCATTTCTTTTGCTTTATCATAATATCCTGCATCTTTTAATGCACGACTACATATGCCAATTAAATTAAATACATTTCCATCTGCTCCAATAATAGGGGCAACTGGTTTATTTTTTTCTTCCATTTTAATCCTCCTTATATTCTAATTCCAACATCAATGTTGTAATCTATTTCTTTTTCTATAAAATCTCTTAATTTACTTTGCATACCTAACATCAAAGTAATATCACTCGTTAAGTCAGGTTCCCACGTTTCAAAAGTGAGGTTATCAAATTCATCTTTATAATTATTTGTATATTTAGAATACCTTAACCCCATTTTTCCATTTTGAACAATTAAATCACAAAAATATAAATTATCTAAATCTTCAAATGTGACTAATTTATTGTAATCATCATATTCTAAATCTTGTGCATCTGCCCCAATATGCTGTAAATCTGCAAGACATTTATGCATTTTAAATTTAGTATTATATTCTTCAAGAAAATGTTTATTAAATTGCTTTCTAATTATGTTATATGTATGATTAACAGCTTTATCATATTCATCATATTTAAAATATTTTGCAGACTCCCAAGCAATATCATTAAACATATCGTTATTATCAGAACAAGTACGATCAGCTGTAATAACCATAATGTTATCACTATTGCGACTTTCACAAGCCCATATTAACAATTCATTATCCGTAGTAGGTTCATAAATTGTTAGCATTAACCCTTGTTCCCTACAATTATTAAATGTTTTATAATATCCTTGCAAATTATCTGAAACATTTTTTAGTTTTTGTTCTAATTTATTAAAAAAATTTTTGCTTACTTCCAAACTTCGATTTTTAGTAATTTCTATTTTTATTCCTCCTTATTTTACATTACAAAAAAGAGCAGAATTATATCTACTCAAATATTTTTTATAACTAATCGATAAATTGTAATTTATAATTCCTTTGTTATTATTTATTCAACATTTTTAAGTGATTCTATCATATTTATCTTTTTTAGATTATAATGTGTAACTATATTTACGATAATAGTAAAAAATATAGTCATCAAAGCAGATATAACATAACTTAATATATCAACGTGCCTAATAAACATTATATAATCTGGCTCACAAGTAGATATAATGAAATGACTTAAATATGACCCAAACAATAAACCTATAGCAATTCCAATAATAGTTAATAAAACATTTTCCCTCGTAATATATCTATCTACCTCATTATGATAAAACCCTAATACTTTTAAAGTTGCAATTTCCCTTTTTCTTTCACTAATATTGATATTCGATAAATTATATAAAACGACAAAGGCTAGTAATGCTGCAGCGATAATTAAAATTGCTACAATTGAATCAATAGAGCCTAGCATACTATTGATATTTTCTTTTATATCTTCATTATTTACAATAGAAGTTATTTCATTTTTACTAATATACTTTTCATCAAATTGATTGCTATCATGTTCATTTAAATTATCAAAATCTATTAGAAAAGAATTTATTTTATAATTTTTAAATGTATTTTCATAAGTATTTTTATTGATATATAAATACTGGTTAATATAGTTTTTTATAATATGTTCTACAATAAGTTCATATTTATTATTTTCATCATCAAATAGTATAAGTTTATCTCCTAGATCTATATTTAAAAGAGTTGCAGTCTTTTCGCTAATAATTACCGAATTGTCGCTAGGAATTAAATTTGTATTATCCTTATCTTTTACACTATCTAATGTTATTACATCTCTTAATTCTTCATTATTATTTGCAACAATCATTGTCACTTCCTCAGTATTACCTTTATATCCAACTGTGATATTATCAATGTTAGTTTCTACTATTTTACGAATAGATTTTTCGTTTTTTATTTCTTGTTTTACCACATCATAATTCGTATTTTCTTTTAACATCACAATTTTTTCATAATTAAAAATATGTTCAAACTGATAATTTGTAACATCTTTTAAGGAATCTTTCAACCCAAATCCTGCTAATATTAAAGCAGTACATCCGGCAATTCCAAATAGTGTTGTAATTACTCGGCTTTTATATCTAAATATGTTTCTAACGGTTATTTTATTAGAAAAATTTAATCTTTTCCAAATAAACGGAATATACTCTAAAAGTATTTTCTTACCACTCTTTGGAGATTTAGGTCGCATTAAATTAGCAGGTACATTTTTTAGATTCTTTATGCATATAAATATTGCTGTACCACAAATACAAAAAACACATATTAAAAGACCAATAAAATTAAAAAGATTATTTGATTCATATATAAATTTTGGTATAAAAAATAATTTTTTATAAATATTCCAAATAACATAAGGGATTAAAACAGACCCTATCAATATCCCTAAAATACCACCAGTAATGGTCGCCAATAGTGAAAATACAATATATTTAGATGTTATATGAAAATTATTAAAGCCTAATGACTTTAAAGTTCCATTTTCAGTTCGATCTTCTTCAATCATTCTCATCATAGAAATAAGACTAACTAAAATGGCTACACAAAAGAATATAATCGGAAATACATTACCTAATTTGTTTAGATTATCACTAGCAATCACAAGGTCTTTATAAGAATCATTATCATTTCTATCAAATATGTACCATTTTGGCTTAATAAAATTACTCTCATCTAACTGTATTCCATATTGATTTGCTTCTAATATTTTTTCACCATAAAGTTCGCTATACCTAACATCTTGTCTTTCTTCTTTCATATTCTCTACAGAATCAATTACTTTACTAATAGTATCCAAATACTCATCACTATTTGTTACCATTTTTTTTGCTTGTTTTACTGTAATATAGATATTGGTAAATGCTTCTTCTTTGACTACTTCTTCATTTGCATAAGCATAATAATTAACTTTGCCATTTCCAAGGGTAGTTGTAGGTCTTTCAGTTGAAAAATATATTGGACTAATAACTGTACCAACAATTTTCTTTTTCTCATTCATAATTGTAATGGTATCATTTATTTTTAAATTGTTTTCTTCTAAAAGCAATTTATCAACAACAATTTCACTATTGTTACTAGGAAGTTTTCCATCACTCAAATAAACTTTGTTAATATTATTATTAAGTCCTATAATTCTTAAAACAAACTCCTTATTATCCAGTTCTAAATAGGTATCTTTGGTGTAAGTTCCTATTACTTCTTTTACATCATTTATTTTTTTTAATTCTTCTATATCATTATTAGTTAATCCTAAATTAGAAATAATTTCGATATCATAAACATTATTTTCGTCATAATAATTGTCTAATGTTTTTAACATATCAGGTCCACAAGACTGAATCCCCGTAAAAAAACCTACTCCTAAAAAAGCCATACAAAACAAGGAAAGAAACCTTTTATTATTATCTTTTATTTTCTTAAAAATATGTTTTAATAGTTTATTTTTCATCTTACCACTCAACATCCTCCACTCTTTTAGGATTTTTGTTTATGATAATTTCATCTACGCCACCATTTTTAAACTTAATTATTTTATCAGCAATCAAAGAAATAGCAGCATTATGTGTTATAATGATTACTGTCATTTTTTCCTTTCGGCAAGTATCTTCTAATAGTTTTAAAATTTGTTTTCCAGTTTTATAATCTAAAGCACCTGTTGGCTCATCACATAAAAGTAATTTAGGATTTTTAGCGATTGCTCGCGCTATAGCGACTCTTTGTTGTTCTCCCCCAGATAATTGAGCAGGAAAATTGTCCTTTCTTTTTCCTAATCCCACCTTATTTAAAATAGTGATAGGATCTAAATAATCTTTGCATAATTGAACTGCAAGTTCCACATTTTCTAATACTGTCATATTTTGAATAAGATTATAAAATTGAAAGACAAAACCTATATCATTTCTTCTATATTTAATGAGTTCTTTTTCTTTTAACTTATCTATTCTAACTCCATCAACTATAACTTTACCACCAGTTAATGTATCCATTCCTCCTAAAATATTAAGACAAGTTGTTTTCCCTGCACCACTTGGACCTAATATACAAACTAATTCTCCTTTTTCAATTTCAAATGAAGTATCCTTTAATGCTTTTATTTCTACTTCTCCCATTTGATAAATTTTATCTACTTTTTTAAATTCTATATAAGCCATATTTTCATCTCCTTAAAAATTAAATACTTTTTTAAATTCTTCTATAATATCTTCCTTACAAAAGATAAGCAAACCAATAAAAACCAATAATCCTAATATTGTGCAAATATAAGAGAGTATTTCAAAAGTTGTTAATTTAAATACTAAAATAAGTGGAATCAAACCAATAAGGCAATCAAGTAATATCGTTTTTACAAACTTAATAATATATGAAATTTTTAAAACAACTTTATAATTTTTCAGAATAAATTTAACTAATATATAATTCGTTACTAATCCTAATACTACAAGTTTACTTATATAAAAAGACTTGGATATTACATATTCAGCAAATGCAAACAATACTCCTAATGTAAAGGAAACAAATGATAAAACTTTATAAAGTAAAGTGGGATTAGAAGTTTTTATTTTTAGAAAAACATTATCTGTTTTTTTCCTGTCATCCTAGAATTAGATAATGGACACATTTCAAAATTACCATTAAATTCAATATTACATTTATTACATTTTCTCATATTTCCTCCTCACTGATATTCATAACTCCATTTATGCCACTCTCTTTAAAAAACGACAAAAGTTTTTGACAATATCATTATTTACATACTTTGAAGAAATCCCAATTGATAAATCTGCTTTAAACGAACATATTGCAAGTTTTAGAGTTCCAGTAGCATTCAATACATTAAAGATTTCGATATACCTTTCTAGTTTTTCATCAACTTTTGTTGCTCCAATATTAGAGAAACAAGAAGTACAACCAGTAGATGAAATTAAATCTGCCATTTTTAGTACTATAACTTTAATAAAAATTGGCACAAATCTAGCAAAGACATTTTTTTCTAATGAAATCATTTGATTCATTCTTATTTTAATCTTTCTATTGTAACATTTTTTTTGCAACTCGCTATTCACACTATGAATCACATCAGCAAAATCATAATTTTTAGAATCAAACTTATATGTAACAGATCTAAGACCAAAAAAATTTCTTGAAGTAGAAGATTTAAAAAATTGTCTTAAATCAACTGGTATATCTATCTTTATACTTTTATTTAATTCTAGTTCTTTCATCATCTCTTGATAAGAACATATAAGTTATAGTATTTTTCTTTTTTAACTTCAACAATTTTATTGGAATTTTCTAAATAATACCAAAATATTCTTTTTTTTAAACGACAATTAAAGTTAGAAAAATACTTTAAAATATCATTAAGAGCATTTTGTAATATTTCTTCATCTATTACTTCTTTTAAACTAACTGAATATCTAAATACAGCAGGTATTTTATTTTTGTTTGTAAAAGAATAAAATTTACCAACGTTATCAAGTTTATACCAATTATTCCTTACCATAGAAACTCCTTTCATTCATTTAATATTTTATTTATATTAGCCATTATTTCAGTTAATTTATCTATATCTTTTGAAGAAATTTTATTTATTATTTTATTTAAATCTGTTAACACATAAGCAATTAATTTATCAATATATTTTTTACCGTTGGGTGTTAATTTAATATTTGTTTTTCTTCTATCATTTTCATCTATATTTATTGTTATATATTTTTTTCATACAAAGAATTAAGAATTGATGTAATTCTTTGTTTACTTACACTTAATTTTTGACATAAATCACTTGGTGAAATATCTCCTTTTGCTAACTTGAATTCTAGCAATGCTCTTTTTTCTCCTTGAGCAAATTCAAAAAAGTTTTTCATTTTTTTAGAAGAATACAAATTATACAATTCTTGTATAAAATCATTTTTCAATTCAATACCTCCATGCCATCATTTAATAGTACAATACTATTTTATCAAAAATCTTAAATAAAAACAATAATATAATAAAAATTATTGATTAAAATGCACAAAAAAAGCTGATCTAGTTTATCATTAAATTTGTCATACAAATTATTATTTATTTGTCATTTCTATATATAATTACACCATCATTTTGACAAATTTTATTGCTAAATTAAAACATCCAAGATTCATCCAACATTTCTAGTATATATCCAACATTTGGAAGTAAAATAGAACCTTGCAAGCCCTTTAATTAAAAGGGATAAATCGAAAGTATGGTAGAGTGCTTCCATATTTTAACTCAATTTTGCAAGTGCAAAATAAGAAATGATAGCACTATAAATCCTTTATTTATAAGACATTAAGTATAATTGTGCTATCAATTTCCTTATCCTGCTTATTATTTACTTACTTATTTTTCATTAATCATCTCTTTAATGGTAGGTCTAAATACTAATCCAAATGTAATATCTTTGCCTTTAAATAAATTTAAATCTATTATAGGTATCACTTTCAACAATTCATAATTATCTGATATTGCAGAATCAAATACTGTCATACCATTTTCAGTTCTATCTCCTTTATCTTCACGATATTCAATTTCAAAATATTCTCTTAAATAACCTAAATATTTATTTACTTGCTTTCTTTTCATTGGAGAAGATACTAAAACCATTTCTTGTTTATGATTAACTTCAAATGGTAATTTATAATCATAAGCACCAACTTGTGTTAATTTAACTGCTTTATCAATAAAACTACTTCTAAAGTTTATTTGCTTAATATCTAAACTAACTGTATCAGTTTTATCAATCACAATATTATCTATATATTTTGATATAAATTGTTGTTTTTCTTCTTTTGTTTTTATATCCCATTCAAATTTATAAAACTCTTTTTCTTTATAACCATTATCAATAGATATTTTTTCTATATCTCTACGGGCCATAACTTTTTCTATTGTAAAAGTATGAGTATCTAATTCATTTAACTCTTGTTTTTTATTATTTAGTATTTCTAATTTTTCATTTATCTTTTTTAGATCCTCTTCAAAATCTTTGAGTTCAACTATACCAGTTAGATATGCTTTTTTAATTCTTTCTTTTTGTTTAATGTATCCCTCAATTTCTTTATCTAAATTAAGGTCAGTATTCTTATCTTTTTTATCTGCAAGTATTGGTAAAAAGAAGCTATTACACATTTGTTCAAACTCTAAAAACTCATATATTGCTTTTATCATATATTCTTCAACATAATCTTCTCTTAAATTGAAATGACAAAACTCACAATTATAATAAATATATTTTTTCTTTTTACCACCTGAACCTTTACATTTCATTATTCTTCCGCATTTAGGACATATTAATTTTTGAAAGAATAAATAAGTTCTAGTTCTTGTATAGGTCCTTTGATTGGCTAGTTTTTGCGTTTGGCATTCTTCCCACATAGCACGAGTAATTATAGGTTCTACAACATTCATATAAATAACAGTATCACGACCAATTTTTTTAGCTATTCTTTTGTATTGTTCATAGTCGCCCATGTAGATTCTATTATTTATAATCTTTTCTATATCAGTGTCATACCAAGATTTGTTTAACACTTTTTCTTTATTAAAAATATTAGATATTTGTTGATAACTATTTCCCTCTAAATAAAGATTAAATATTCTTTCAATAATATGTCTAGTTGTTTCATCTATGATAGTTTTTTTATTTCCATCTTTTTTATATCCAAGTGGAATAACACCGGGTAAATGTCCTGACTTTATAGCACCATTAAGTCCAAATTTTGTTCTTTCTGATACGATTTCTATTTCTAGTTGTGAAAGAACCGTTAACATTCTTACAAAGAATCTTCCATTAGCAGTACTAGTGTTAACGTCATCTCTATCACATACGAGATAGCAATTATATTTTTCTAGGATATTAATTAGTTCTTCTAAGTCGCGAACGGAACGAGTAACTCTATCTAACTTATAAGCAACTATATAATTTATTTTACCTGTTTTAACATCATTAAGCATTTCTTGGAATTTAGGTCTATGTTCCATATCTTTTGCACTTATTCCAGCATCTTCATAAACCTTAAAAACATTATATCCTTTAAATTCACATAAACTAAGTAGTTTTTCTTTTTGCTCTGGCAAACTAAAACCTGCACGAGCTTGATCGTCAGTACTAACCCTAATGTAAATACCAGCATTCTTTATTTCTTCTTCACACATTCTTATCCTCCTTAACAAAAAAGGGCGAAGCAATATTTAGGTTATAAATACTACTTCACCCAATAGGTTTAATATTTTCTATAACCATTATAACACAGATTTCGTCATTATTTTAGTTTTTTAATGAAATCTTTTAAATCAGATAGTTTTATTTTGGTATTTAAATCTCTGTAGTAAGCAAATTCGTGTCCATTGAATAAAAGATATGTCTTGTTATTAATAATTGCTCTATGAGGCTCTAAATAGCCTATATTGGTAGGCTCTAATTTTAATAAACTACCATTAATGAAAATAGGTTTAGTATTATTAAGTCTACAAGCCCATTCAACTTTACTTTTAAGTTCATGATTTATTTTAATTTCTTGTTTGATTATTTTTATCATAATATCATCAACACCTTTCTTAAACGACAAAAAAATCAATCATTTCTGATTGATTTAATCATTAACATCGCTTTGGTGCGACGATTTTTGCTTCTGGAGCAGATGATGGGAATCGAACCCACGTTAGCAGCTTGGAAGGCTGAAGTTCTACCATTAAACTACATCTGCACTTCTTAACGACATTTACAATTATACAGAATAAATCTCGTTAAGTCAAGCCCTTTTTTATCTTTTCATTACTTTTCTTAGAATTTCTTTGTCAGCAGTAAGTCTTCTTTCTAATCTTTCCTCTTCTAACAACTCCATTAAATCACTATAATTAAACATTGCTATTTTCCTGATTTTCAAAAATTTACTATCTATATAGTCAAAATCCACTTTGTCAAACATACCTCTTTCAAAATAATAAAATGAGGTTAGTTCTTTGTTTAACCTAACTACTTCTTCACTAATATAGTTTTCCCCATCATAATGAATATCCATAACAACTATATTGTTTACTCCATCTGTTAAAAGTTTCTTATTACTTTTCTTATAAACATACTTTAATATAACATTTCTTTTCTCTTCCAAAGATAATTCAAACGGTTCAATTTTAAATCCATGTCTTTGACCATTATCATTTAATCCCAAATAAATCTTACTTAAACTACCATCAATTTTCTCAACAATACTACCATTCACTATATCTTTGGCATTACTAACATACTTATAAAACATATTACTTGTTTTATTATCTCCATCCATTAATGCTTCTTTTTTAAGTAAATCAAATAAATGTGAATTATAAAAATACTCCACTTCATTTAACATAAGCATTTTAACCATCTCTTTATCCTTTACCAAAAACTCTAACTTCACAATTAACCACCTATATTCATTATAAAGAAAAACTATTATGAAGTCAACATTTACAAAAATTTAAATTTACTATATCATAAAGCATATAAAAAGTGATATAATTATATCAGGAGATGTTTTATATGAAAAAGAAAAAAATAAAAATAAATTATGGTAACCTATTTTTACTAATTGTTATAATTGGTTTCATTGCTTTTGGAGTTGTATATCTAAACCACAGGTTAAATTATAGTGATGAGGATACAAAAACACCAACTAATACTACTAACACTAAGAAAGAAACTGATGAAGTTGTAAGCCACCTTGAAAACCTTGGATACACAAAAGATGAAATAAGTAATATTTCTAAAAACTTAAGTAAGCAAGATATTATGAAAATAAACAAAAAATATTCACATTTAAGTGAACTATCAAATATCAAGTATTTCCACATAGAAAACTTAGAAAGATACGAAAATTACTTCAGTAAAGAAAGCAATATTGAAACAGTTGTAATGAACGTAAACACAAGCTTAGATAAAGAGTTCTATACAGATATCAAAGAAATAACTGACCCATACGATACTTTAGTTTTAGTAAATAAGTTCTATGCTCTTCCTAGTGGAATTGAACCAAAAACTCTTATAAATATTGAAGGACAAAAAATGACACAAGAGGCAGCTGACGCGATGAAAAAAATGGTAAGCGATTTAAGAAATGAAGGCCTTAAAATCATACTTCAAAGTGGATACAGAAGCGAAACAAGACAAAAGAATTTATATGATTGGTATGTTAGCGTGGATGGTGTAAAGGAAACTGATACTTATAGTGCAAGACCAAACCATAGTGAACACCAAACTGGGCTAGCAATGGACTTAAGTACAGATGGCACTCTTAGTGAGGCTTTTGAAAACACTGAACAATTTAAATGGCTTAATGAAAATGCACATAAATATGGTTACATCTTAAGATACAAAAAAGACAAAGTATATATGACTGGTTACACATATGAGCCATGGCATTATAGATATGTTGGAGTTGAAGTTGCAACTATCATAAAAAATGAGAACTTAACATTTGAAGAATACTATGTTAAATATAAGGGACTTTATTAAAAGTTCTTTTTCTTTTTATACTTAACAAAAATCAAATAAAATAAAATACTCATTATAATAAATACTACTGAGATTATAGAAATTCTAATTATTTTAAGTTCAAAGTTATCAAATTTTTTCTTATCAAAAAAACTACTTTTTAAAGCTACTGCATTTACCTTAACTTCCTTGTTAATCTTAACCTTATAAACACTTTCATTCTTTTTATTTTCACTTATCACTTTTATTGTAATTAAGTCACCTGTTTCGTTTACCTTAACATTCATTTTAGGATTACTTACTTTATAAATTACTTCCAAGTTTTCATCTTCCCCTTTATTTAAACTTATTTCATAATTAAAGTTATCACTTTTAAAATCAATATTATATCCAGTAATACTAAGATCTTCTAATCTAGAAGTTTCATTGTCAAATACGTCTTCTCCCCTAGTGATATTCAAAGTATAACTTTCAGTCAAAATATCATTAATATATGAATTAATTTCAAAAACATTTAACCCCTTTTTTAAACTTTTACTCCCAGTACCTGTAATTAATTCATTTTCCTCACCAGTAGCATTTATTGTTATTATCTCAGTACTAGAAAGCACATAAACATTATAAACACGTGTTTCTTTACTAAAATCAGGCACAAGTGTTTCTCTATTGATACTGATATTTTCTATTGCATTTAATTTTATAGTAAAAAGAAAAAAGGTTAATAATAAGCTTAAACTTTTCTTCATAAGTATCACTCACTTTATTACACCTATTACTATGTCCTTTTCTTTAGTTTTAATACTAGTTATTTTAATAGAATTAGCTAATTTGCTTTCCATATCATTTACATAATCTTTATAATATATCTCTCCAATTATGTCTCCTATTTCTACTTTATTATATAAAGTTTTAAATAGCCTTACACCTACAGATAAATCGATATTGTCTTCCTTTTTAACACGTCCAGCGCCCAAGCTACTTACTAACTCTGCTATTTCTAAAGGTTTAATTTCACTAATGTAACCACTCTCTTTAGACTTTACAATAGCTTTATTTTCACTTAACACTACACCACTTAAATCTCCACCTTGGTTACTTATCCACTCATAAAACTTTTCTTTAGCTTTACCATTCTTTATTACTTCAATCACTTGCTTTCTTGCTATCTTGTAGCTTACATTAGCACCTAAACTAACCATATAACTTGAAATAGTAGTAACTAACTCTAAAAGTCTTTTTTCTTGTTTACCATCAAAAAACTCTATCGCTTCCTTTACTTCAATTGCATTTCCTACAGTATAACCTAGTGGAGAGTCCATACGAGTTAATACACAAACTACTTTTCTATCAAAATACTTTCCTATTTTAATCATATACTTAGCCAAAATCTTAGCATCTTTAACGTTCTTCATAAACGCACCTTTTCCAACTTTAAGGTCAATAACTATATATTTTGCACCTGAAGCTATCTTCTTACTCATTATGCTACTAGCAATTAAAGGAATACTTTCAACTGCACCTATCTCGTCTCTTAAAGCATATATTTTTTTATCAGCGGGAGCAAGTGCACTTGTTTGACTAATTACACTAACACCAACATTATTTACATTATTACGAAACTCTTCATTAGTTATTTTTACTCTATAACCGGGAATGCTTTCTAACTTATCAATAGTTCCTCCTGTAAACCCTAAACTTCTACCACTCATTTTCATCACACCTATACCTAAAGCGCTTACAATTGGACTTACTAAAAAAGTTACTTTGTCTCCAACTCCACCAGTAGAATGCTTGTCTACCACAACCTTATTTATATTGCTTAAATCAAGTACCTCTCCACTTTTAATCATCGCGTCTGTTAAATAAAACGTTTCTTTATAACTTAAACCTTTCTCTTTAACTAGTAACAAAAACTTACTCATAACGTTTTCGCTAACGCTTTTATCAAGAAAACCATTTACCATAAATGCTATTTCCTCTTTTGTTAGTCTTTTATTATTCTCTATCTTATTTAAAATTGTTGTTTCTCCTTCCATACTTCCACCTCTCTTAAAAGATTTGAATTATTATAACTTTAACTTTTCTAATTAATATTTTTTATTTACTACATATTAATTATATAATAAATATGAGGTTTGTCAACAGATTTTTAGTGGGGGTAATCTATATTAGATAATTACTATCATAACTTAAGCCAAATATTCAGGTGGATTTAGTTATGATATAAGAGGTAGAAGTACGGAAAGAGAAACAACTTTGAATATTATTCTAAAGTAGCGTCTTCTAGTTGTAATACTTTATCAGGATTTTTCTTCGACATTACAAAACTTAGTTTTTCTACCAGGACTTCTGTTATATATTCTCTTGTATCATCTTTAGTATAACTACTAGTTTGTATTCTTCCCTTAATTCCTACTGTGTCTCCTTTTGAACAATATTCACAGGTATGCTCAGCTATCGTATTCCAAAGGACACATCTTACAAAATCAGTTTCATAAATACCATCTTGATTTTTATAGTCTCTATCAACTGCTAAATTAATAACTAGTCTTTTATTTCCTTTTTCACTAGTAATAAGCTCTGGGTCTTTAGTAAGACGACCTAACAAAATCACATTGTTTATCATGCTTTTCCTCCTTTCGTGACTACACTATAACACATTATTTTTTTTAATGCAAATGCACCAATTTTAAAAATTAACCCATATTTTTTGACAAACTCAAACGAAAAAAATTAAAAAATTAAACAAAAATAACCCAAATTATTAAAATCTGGAGTTATCAACAAAATGCAAAAATTAACATTTTTTTATATTTTAAACACTATTAGTACCATATATAGTACCATTTCTATTTATTTACAAATTCCATAATAGCTTTGTAATCCATAAGAGCTTCCACCAACTTATCAATTTCTTCATAAGAATTATAAAAATATAAACTTATTCTAACCGTATCAGTAAACCCACTTTCATCTTTTAACATCTTTGTACAATGTTTTCCACTTCTAACACATATACCATGAGTATTTAAGTATAATCCTAAGTCTCCTGAAGTAATCCCATCAATGTTAATTAAAACGATGCTAGATAGTATATCTTCATTATAAACTTTAACATAATCTATTTTTTTTAGTTCATTAATCAAATACTTTCTCAAGTGTTTTTCTATTCTCTCAATATTATCAAGCCCTACCATATTCAAAAACTTTATTGCTTCACCAAAAGATATAATTCCACTTATATTAGGAGTACCTGCTTCAAATCTATAAGGAATTTCTGCTAAACTAATATCACTTTCATGATAATTAAGATTCATTCCACCACCGAAATTAACAGGCAACATCTTATCTAGTAACTCTTTTTTAGCATAAAGAACACCAACACCAGTCGGACCACACATCTTATGAGCAGAAAACGCGAGCATATCTGCGTCCATATCTCTAACATCAATTTTTGTGTGTCCAATTGCCTGAGCTGCATCCACAACTACTATAATACCATGCTTATGTGCATAACTTACTATCTCTTTAATATTCCTTTTATCACCTATTACATTTGTAATATAAGCTAAACTAATTACCTTCGTATTCTTAGTAATACACTTCTTTATACTATCTAAACTTAAAGTATTATCTTTATCTAAAGCGGCATACTTTATTTTAAAACCAATACTTTTTTTCAACATTAACCATGGTAAAATGTTAGAAGCGTGTTCTGCTTTATTTAAAATTACTTCGTCATTACTAGATAAATAATTCTTAAAGTATCCATTAACTACTAAATTTAAACTATCAGTAGTATTACTAGTAAAAATTATCTCTTCTTTATGTCTAGCATTAATAAAACTCTTGACAAGTTCTCTTGTATTATCTATCTCATCATCAACTTTAAAGCTAATATTATAGTCTCCTCTATGTGAATTGGCAGTATACATACTCATATACTCTATCTCTTTATTTATCACTTGTATAGGCTTAAAAGTAGTCGCAGCATTATCAAAATATATTAATTCTTCCTTTTTCATAGGAAAAAACTTATCTACATTCACAAACATCACCTACACTATATACTATGTAAAACTAATTATTTAGTATAGTTATTACTCTTGATTAATACCGTTTTTTCTTTTATAATTAATTTAGAGGTGAAAAAAATGAAAGATTGCTTATTTTGTAACATAATAAAAGGAGAACAAGCGTCATACACTCTTTATGAAGATGATGACTTAAAAGTAATAATGGATGCATTTCCAAATAGTCCAGGACACACTTTAATAATACCAAAAGAACATTATAAAGATCTAGATGATATAGATATAGAGCTATTAACTAAAATACTTAAAAAGGCAAAAGATATAAAGAAATTACTAGAGACTAAACTTAATCCTGAAAGTATTATACTTGTACAAAATAATGGAGAAGCAGAAAAAATTAAACATTTTCACTTACATTTAATCCCAGCATACACTATAGTTCCAGACAAAACAGTAGAAGAAATGTATAAGCTTATCACAGAAGAAAAATAACAGCCACTCGACTGTTATTTTAATTTAGCACGATTTCATAAGGGTTTGTTGCTGTTGTGTCTCCACTAGAACAAACTACATCTGAATTTAGTGATATAACTGTACTTATTATAGCCCAACCAATTACAGTTTAACTCTATAATTCATCAGGATTAACAAGTCACCTACAACAAATACTCAAGCATATCTAATACTATTTGTAAGTTTGCACTACTTACATCTACAGTTTTCCCCTTCCTATTATTTTTATTGTAAAGTAAGCTAGTGATACACTAAGTACTACTACAAGTAAGCTTACTATTACAAGTGTTAATTGTTTTCTTTGCATATTACATCTTCCTTTCTTTTTAAGACACGAAAAAATGGGAAGAGTTATTATATCCATATAAAAGTAAACGAAAACAACTAGAATATATTAATATTCTATATAATACCCCTTATATACAAACTACTCTTTCTATTACATTAAAATGATAATAAAAAAAGTACTATTTTTCAAGTACTTTTGATTATTTTGCTATTTCTTCAGCTCTAGTCTCACGAATAACTACAACTTTAATAGTACCAGGATATTGCATTTCTTCTTCCACTCTATCTTTAATATTTCTAGCTATTTTATAAGACTCAACATCATCAACTTCTTCAGGTCTAACAATTACTCTTAATTCTCTACCTGCTTGCATTGCAAATGTCTTTTCAACTCCAGGAATAGAATTACCTATCTCTTCTAATTTTTCTAATCTCTTTACATAGTTTTCTAATGAATCATTTCTTGCTCCTGGACGTGCTGCTGAAAGTGTATCAGCTATTGCGACTAATTCACTAATTACATATTTAGGTAACTTATCACCATGATGGCTTTCAATAGTATTTATTATTACATCATTCTCTCCATACTTTTTAGCAAACTCGCTTCCTAATTCAACATGAGAGCCTTCCACTTCAAAGTCAATAGCTTTCCCTATATCATGAAGTAGTCCTGCACGTTTAGCAAGTTGAACATTTTCTCCCATTTCACTTGCAAGAAGCCCAGCTAAATTAGCAACTTCAATACTATGTTGTAAACAATTTTGTCCATAACTAGTTCTAAAGTATAATTTGCCTATTAAAGTAACAAGTTCAGGATTAACCCTAGTAACACCTAAACTAAATAAAGCTTCTTCTCCTTTTTCTCTAATAGTTGTTTTAAAGTCTTCACAAACTTTATCATAAATTTCTTCTATTCTAGCTGGATGTATTCTACCATCTTTAATTAAGTTTTCAATAGTTACTTTAGCTATTTCTCTTCTAAGTGGGTCAAAACTTGATAAAACTATTACTTCAGGTGTATCATCAATAATTAGATCAACACCAGTAATTGCTTCAATAGTTCTAATATTTCTTCCTTCCCTTCCTATAATTCTACCTTTCATTTCATCATTAGGTAAAGTTACAGTACTAACTGTTTGCTCATTTGCAACATCGGTTGCATACTTTTGCATACTTGATACTAAATACTCTTTTGCTTTTCTATCAGCTTCTAATTTAGCATCATTTTCTCTTTCTCTTAAGTAAATCGCAATTTCTTTAGACATATCTTCTTCAACTTTTTTCATGACTAAATCTCTTGCTTTTTCTTTACTAAATCCACTAATACGTTCTAACAACTCAATTTGTTCTTTCAATATAGACTCCATTTTTGCGTCTTTCTCTTGAATTTCCTTTTGTTTGGCCAATAAATCTTTATCTCTTAAATCAAGATTTTTTTCTCTTTCTTGTAAAAGTTCATCACGTTTATTTAAACTATTTTCTCTACTCTCAACAAGATTTTTAAGGTCTTGAATTTCTTTTTTCTTTTCCTTAATTTCATTATCAGTATCTTGTTTAAGTTTATAGCTTTCTTCTTTAAGTTCAATAATCTTATCCCTTTTAAGTTTTTCGGCTTCTTTTGTAGCCCTTTCAATTAATTTATCAGCTTCTTTTCCAGAGTTTAATATTCTTAATTTATTCATTAAAAGTATTATAAGAACTCCCAAAAACAATCCAACTACTACTAGCAAAATGGAGAATCCGATATTATCCATAATTTCCTCCATTACTATATATTTAGTCTCAAGGTATTTTTAAATACCTCTAATTCTATTTTAAAGATATTTACTCCTAAAGTCAATCTTTTTTTTCAAAAGAAAAAGAAAAATGCCTACTCAGCACTTTCTTTAGAATCCAAACCATTTGCACCATTAAAATTATAATGCGCTCTTACTTTTTCATTAATTTCATTAAATAATTCTCTATTTTCTTTTAAAAGAATTTTAACATTTTCCTTACCTTGCCCTATTTTTTGTCCATTATATGCATACCATGCTCCACTCTTTTCAAGTATACCCAAGTTAGAAGCAATATCAATAATCTCTCCTTCTTTACTTACACCCTCTCCATACATAATTTCAACTTCAGCAGTTTTAAATGGAGGAGCAACTTTGTTTTTAACAACTTTAACAACAGTTTTATTTCCTATTACATCAGTTCCTTGTTTAATTTGTTCAGCTCTTCTTACATCTAATCTTATTGAAGAATAGAACTTAAGTGCGCGACCACCTGGTGTAGTTTCTGGATTACCAAACATGACTCCAACCTTTTCTCTTAATTGGTTAATAAATATACATATAGTATTAGTTTTGTTAATAGCACCGCTTAATTTTCTTAAAGCTTGACTCATTAGTCTTGCTTGAAGACCAACATGAGAATCTCCCATTTCTCCTTCAATTTCAGCTTGTGGAACTAAGGCAGCAACTGAGTCAATAACAATTATACTCATAGCTTCACTTCTTACAAGTGCTTCGCATATTTCTAAAGCTTGTTCTCCAGTGTCTGGTTGGCTTAATAAGAGCTCATTAATATTAACACCTAGTTTTTTTGCATAGACAGGATCTAATGCGTGTTCTGCATCTATAAAAGCAGCTCTTCCACCTGTTTTTTGTACTTCAGCAATTGCATGCAGTGCAAAAGTAGTTTTACCACTAGACTCTGGTCCATATATTTCTATAATTCTTCCTTTAGGATACCCGCCAACTCCTAAAGCTATATCAAGTGCTAAACTTCCACTTGAAACAACATCTATATCTTTTAGTCCCTCTTCACCAAGTTTCATAATTGCACCTTTACCAAATTGTTTTTCAATATCTAACAATACTTGTTCAAGTGTTTTATCCTTTTCTCCTTTGTTTAATTTACTCATAATTATCCTCCTAATCTCTCTTATGAATTAATTATATAACAAACAAATATGTTTGTCAATATTTTTTTCAAACACTTGTTTACAAAAACAAACATTTTTCATTAAACACACAATACAACTAACTTAATTGTATAAAAGAGAAAGAAAAAAGTCAAGAAAAAAACAGAACTAATCTTCTAAAAGATATTTTCTGTTCTTAGTATAATATTCTATTCCACTAATTATTGATAAAACAGTTGCTATCATGATCAATGTATCAGCTACTCTAATACCCCATATTTCAAAAGGCAAGTTATAAAATAACATCAAAGTAACGCCACACATCATAAATATTGTTTTTAACTTTCCTGCTTTACTTGCACCAACTGAACCGATTTTACTTCCTACAATCATTTTAATACTATCAACAATTGTATCTCTGCTAACTATTATTACAGGAATAATTACATTAATAAATCCATTACAAGCAAGTACTATTAATACTCCATTTACAAGAAGTTTGTCAGCTATCGCGTCCATTACTTTACCAAAATCTGTTACCATATTATATTTTCTAGCAATGTGCCCATCAATAAAATCTGTAACAGATGCAATTAAGAAAAGTACACCTGCAATTAAATATTTAACATCTACTCTTATTGCTTCAGTAACCTTTACAGCTGGTAAATCAAGTCCTATCTTCTCCATTGGCACAATAAGCAAAATAAGAACAATAGACGACATAATTAACCTTGATATAGTAATTTTATTTGGTAAATTCATAAATAATTTCACTTCCTAAATTTAAATTTAATTCTCTTTGTTTATTTAAAAATACATTCAAAATAATTAAAGTAATAGAAACTAATATAACAGTTATAACACTAAAGAAATAAACAGGTTTCATTTTAGCATTTCTAACTTTCTTTCTAGTATAAGGACTACTTATTCTTTTTCTAGTCTCTTTTTCTTCAAGTTTCTCTATTTCTTTAACCTTTTGCTCTATTTCTTCAACTGGTATTTTAGAAGTATAATCAAACACAAAGTCATTAAAGTCTTCCATTAATTCTTCTTCGTTAACATTTAAATAAGTAGCATATTTCTTAATTAGTTCTTTAAGAAAAAATATATCCTTAAAAGCATTAATATTACCATCTTCTAAATTCTCAAGCTGGGCAACTGTAATTTCTAAGTCTCCTGCAGCCTCTTCCAATTTAATACCAATTTCTTCTCTTCTTTCTTTAAAGGTATTTCCAATCTCTTTCACTAGTACACTCCTTTTATTTATATAAACATCTAATAAGCCATTTTCTGTACCCTTACGGGTGGTAAACATTTATCTAGTTAACAACTCCTACACTCTTTTCATTTCATTTGTGTAGACTCCCCTACCAAATTTGGGTTTCTCGCTCGCGGGGTTTACCTCGTTCCACTCATTTTATTCCTAAAATGCATCGTCTCTATGGCACTTTATGACTAATCAAAGAAGTTCTTTCTTTTTTCGTCGCCGTTAGATTAATCTACCTAGAGTTATTTTTTCCTCTAGCACGAACACTATAGTCATCTCAGACTATGCGAGTATGGACTTTCCTCTACATAATTATATGCAGCGTTTACCTAAGATATTTATTCTTCTCCATAAACAATTTTTTCAAGTTCTCCAAGTCTTCTTAGAATATCTAAATTAGTTTGGCCACTACTGCCTTCTGCAACACTAAGAGTACTCTTTAAGTTTCTTATTTCATTTTTAAGTTTTGTATTTTCTTCCAAAACTGCCTTAAGTTCAGTATTATATTTTCTTAGTAACTTGTCATATTCTGTATAGTCTTTAATAATAATATCTAAAAACTTATCTACTTCTTGAAGCCTATAACCCCTTGCATCAATTTTAAACTCTTTCTCTAAAATATCATTTGCTGTTAAAGTTATCTTATCATTCATTATAACACTTCCCTTTTCCATTATAATTGTACAATAACTTACAAATTTTGTCAAACATTAAAACAAAAAAGCAAGTTAAAGTTTTTTATTCTTAAACTTACTCTTTGTTTCAATTATACTCATTGTAATTTCACTTATCATTTCGTCAAATTCCTTTAAGACTTCCTTTGTTATAATTTTTCACCTCAATATTAATATAAACCATTTTTTTAATCTTTTCATTAAATTAGACAAAACTAGATATATTTTTTACTTTAATTTAGTAATTATTAAACTTGTGTCAGTCTCTTTTTCATTTTTAACTTTAATTTTATACACCACATCTGTATTTAATTCAGTATTTATTAATTTATATAATGGTGTCATATCAACTACAAAGTATTCTACAGTTTTTTCATCCATTTTTAAATAGATATAAAAGTCCTTTTCATCTAAAGTATATAAACGCGTATTATTTATTTCATTATATAAATTTATTACATCATTTAGTTTATATTTAAGTTTTATAATACTTCCGTCATTCATAACAGTATGTTTTAAATTGAATAGTTTTTTAATATTATCTAATGTAATAAAAGTTTTATCATAATTAAAGCTAACAAACTCAGAGTTTTTAATAAATTCTTCATTTTCCAATACGTAATACTCTTTATTATACTTAACAAACTCTGTTTCTTCACCATGATAGCTCTTTTTTCCAATGAATATATCTTTTTGTTTTTCATAGAATAAAGTAACTGCATCATCTTTTAAAATAGCTTGAACTTGAAGTGAATAGTTATTTATTTCTATTTTATCAATAAAACTCAAATCGTTTTTATTTTCTTCTGTTTTAACTTGTTTATTATTATTAGTTTCAAATCTTAAAAAGACAATTAGTAAAATGAAAAAGCCAAGATAAGCTAAAATTTTTAATGTGTTTTTTTCCTCGGTTTTCATTACTCAAAACGTTCTCCCAATAACATACCTTTATATCCATTAATAAAGTCAGATACACTCATTTCCTTTTTACCAGCTGGCTTTAATCTAGTAATAACAATGCTTTTACTAAAACACTTTACACATATACCATTTTTACTAGCCATAGTAATTTCTCCAATAGTCCCTTCTTCACTATCAGACATCTTACTCTCTGTAATTTTTATAACTTCACCATTTAAAGTTGTGTAAGCAACAGGATATGGATACAATCCTCTTATCTGATTAAACACTTCTCTATTAGACTTATTAAAATCTATTTTTTCTTCCTCTCTACTTACATTATAAGCATACGTCACTTTCTCTTCATCTTGTTTAATTCTATCATTTGTCCCATCAAATATACTAGGTAAAGTTTGAATTAAAAGTTTACTACCAATATTCATTAATTTATCATGAATAGTCCCAACATTATCACAGTCCATTATAGGTATACTTTCTTGTTTAATTATGTCTCCTGCGTCCATCTTCTCACTCATATACATTATAGTGATACCTGTTTCTTTTTCTCCATAAATGATTGCCTTATGAATTGGAGCTCCACCCCTTAACTTTGGTAAAAGTGAAGCATGAACATTAACTGCTTTATATTTTGGTGCATCTAAAAGTACTTTAGGTATTATCTGACCATAAGCACAAGTAATAATAATATCTGGTTTAGCATTAAGTACTTCTTCATAATCATTTCTAATTTTTTCGGGTTGAAATACTGGTATACCATTTTTAACAGCAACTTCTTTTATAGGGGTAAACACACTTTCTTTATGTCTTCCAACTGGTTTATCAGGTTGAGTTACAACTAACACAACATTCGTGTTTTTTATTAACTCTTCTAAAACAGGTACTGCAAACAAAGGGGTTCCCATAAATACTACTCTTTTATCTTTCACTTATATCATCCTTTCATTAACAACTTAATTATATCAAACTATTAAATCAAATTCAAAGGATTTACATTAATATCAACACTCACTTTATTAGTGATATATGTATCATTAATGTTTTTTAAAACCTTAAATATATTTTCTTCCTTTTTATATTTTATTATAATTTGAAAATAATACTTATTCTTTAACTTAAACACACTTGCTGTAGAAGGTCCTAAAATTATAAAGTTACTGCTTAAATTTTTAGATAAGTAATTCTTAATCTTGTTTGCTTCATCCCTTGCAACTTCATATGTAGTACTAATTATTTTAATTAGTGTTAAATAATAATATGGTGGATACTTTAAGTCTCTTCTTATTTTCATTTCTTTATTATAAAATGATAAATAATCATGATTTTTAACACACTCCAAACAATAATTGTCTTTATTATATGTTTGTATAACTACTTCGCCTGGTAGTTCATATCTTCCAGCTCTTCCACCTGTTTGAGTAAGTAATTCAAAAGTTCTTTCTCCACTTCTAAAGTCAGGTATGTTTAAAGAAGCATCAGCATTAATTACTCCTACTAAAGTAACATCTTTAAAGTTAAGTCCCTTACTTATCATTTGAGTACCTATTAAAATATCATACTTGTGGTTCTTAAAGTCTTCTATTATTTTAGCATGACTTCCTTTATTTCTAGTAGTATCCAAATCCATTCTAACAACTCTAGCATTAAACTCTTTACTTATAATACTTTCTAGTTTTTCTGTACCGAATCCTAAATCTTTTATAGCTTCTTCTTTACAACTAGGACATATATTAGTCATTTTAGTTGAATATCCACAGTAATGGCATCTTAAATTATTTGTAGTTTTGTGATAAATTAAAGATATATCACAGTTAGGACACTTCCATACATATCCACATGAAGAACAACTCATGAATGTAGAGTATCCACGTCTGTTTAATAAAAGTATAGTTTGTTTTCCATTTTTTAAAGTTTCATTTATCTTATCTTTTAATACACTACTTATTACATAATTTCTTTTTTTAACTTCATCATTCATATCTACTAAAATGTAGTTAGGTAGATTATTACTTATTCTCTTAGTAAGTTTAACTAGTTCAAACACACCTTTTTCTCCCCTAGCAAATTGTTCAAGTAAAGGTGTTGCACTTCCCATTAGTACCAAAGCATTATGTGTTTTAGCTCGTTCAAATGAAACATCTATAGCGTTATATTTTGGGTTTACATCTTGTTTAAAACTTGGACTTGAACACTCATCTATTATAATAAGTCCAATATTTAATAGTGGTGCAAAAACAGCACTTCTAGCACCTACTACTATATTAACTTCTTTATTAACAATTCTTCTATACTCGTCGTACTTTTCTCCTTCACTTAAAGCACTATGTAAAACTGCTACACGACTTCCAAACTCACTTAAAAACCTATTAACAATTTGTGGGGTTAAACTAATCTCTGGCACAAGCATAATAACATTTTTTCCATTATTTAAAGTATCATTAATTAATTTAATATATATTTCAGTTTTACCACTTCCTGTAACACCATATAGTAGCACCTTGTTATTAGTGCTATTCTTTATTTTAGTATACGCTTCATTTTGTTCAGGAGTTAATTCTATGTTTTTCTTTTCTTCCTTAACAAAATCAATATTTCTATTTACTTCAACACTTTTTAAAACTACTACATTGTTTTCTATTAACTTTCTTAAAGAAGGAGAATTTATTTCCTTTCTAAGCACATCCTTTTCCTTTAAAAGATTAAGTATTTCTATCTCTTTCTTATTTTTTTTGTGATTAACTATATAGTTATCCACATCCATTTCTTTATTTAAACTTACATAAACATCTTTTTTAATATTAATATTTGCTTTAACACTGGCTTTCAAAGCCTTTGGAAACATCGCCTGATATGCACTTATTCTAGTTGATAAAGTAGTATCTGAGATAAACTTTCCTAGTTCTAATAACTCTTCATTTAAACAAAATGTCTTTTCAACTATATTTATTACTTCTTTATATTCCATACTAGGGTCGTATTTATTACTTAAATTTAATACAAACCCTTCAACTATCTGACTACCAAAAGGAACTAACACTTTATGCCCTACTGATATATCTTTAGACAAATTTTCAGGTACTACATAGTCAAAAGTCTTATCTAAAGATTTAACATTGTGTTCAATTAATACACTTGCTATCATAAATAAGGATTACACTCCAATTCATGTAAAAGAGTTGTAGTAAACCCGTGCCCTGGATATAGTTTAATTTTCTCGTCCATCTTTCTAAGTGAACTCAAACTATATGCCATTTCTTCATTGTCTCCACCTTCTAAATCTGTTCTTCCTATTGTTTCATAAAATATAAAATCCCCTACAAACATATCATTACTTTCTTTAAAGTAAAATGATACACTGTCTTTTGAATGTCCTTTAGTTGGTATTACCTCAAATTTAAAATTTTTAATTTTTTGTTTTCCTATAGTTTTATAGTCATATACACTAACATTATATTTTTTTACTAAACTATCTAAAGCACCCACATGATCATAATGGTAGTGTGTTACAAGAATTCCTACTAATAAAGCATTTTGACCCTTTAAAACATTTTCTATTTTTTCCACTTCACTACTTGGGTCAACCACAAGAGCATAACCATTATTTACTAGAATATAACAATTATTATCAAGTGGTTCTAAAATTTCTCTTATTATTTTCATACTTCTTCACCAAACATTTCTATCAAAGCATCTAACTTATCAATTACTCTATATCCCTTTCCATTTAATTTAGTTGAAAATCTAACAGGTATGCCGCCTTCACTTTCCCATTCTCTTAAGTTTCCAGCATAATCATCTACTAAAATAGCATTTTCTGTATGTACCATTTTAGTCTTACTTATCTCTTTAGGACAAATAATTACTGTTATATCTTTAAAGTGCCTTCTTATATATCTAACTTTATCAGCACCTTCCTTAATTGAATTACAATGTGTTAGAATATTCACATCAAATAATTCGCTTGCAATTAACTTATTTATACACTCCACCGCGTCATTAATAATATATTCGTCTTTTAATATCTTTTTAAAGTCATACCCTTCATAAAACTTCGCATCATTTGTTTCAAAACCTGACGCTTTCGCATCATTATATAATATAGGTATTGTATCTAATATTACTCCATCAAAATCAATATACAATTTTTTCATACTCATTTCCTCCTATAGTTGTTTTTCTCCTTATTATTTTACATTAGGTATTTCACTTTTTCAAGTCAAAACATTTTCTTAACTTGTAATCTAATGATAGCATAAAATATATTTGTTTGTCAATACAATGTTTGTGTTTTTTAGTAATTTTCATAAACACTTAAAAACATTAGAAGTAAGTTAAAATGCTTCTAAATAAGGCGATATTATGAATAGTTTTTATAATATAAAACTATAAAAACTTATAAAAGAAAAATTCAAGTTGCAGTTAGCCTATCCTATTTAGCCCCAACTTTCTTAATCAGTGGAGTTCTAAGAAATATAGTAGTCAACACCACTTTAAAAGATTTATATTTTGTAGTGCTAGATAAAACTAGCACAATTGTAAAACTTTCTTATTTTCTATATATATCTTTATCGTTAGTAATATCTCCATCTGCACTTACTGGAATAACTTCCCCTAAATACTTACTTTCAGGTTTAAAAATTGCTTTAACAAAGTCTTTATCTCTTGCAAGTACTTCTCTAATATCTCTAATAAACTGTCCACTATACCTAATAGTATCAGCACTAACGCCATAACTTTCTAGACCCAGACTTTTAGCAATATAAAGTGCTCTATAAAGGTGGTACTCTTGAGTTACTATCACAACTCTTTTAGCTCTAAAAATATTTTTAACTCTATAAATACTATCATAAGTAGAAATACCAGCATGGTCCATAAATATACTGCTTGAATTAATCCCTTCTTCTACTGCATAAGTTTTCATTACGTTCACTTCATCATGATTTTCTTTCATATGGTCTCCACTCATTATGATTTTCTCACTTACCCCATCATTAAAAAGCATAACTGCAGTGTCAAGTCTATCCTTTAACATAGGACTAGGTTTGTCGTCATACACACCAGCTCCTAAAACAACAATACAATCTATATCTTTTAATTCACTATATTCATTCACTATTCTATCCTTTGTACTAAAAACAACATATAAATCTATTCCAAAAACAACTAAGGCACTTATAACAATTAAACACACTAAATATTTAAACATCTTTTTCATATAAAACATCTCCTACTTAATTATAACATACCTTAAGACAAAACTGTAAAGAAAAACTAGGCTTAAATGCCTAGCAAACACTCTCTTTATCAAATTTACCAACAATATACTTTACAAAAGTGTTTAACCTGTCAAATATGTGGACACTTGCAATTGCAAATAATATGTAAAGAAGTATTGTATTAAATGTAATTTGTGATAGGTCAAAGAAGTCATACCAGAATATCAAAATATAGATAAATAAGGCTATTAAGAAAGTCACCAAACTTGCTCTTAAAGTGTTAAATGGTTTACAAAGCCTAAACAAGAATATAAATCCGGTTGTACCTGTCATTATTACAATTAAAGTACTTGCTAGATTAGCGTCTATATTAAAATGGTCTTTAAATAACACTATCATAACTACATTAAAAACAACTGTTAAAGCAGCTGGTACACTTTTACTTACTACTTTCAAAATAAAGTTACCCTTAACTCTTTCATTATTAGGCTCAAGTGCTAGTATAAATGATGGAATACTTATTGTACAAGATGTAATTAAACTTAAATGTATTGGTAAATAAAAGTATTCACTTTTCATAAATAAACAAATAACAACCAATATTGATGTAAAAATAGTCTTTATTAATAATAAACTTGCACTTCTTTCAACATTGTTAATTGTTCTTCTTCCTTCAGCTACTACTTTAGGTAAACTACTAAAATTTGAATCTAAAAGCACTAATTGGCTTACGTTTTTAGCAGCGTCTGTTCCACTTGCAACAGCTATACTACAATCACTTTGTTTAAGCGCTAGAACGTCATTTACCCCGTCTCCTGTCATCGCAACAACGTGTCCTTCTTTTTGAAGAGATTCCACTATCATTTTCTTTTGTTCAGGTTTAACTCTACCAAAAACATCATATTTTTTAACGTTTTCACATATATTATCTTCAGTTAACAAGCTTGCATCCATTCCTAAAGCATCAACTAGTCCTGCACGTCTTGCAATAGATGTAACTGTTTTAAAGTTGTCTCCACTTATTATTTTAACTTTAACACCTTGCTCTTTAAAGTACTTTAATGTGTCTGGCGCTTCTTCCCTAATCTTATCTTGTAAAAGAATAAAACCAATTACTTTAACATTTTCTGGATTATCTAAATCACTTTCCATGCTTTTAGCTACAACTAAAACCCTATAATCAATATATTTATCTATTTCACTAGTATATTTTCCAATTTCACTTTTTAAAACAAATTCACTAGCTCCCATAAAGTAGATTCCATGTTCATAAAAAGATGCACTACTAAACTTTCTACTTGAAGAAAACTCTAATCTTTCTTTAACTGTCCATACGCCTTTATCTTTATAGTACTTTTTTATTGCATCCATTGTCCCATTACTATTATTAAATGCATAAGCTAGATTACTCAAAGCTTCATCCATTTCTTCTTTGGTCACTCCGTCACTTGGTATAACATCTATTACTTCCATTTCTCCCATTGTAATAGTACCAGTTTTATCAAGGCATATCACGTCAACCCGTGCAAGAGTTTCTATACAGTATAGTTGCTGAACTAGCACGTTTACTCTTGATAGACGAATAACACTAACAGCCATGACTGAACTTGTAAGAAGTAAAAGTCCATCAGGTATCATTCCAATTAAAGCACCTACTGTATTAAATATAGAGCTAGTAAAGTCCCCATTTGTAACACCCATTTGATTATACATAAGAACTATACCAACTGGAACGATCACAACTGACAAAACTTTCAAAATGCTTTCAAAAGACCCCATTATAACAGAATTTACTTTCTTATTATATTTAGCTTCTGCACTTATTTTAGAAATGTAGTTTTCTTTTCCAATATGAGTAACTCTAACATATATTTCACCACTTACTATAAAGCTACCTGACAAAATATTTTCTCCTTCTTTTTTAGAAATCGCATCAACTTCCCCAGTTATAAAGCTTTCATTTACTTCAGCATTTCCTTTTATTATAACCGCATCACAAACTACTTGATCTCCAGCATCTAACTTTAACACATCATCCAACACTATTTCATTTAACATAAGTTCTTTTTCTTCAGCGTCCCTGATAGCCGTCACTTTAGAACTTGCTAGTACACTTAGTTTATCTATTGTCTTTTTAGAAATAATCTCTTGTACAGTGCTAATAATACTATTAAATATAATAACCCCCATAAAAGTACAGTTTTTAATACTTTCAAATAACTCTCCTCCAGTTATACCTGCGATTATAATAAGTACTCCTAAGATAGTATTTATAAAGTTAAAATATGTAAAAAAGTTATCTCTTAAAATTCTAGGAATAGTTTTTGTTGGTGGCACATCATCATAGTTTACCAAGTTATTTTCTATTCTTTCATTTACTTCACTACTTGTTAAACCCTTTTTATAATATTCTTCATTCATAACATAACCTCTTCTATCATAACATTTTAGCATATTTTTAGTTAAATATAAACTACAAAACCAAAGAAATTGTTAATAAACTCACTTTTTTATTAATTTAGTTTTTTTATATTTCATGTTTTACATCTAGTACTGGCTTAGATATTCCAGCACCAGTATTAGGTTTAACTTGAGAAGTATAAATAAAATCCACTAGATACAAGCCTACTAACACTATACAAATACACCTTTTAATTTCAGGTTTAATCTTATTAAATAAGTTATCCAAAATAGGCGCTAGTAAATAAGTGAAAACCATTCCACCCAAACCAAAAAGTATTAGTCCTTCTAAGCAAACTCTACCCTTTATGTTAAGAAAATACCCATTATAATTCCAGTACCTTAAATGTTTAAAAGTCTCTAAATACCAAGCTGTTGTATATTCAATTATCCCGCAGGTTAAAAATGACATAATAAATAATTTCCACGGATGTTTTCTAAAACCTTTTAACAAAATCAAAATTGCAAGACCACCCCAACCATAAATAGGTAACCAAGGTCCATACATTGTCCCACGATTAACAAACACTCCATCATTAATTAAATGTAAAACAACTTCCCAGCTCCACCCTATAAAACTAAATGTAAAGAATAATAAAATGTATGAAGTTAAAGTATAATTTTTGTCATAATTTACATTAAATATACTCTCTCTTTTATAAGCACAAGGACACTTACTATCACTAATAGTTTCTACTTCTAAGCATTTATCATTTAATAAATATCCTAAATCTAAAGTATCTTTTTTAACTCGTAAATTCATATATAATTCACTATAAACAGTCTCTTTATAAACATTAGTATAGAATATGTTAAACAAGTCAAACGTTAAAAATCCAAGTATTCTATATCCTAAAATAGATAAATCCAACTTAAACATATTAAACTTTTCTCCATCAGTTAAACTTTTTGATAATCTAAACGCTTCTTTACTACTAATATTAGGGTTTTCAGCTAGAACATAGCTAACCATAGAATATTCATAAAGCTTAATAAAGAAACCTACTACTGTAAAACACCACAAGAACAAATAGATATCCTTTTTAAGCAAAGTTATACTTAATTTAAAGTTTTTCTTTCCCTTATACACACATAATGAACTATCTAATTCAGTTTTATATCTTCTTTCTTCTAAGAAGTATCTATTCTTTCCAATTTCTAATACTTTAATAAAGAACACCCTAAACAAAACAACTAAAATATTGGAAATAATTATAATAATAGCCGCACTTAATTTACCACCTAAAATCTTATTAATACCATTTAACAAACTAAATGTTACTGAATTTGTTTTTGTCACTTCATTTATAACATTTGATAACACCCCATGAGTATACTTATTTTTTACATAATCTTCATACTTTTTTTGAGTATCACTCTTATTAAGTAACTCATCTAATACTTCAGAATTTTCTTTATAATTATTTACATTCTCTACATTATCTTTGTTGGTTAAATCTACATTTAAAATATTATTATTAGTTAAAGTTAGGCTTCCATAAAGTATAACCGAACATATAAAAACCATCAAAACATTCTTAAAATAGTTCCTCTTTAAATTCTTTCTTGCTTCTGTTTTAATTTTACCATAATCCATAATACTACCTACTTTACATAAATTTTACCAAAGAAAAATGAATACTTCAAGTACTCACTTTAAACAAACAAGAATAGCTAACGTTAAAATTAACCACTTAATTTCATAATTAACTTCTTCTTTAGTTAGACCAGCTGAAAAACTATATCTTACAATTCTATTTAAACTAACAGGTATTTCTAGTTTACCATCAAACACCTTAGTAATTAAATCCATTGCAATTTCTTCTGCTTCTTCTTCTAAGCCACCTTTTTTTTCTGCATTAGAAAAGAAGTCAAGAACATCCATTAACCTATGAACATTCTTTTTAAAAATATCTTTATCTTTAGTTTTCTTAACTAAAGTCAAGTAATAATTAAGAAGTCCCTCTAAATCTCTACTACTTACCACTTCATCAATTTCATAATGATACTTTATAGAAAGTATTTCCTTAATAGTACCATCAATATTTTTTACATTTTTCAAATTCATATCTTTTTCATCTCCTACTACATTAATTCGTGATTTTTCTCTATAATAATAAGGTATCATTAAATAAACTTGTTACATAGATGGTATGGTTAATTCATAGTAATCTTTATACAATAAATATATCTTATATATAAAGGAGTGATACTTATTAAAAAGAAGAAAAACTACGATAATCATTCTCGTAAAATCCTAGCAAACAATATAGTATACTTTAGACTAAAACTTAACTGGTCTCAAGAAGATTTAGCTGAAGAATTAGGAACAACACCTACATATGTTTCTAATCTTGAAAATGCTAAAAGAAATATGCGAGTTGATTATATCGGGCACATTGTAAATACACTAAAAGTTTCTGTACAAGACTTATTCATTGAAAGAGAAGAAGTCAAAAATCACAGAAAACCTAGACAATAATTTGAATAACAGAGTTATTCTTTTTTTGTACCTAACTATATTATAACAATACTATAGAATTTTTACTAGATGTTTTTTGTAAATGTACACCTATTTGTTACAATATTTTAATAATTAAACATTTTTTTAACTTTTTTATAAAATTTTTTTCCTAAAGATTTTAAAAATTAGAAACGTTTTTTAAAAACTCATACATCTTTTAACAAAAACAAGCATCAATTTTTAAAATTGAAGGCTATTGTTATTGTTAGACTACAAAACAAGGAACGCTTATATTAAGTAACTACCTTTTCAACTTGGCTCATTCCTGGAAAAATTCAAGCTGAGAAAGAACGATAATGGTTGTAAAAACATAATTGATGTCCTTATCAATGTGTTATCAATACTAACTAAAACGCAAGAAAAAAGACACCTACCTTAATAATAAAGATAAGTGTTAAGCTATAAAAATACTTACATCGAATAAATAAACGTTCCTTTCATTAAATATATTTTCATAATTTATGCTAGTTTTTTTCATACAGAATTACATTTATTCTTATTTGCTGTATACCTTCAACATATAATACTTCTAAATAATAATCATATTTAATACGTCACTTTCTTTAATAGTGAGTTCTAAACATTCTATAAATACTTTAGCACGTCAGTTAGTTCTTCGTCTATCTAAATTCAAAATTTTCTTTTTAACTCATTAAAACAGCATGAACTACAAGTCTTCTATTTATTCCACTACAAGTGCTTAGCGTTAATATTTTATCTGTACTAGTTACTTCCACGTTAAAGTCATTTATACTTTTTGATTTAATATCACTCACAAATTCTAAAAACTCTTCATCTAAACTAAAACTAGTTTTTAAGTATTCGCTTGTATTATCTACTCTATAAATTGAAAACACTTTCCACTTCATTTCCTTATCTAGCGAGTTAAATGTAATTACCAAGTTATCTTGATTTTTATACCAACTACTACTAGTAGTGTTAAGTAACTCTCCAAACATATATCCACTTTTTAAATTATGTCCATAAATTATAGTATTTTTATCTAACTCTTTAATACCATTTCTATAGTCCATAAATACCCACCCTGTTCTTACTTGATTACCATAAATATCATGTGATAAATAGTATTCATTATTATTTGTCTGTGTTACAGGATAATTTATTTTTGTATTATTAACTTTTAACCATCCTACCACGTCTTTATTTATAGTTAATAGTTTATCATACGTTGTTGGAATATTTTGATATTTACTAATATATATAGTAGTACTTGTATCTTCTATATTATCATTATCACTTGTTGTATCATCTACTTCATCAATACTTGGAGTTAATTCAATATCTTTTTCAAGCTTTCTTAAATTAAGATAGTTTATGTATTCATGATACTTACTAGAAATAGTTATAAATAAAGCAGCATACATTAAAAATATCATACAAATCTTAAGTCCATTTATAGTAAGTTCCTTAAATATTCTATTATTAAAGTACTCTTCTTCATAAATAAACCTGATTTCCCTGTCTTCATTAGAATACTTCTTATTTAACTTTCTTAAATACTCCACGTCTTTTCTTATCTCTAAAGCATTAGAAGCATTTTGATGTATAAATATACTTACATTCTTAAATTTATAAGTATCAAGTTCTATAATAATATACTCAATTATATCTTTAGAATAAACATACAAATCAATTAATTTTAAAGAGTTATTAACTTTTAAAAATCCTCTTAAATTTTTCTTTACCTCTTCTTCAGTATAAAAACTTATCTTTTTTCTATAATATATACTTTTTAAATTTTTAAAATTATTATTTAATATAAAATCTTTGTCAAATTTCATGTCATTGTTAAAATTAATTACAACTTTCTTTTTACTTAGTTCATGTACATAATCACTAGGCATAAAATAGCACTCTACACGATTTATGTCTAGTATAATCAATTTATCTAAGACCTTTCTTGTCAAGCTTTTGTCAATATCAAACTTAATTTTCTTAACACTCATTAACTCTCCCATTACTAAGAAAGACTCAAAATCAAGATAAACTACCCTTTCTACTTCATGTGAAGCAAGTACTTTTTTCACGTTTTCTTTGTTTAATTTTAAGTAATTTAAAGAGAAATATAGAACATTTTCGTCTTCTATAAAGCTTTTGGTATCAGTTTCTAAAACATAATAATTATTATTTTTCAATTCTATTTTAATAACTTTCATATAATCTATTTCTCCCTATTATTAATATTAACATAAATTTCACATATAATAAAGTTAATTTTTGTTGTTTTTTCTAAAAAAAATGTTATAATATAAATATAATAGAAGGAGGAAAGTTAAATGAAGAGATTATTTGGATTTGCACTTGGAGCATTAGTAGTATTTATGAATGTTTTACCACTTAAAGCTCAAAGTGTATATGGTGTAGAAATGGTTAAAGAAAACGATAGTGTTAAACAGTTATTTCCAGATGGCACTAATATTTTGAATACTATTGATACATCAAAGTCAGAATTTGAGAAAGGAAAAGTTGCAATTGAGATTACTATTAACAACTCTAAAAAGACTGAAGTTGTATATGCAGTTGATAATGGAAGTGCTAACACTATTAAAACTGAATTAATAGATGCTATTAAAACTAAAGCAAGTAATTTAGCAAGTTATAATAATTTATATCAAAGTGTCATTACTAATACTAATGAAGGCATTGTGTATAAACCATTTGATACAGATATTAGTAATTCTCTAGAAGAAGTAAAAGCTTTAGCAAGTGGTGAAAATGGTAGTTTCGATACACTTTTAAGTGAAGCTAATAGTAAATTTAGTACTGATACAGTAAATAAAGTTATTGTTTTATTTGTAAGTGATATGGGTAGTAAAACTACAGACGAAATTGCAGCTATTAAAACTCAAGTAGATGCATATAAAACTGCTGGAGTTAATGTAATTGTTTATGGTTTAGGACTAGCTGATTATACAAATTTTGATAATGTATTTGCAAGCACTACAAAATACCAAACTACTACAACTGACTTAAGTACTATCAGTTTTGAAAGTAATATTGTAAGTTTAATGCCTAGTAATAAAACAGCTGTAGCTACTAAAATTTCATTTGATAATTATATTTTAAATAATTTTGAAATTAAAGATATAGTAGCAAGTATGGGTTCTGCTTCAATGGACGAAAGTACTAACGAAATTGCTTGGGGTATAGGAAATATTAAAGCTAATGATATAGTTACATTAACTTATACACTAAACACTAAATCAGTAATAGACGAGTCACTAATTAATGTTGGTAGACTTAGAACTAATAGACAAATAGTAGTTACAAGTAGCGGTATCGAAAGAGGAACTTATCCTAGTTCTGATAGAATTGATGACGAAGAATGTAGTCCTGTTATTAAGTTAACTGAAGCTACAGTAGTTAATCCAGATACTGGAATGGCTGATTATATTATTGCTGGAGCTTGTATATTAGCTGTTAGCTTAGTTGGTATACTTATACTAAGTAAGAAAAACGAATTTAATAGATTATAATCCCTTATGGGATTTTTTCTTTAGATATAAAAACGAGTATTATAATTCATACTCGTTTTTTATTTGTGTAATAAGTTCCACTTTAATTTCTCCATTATCACTATTAATCACTTTTATTGCATTACCATTTTTAATGTATATCAGTAGTGGTACTTCACTTATTTCAATATTACCATATATATTATTTAACTTACTAGTATAATCTTTCTCATTTGTTATATCCAAATATATAAATTTACTTATTAAATTTTGTTTCTTCATATATTCATATATCTTTTCTTCTTGTTTATAAACTTTCTTACTACCAGTAGTAGTTACTAAAAGCAGTACATCATTCATTTCTTTAGTTGATACTTCTAACTCACTTAGTTTTACTTCTTCTACTTTATCCATTAAATAACTCTTACTATACTTTTCCTTTTTATAAGTATCTGACCAAGATTTTAAGTAAAACAAAAGAACTATAACTACTAAAAACAACACACCTAGCCCTATATAATTTTTTAAAGGTTTTTGTTTCATATCATCACCGCTTTAATTTTATCATAGTAAAGCAATCTTTTCAATTAAATATTATTATTATTTTACAAAATGTTAAATAAATCTCACATATCAATTATTTCATAAGTAAAACCCAAATTATCAATAAATTTAAACATATCCTTTATTTTAATAAATACAGTAGCAGTATTATCATTAAGATGAAAAGTTATAATATCTTCATTAAGTAATTCCTATCAATATACACCTTTATATCTTTATCCTTATTATTTAACAAACCAAAAGTGACACTACACCAAATTTCAAATTCATTTTTTCAAATAAATTTTCCTCACTTCCTAGTCTTAAACCTTTCTCATTTATTTGTTCACTTAATTTTTTAATATCTAATCTTTTATTATCATCTAGTATAAATAGACCTTCTTTTCTTTTTATCAGACATAAACATAGACTTAGATCTAACACCAATTTTACCTTCAATATATTTATCAGCTAACAAAGTTGTAGTAGCTGCTTCATGGTTTACAACTTCATAATCAATTTTCATGTTACTTAATTAATTATATACCTTTTCTTTCATTTCTTTTACTCTCCATAAACAAATCCATTCCATAACTTTTATTATCACCATTTATTACATTAACAATATAATCAGATATTTTTATTCCGTTATATTTCTTATTAACAAAATCTATCATTGTAATTGTATGTGTTGTTAATAAGTCATCACCTACTACATCACTCCATATATAAACAGAAGTGTTTGGTAAAAATAATAACTCATTAACCATTACTTCTAAATTATTTTGAAACGTTTTACCTAAACTCACATTAGAAGAAAACTCCTTATTATCTAAATAGTTTTGATACTTTATAAGAGTCTTATCTCTTAATGAACTAACATACATTATTTTTACATCTTTATTATTTTCACTTAAATACTTTAAATTATCAAGTACTATATTATTAGTTTTAATTCTACTAGTTATAAACTCTGGACTCTTCCAAACATCTTTCAAGATATGCTCCCACTCATCACTAATTAAAAGTGAAGCATCCACTAAAACATTTTTATTTTGAACATCTTTAAAGTAATCATTAAATATAGTATGAGATAGAATTGAAGAAGCAAACCCACCTGCAGAATAACCAGTTACTAACAATACTTCTGGATTATCTATATATTCTTTAATTTTATCCATTATCATTGTAAATCTAATATATCCATCTTGCTTTAATAGTTTATTTTCACTATTCATTCCTATATGAAAGTCCCCTGTAACATAGGGAATATTTATAAAAGTATAGTCATTAAATGGGTTATCCTTATCATCTTTAGATATCCCTACTAAATGATTTAATTCTTCATATTTAATATTATCTATATAATAACTTTTCCTATTAAGCGCGGTTTCATTATTAATTGATAATCCTCCACCATAAAAGTTTATTATTACTTTATTTTCTCTACCCTTTTTAATTAGAAAATAATAATCATTTCCTTTATTATCCTTAACTCCATCTAAAAGGACTTTGTACCACTTACCTATTTGATAATCATCTTTTATTATAGGTGCTCTTAAAAATAAAACAAATACCAGAAGAAAAACGATTAAAAAGAATAGAACGCCTAACATTAATTTAACTATTTTTTTCATACATCCTCCAGTTGTAAACATTATAATATATAAAATAAAAATTAACAATAAAAATATCTTATATTTTTCTCAAAAAAAATTGAGGATTCACCTCAACTTTAAAATTTGTTACAGCATCCCTCATTAACGTTACAAACTTCATTTTCTTCACAGCAAGTATAACAAGGGCTATAAGTATGTCTATAAATATGATGATTAATTATTCTAGTATTAATTGGACAAACATGTGGTACTTCATGAAGTATCTCTCTATGAATAACCCTTTCTTGTGGACACTCGTAAACTGGTGGTGTTACCATTCCAGCTATAGATGCGCTTGACATATCTGTATAATTACTTTTTGTTTCTTTGTATGTTTCCTTATTTGTCTCAACTTCATAATTAGCATACATCCCAGTATTTTGATACACTTTTCTTCACTCCTTACAATAATATCATATGTAAGGTTATCTTTTTTGTATGGGTGTCTACCTAAATACTAATCTTTCTTCCATTTTCACAATGAGTAAAAAAATCTTTTCCGCTTATATTAAATTTTGGCATATCATATTCATAAATTACAGTATCACTTTCTTTTAAGTTATACTTATCTATACACATCTTATTAAATCTTGATATAACTTCTTTTAATAACTCTCTTAAACTATTAAATTCTTCTACTCCTTTATATGGCATCCAAGCATTTTCAAAGTAATAATATTTATTATTTATAAACACAACTAAAAATGTATGTGTTGGAAAAAAAGATCCATCATAATTACATATAAAGTAAGACTTAGTTTTAACATTTAACTCATTAAAATATTTTCTTTCTAACTCTACTTGATCCCAACAAACTCCCATTTTATCTTTAATAGTCTTTTCAGGACTATTAAGTGTGTAATATTTTGCTAAGTCTTCAGTTTCTGATATATCTTCACCTTGATAAAGATAACCATATTCTATATCTTTCATTTTTAATAATACTTCATTTAGCATTTTATAAAGCCTCCTAAAATGGCATCTTCATATTTCCATTTGATAGTTGTTTCATCATCTTTTTCATTTCTTCAAACTGAGTAAGAAGCTTATTTACTTCTTGCACGCTTGTTGCACTTCCCTTTGCTATTCTTTGCTTTCTACTTGCTTTTAACACCTCAGGATGTGTTCTTTCATAAGGTGTCATAGAAAGTATTATTGCTTCTATTCTAGCCATTACTTTAGGGTCTATACTAATATTATTAAGTCCCATCTTTCTTGCTCCTGGAAGTAATTTTAAAATGTTTTCAAGTGGACCTAATTTCTTAATTTGTTTTAATTGAGATAAAAAGTCCTCTAAATCAAAATTACCCTTTTTCATTTTTTTAGCAGCATTCCTAGCTTCCTCTTCATCTATAACAGAACTAGCTTTTTCTGCAATACTAAGAATATCACCATAGCCTAGTATCCTATCAGCTATTCTAGAAGGAACAAATTCACTTAATCCGTCTAACTTTTCAGAGTCACCTATATATTTAATAGGAATATTTGTAAGATGTCTTAAACTAAGAGCCACACCACCCTTTGTATCACCATCCATCTTTGTCAATATACAACCAGTAAGTGGTAGTTTTTCATTAAATCCAGTTATCACGTTAATCGCATCTTGCCCCATCATCGCATCTATTACTAGTAGTATTTCATTCGCGTGAACTTCATTATTAATATTAACAAGTTCTTCCATCAAAACTTCATCAAGTTGTAAACGCCCCGCTGTATCTATAAGAACATAGTCGTATCCTTTACTTTTAGCGTATTCTATCCCACGTTTTGATATTTCTTCTGGATTACCCTTTCCTTCATCATACACTTCAATATTTAAACTTTTTCCAAGAGTTTTTAATTGTTCAATTGCAGCTGGACGATAAACATCACAAGCTATAAACATAGGTTTCTTATTAAACTTCTTTCTAACCAAATTACCTAGTTTTCCTGTAGTAGTTGTTTTACCACTTCCTTGTAAGCCACACATCAAAACTATAGTCATATCATTATTCATGATTAATGGACTTTCATCACTTCCTAAAAGTTCTACAAGTTCACGCCTTAAAATGCTTACAAATACTTCTCCAGGTTTTAAACTTTTTGTAACATTTTCTCCTATTACACTTTCCTTTACCTTATTTACAAATTCTCCAACTATTTTATAGTTTACATCAGCTTCTAAAAGTGCTAAACGCACCTCTCTTACCATTTCACTTATATTATCCTCTGTAATAGTACCATAACCTTTTACCTTAGATATAATACCATCTAATTTCTCACTTAAATTATCAAACATAAAGCACCTCTTTCTGTACATCTAATATTATACCTTAAATTTAGTTTAACATCAATTATGAAAGGTATAAACAAGCTATATTTTAGTAATTGAACATTTTTTAATCTTTTTACAAAAACTTTTCTTTACAGATTTTATAAATTAAAAGCGTTTTTTGAAAAAATTCCTATAAGTTTTGACAAAAACAGGCCTTAATTTTAAAAATTGGGCCTATTTGACATACATAAACTTATATGTTAGACTACAAAACAAGGAACGCTTACATTGGGTGACTGCCTTTTCACCTTAGCTCTCTCAGGGGAAGCTGGGGTGAGGAGGTGATAACGCGATAAGAGCTCTCTTTGAGACCCTTATCAAAGGGGTTATCTTTTTCTTACAAAAAAGTAAGAAAAAAAGACACCTATCTTTAGTAATAAAGATAAGTGTTAAGCTATAAAAAGGCTTACATTCAATCAATGAACGTTCCTTTCATTAAATAGTATACAATATTTTAATAATTTATGCAAGACTTTTTATAAAATCAGTCAATCTAGTAATAACTGTTTTTTAAAGTAACCACAACAATTTCAGGTCTATTATTTAATCTAAATGGAAAAGCGCTGTTACCTATGCCACGATTTACTATCATTTTAGTATGTTTTAAATCATACATCCCACCAGCATATTTTGGTAGTATTCCCTGCCCTGGTGCATAAAGTGGACCGAATGGTGGAATATTAAATTGTCCCCCATGAGCATGTCCTGTAAACACCAAATCTATATTTTTTCTATCATATTCCTTATAAAAGTCAGGTCTATGTGAAATAAGTATAGTAAAATTTCTATGATTATACTTTAACTCTTCAAGTGCCTCATTAACTATCTCTTTATTAGACTGTTTAGGTAAGCCATATACTTTATTATATTTTTGCGCTTTAACAGGGTCTTCTAGTGCAATTATATTCATTCTCTGTCTTTTGTGTTTAAATACAAAAGCATTATTACTTGCTATATTTTCATTAAAATCATAGAGACTATTAAATAAATGCAATCTATCTTTAGCCTTATAATCGTGATTTCCAAAAGTATAATAAGTAGGAGCTATATTACTAAGTTTCTGCATAAAATCTAAAGCTATCTTAACATTAGGTCTATACTTATCTAACATATCTCCAGTAAACACAATTAAATCAGGTTCTATACATTTCACTTTATAAAGTATACTTGCTCTTAACTCTTCATTCCTAATATTATGTAAGTCACTTAACTGAACAATCTTTAACCCTTTCATATCTCTTGGTACTCTTTTTGAATCTAATTCATAATTAGTTACCATAACATGATTATTTTCATAAATACCCCAACATATAATTCCAATTAAAACTATTACTGCTATTACTATAACATATTCCATTTAAATCACTTACCTTTTTTGTTCTAATATCATTTTATCATTAATAAGCATTCTCTTCAACATTAACTTTATATTAACTTCTTTAAACTGTAAACATTTTTATTAATTTCATAATAGCTAGCATAAGTATCATCTTTATACATAATTAACTCAAGTATACTTTGAATATCATTAACATCAGTTTTCATATGATTAATAGTAGCCTTAGCTTTTCTTAAAGCTTCCTTATCATTAGGATTTACTATATAAATAGAAGTATCATCTAATACATCAAAGTAACCACTTACGTGTTTCCCATCAAGCCAAGTATTCTTTAAAGTTATTTCTAAAATAAATGTAGGATCTTCTATTTTAACCTCAGTAACATCAAGTATTAAATCTCCCTTAATTACTTCTTCCTTATACTTGTATTCCCTTACAGAATAAGACCTAGTCTTAGTATCTAAAATAATCCCATCAGTATAAAGTAAAGTTGACACTTTATTTTCTTTATTATTTATCACAATTGGTTTGCCTGGTGCAGGTATAATTTTTACAATTCTCTTGCTAAGAGTATTAATTTCAACTGTAAACTCTTTCTTTTTAATCATTACTATCATCTCCTTTGCCCATTTAGAATTGGACTAACCTTTCTCACTTTTATATTTTCACTCATAACACAAGGTATATCACTCTTTAAAATATGTCTAAATTCGTACATTTTACTCTGTAAAGTCTTATCATTTATTTTACACATTCTTTTAAAAAGTTCTCTTTCAGTATAGAAATACAAGTCTTCATACCCAATATACCTTTTATCTATTAAATACCTAGTAATACTAGCGAGTAACTCCATCATATATGTATCATAACTAGAGTGCATCTCTTTATCAGTCAAATCATTTGTTAACACTACTTTGTTAAGTGCTTCTTCTGTTTTAAAACCTATCTCTAGTTCATGACATTCATTTAAATAAACTTCTGTATCCCTAAGTATATAAAATATGTCTCTTTTAGTAAGTGTCTTAGTCCAATATGACCCATTTAATATTATCCCGTCTAACCTATCCGCGCACATTTTAGGTCTTTTATTGTCCACTATACTTGAAGATTTATAATTAATTAAATCTTCTACTTTAACATTGTCCATCTCTAAATATCTAAGAAGTACTTTATCATTTTTTAAAATAAACTCAGTAAACTCTTCAGTACTCTCTTGATAAAGATAATCCTTATTCATATAATCTATCACATGAGAAAATACAGGTGTAGACACATCATGAAATAAAGCTTGAAGTGTATACGTTTTATCACTAGTTAACTTGTATACCAAAAGTGCAGTACTTAAAGAATGCATATACCTACTAATATAATCTTTAAAATCATAAACATCCTTTGACGCATAATCCATTCCACAAAAGTATCCTATACCTTTTAATCTCACAAGTGATGGCACAGTAAGATACTTTTTTAAAAACTCAGGCACATCAGGATACCCCAGTAACTTAATATAATAACTATACATACTTCCACCTACTTAATGGTTTATATGATACCATACAAGTCTTTTAATGTAAAGAAAAAGATACGTTGAAGTACCTTTTTATCACATTATAGGTTACCAACCTACAAATGCACCAAATATTATAGCTAAAAGTATAAATAGAATTAATATTATAAAGAAACTATTACCATAATTTCCACCACATGGATTTACATTACAACAATTATTCATAAATAACACCTCCCCTAAACTAGATAAATGCACCTAGTATGATTACTAATAAAATGAATAATACTAAAGCGAATGCTGCTCCTCCTACTCCGTTATTTTTGCAACAACAGTTCATTAGTCATTCCTCCTTTTTTATCTTTACACTTTTATTATAAGCAAATTTTGAAAAAGTGTGAGTGCTTAATCTTGTAATTTCTAATAATTTTTGTTAGAATAGTTAGTATTGGAGGGATAAATATGAAAAAAATTAAAAAAGCTATACTCTTAGTTATAGTACTTAGCTTAATGACAGGATGTGGAACAGCTAAATTAAGTGATGGAAAAGAAAGTGTTGTTACATTTAAAGATAACGCTGGCATTAGTGCTGAAACTTTATACGAAAAGTTAAAAGATAAGCACGGAGTTGAAGTTTTAGTTAATCTTATTGATACAGAATTATTAAGTAAAGAATACTCTAAAACTGATAGTGAACAAGATTATGTAGATAATATGTTTAATTCTTACAAAAAACAATGGGGAGATAACTTTAAAAGCTATATGGCTTACTACTTTGGTGTTTCAACTGAAGACGAGTTAAAAGAATACATTAGACTTAACTACAGAAGAAATGCTTGGACAGAAGACTATGCAAAAAAACAAGTTACCGATAAAGAAATTAACGATTACTATAAAGACTATGTAGTTGGAGACATTACTGCTAGTCACATTCTAATAGCAAGTGAAGCAACAGACAAAATGAGTGACTCAGAAAAGAAAGCAGCCGAAGAAAAAGCTTTAAAATTAGCTAAAGAAATAATTGAAAAACTTAAAAAAGGTGAAAAATTTGAAGATTTAGCTAAAGAATATTCAGATGACTCAAGTAACAGTGAAAAAGGCGGAGTATTAAGTACTTTCAATGATAGAAGTACCCTAGACAAAAACTTCCTAGAATCTGCAATTAAACTTGAAGTTGGAAAGTACTCTACTACACCTGTTAAATCACAATATGGTTACCACATCATTTACAAGACTAAACAAGAAGATAAGCCAGAACTAGACAAAGTTAAAACAAGCGTTATAGCTAAAATAGCAAATGAAAAAATAGAAAACGATTCAAGTTTTGCAAGTAAAGCTCTAGTAGCACTTAGAGAAAAATACGAAATGAACATCACAGACAGCAAACTTGAAAGCAGTTATAACAGTGTTTATAAAACAAAATAAAAGAGTTCGTTTTGAACTCTTTTAATATGCCTTAGACACAGTTAAGTTAATGGGGTCGTTTAGCACCCACTTGTAGTACTTATTTCGTATGGTGTTTCAGGTGCTCCATTTCCACTAGTGTAAAGTGCACAAGATTTAATACTAATGGCAGGACGAACAGCGTTCGGATCGAGCACGGCGTAATAGCCCTCGAGCGTGCCCCCTTTATCAACAAGATAAACCATCGAATAGTTGCCAGTCCAATTGATAGGAGACAACAGCCACCACCAAGTATTTCCTGTTATACTTCCTCCTACACTATTTAGATAATACCATGCATATGGACTAGGTAAACTTAAAACCGTTCTTCCTCCGGCATATGCTAATTCATCTGCTGTCATTAGTCCTATTGGATATGTTAGTTTTGCTTCACTATTACTTCCTGAAAATGCATCTTTTTTATTTGTACAGTTATACGTTGGTGTCTTATTTGTGCTCAATCTTCCTTGTGGTGCATAATTAAAGCTTGAACTTGTACTATATGTTTGACCTGATGCTAACTCTCTATCATTACAGTATACTGCTTCTGTACTTATATATTTTGAATAACTTGATAATTTATTATTATACCAGTTATCTATATATGTTTTTATTGTACTATTATTTGTATTTTTTCTGTTGTTTACTAGAGATCCACTTGTTCCATACTTATATCCTACATACATTGGGTTATTAAATGAACTATTGAATTTACTTGTTCCTATATAACCCTGTGTTGTATTATGACTTGGTCCTGAGTACAAAAGTCTTACACTATCATCGTGGTTAGTTCTTATTATTCTCCAGTAGAAACCTGCAAATTTCACCCAGTTGTTTTTTGCATCTCCTGCAAAATAATATACATCTTTTGGAGTACTACCTGCTATACTTTCTGTTGCTTTATATAAAGTTCCTGTATTTGTTTTAGTAAATGCTGTATCAAAGTCTGTTCTTGTTTTTATTGTAGGATTATAGTATTTAATTGCCGCTAATAAAGTTGAGCCTGCAGGTGGAACATCTAACTTAAATCCAATTGAACAACTTTTGTTAGAAGCAACTTTGCTTACTGTATAAGTGTTTCCTCTTAGTGTTCCACCACATGTATTTGTTTCTAATTCTAGTTTATATCCTGAGTTTGGACTTACTGTGAATGTTGCGCTATTTCCATACACTACTGTTTTTGTAGATGAACCTGTACCATTTGTAACATTTAAAGTTACTGAATATGTATTTGCTGTCCAACTAGCAACTAATTTATGGTCACTTGGTGTTGTTACTTTTGTACTTGAAGTAACATATATTGGCTCATATACTGTTGCTTTACTTCCTTCTTCTATTTGTAAATTATTCCAAGATATACTCCCAACAGTAGAATTAATTACTTGAAAACTTAATGTATAAGTCTTACCGTTTTCTAAGAATGGCGTATTAAATAATACATAATTATCTTGCTTACCACCATTAATTTTCAGACTTAATCCATTATATGTACCATCAGCTGTAAAACTAAAAGTTTTCTTTCCTATAGAAATATCGTAATTTTGAGAAGATAAATTTTTTACGTATGCTAAATCTTTAAAACCTTGAAGTACAAATGAACGTGTAGTTCCATCATCACTAGTTTGCTTAAAAATACCATTGCTATAAGACAATTCAACAAATCTAATATTATATAAATCACTATATAAGTTTTTTCCTTTCCAACCATTAAATGTATATCCTGTTCTTGTTGGTGTTGGCAACTCTCCGTAAGTGCTAT
>ERZ779737.257-NODE-257-length-52876-cov-7.747165_pt1 | contig 52876 bp, 43 predicted proteins | sample MGYA00511889_ERZ779737 | MGnify/ENA primary metagenome ERZ779737 (study PRJEB29588, sample SAMEA2163575) | human gut metagenome | biome: human gut; feature: human-associated habitat; material: faeces | place: Denmark | collected 2008/2010 ... | reverse complement strand
CTTCATTGAGAATGCAGGCGGATAGATATAAGTGTTACGCACCATGAACTCTTTCAGGATATCGTTCTGGATCGTACCAGCCATCTCCTCCAATTTAGCGCCCTGCTCCAAACCGGCGTTGATATAGAACGCCATAACTGGAAGAACGGCACCGTTCATTGTCATGGAAACAGACATCTTGTTCAAAGGAATACCATCGAACAATACCTTCATGTTCTCGATAGAGCAGATAGATACACCGGCTTTACCAACATCACCTACAACACGCTCGTTGTCGGCATCGTAACCACGGTGAGTAGCCAAGTCGAACGCGACAGACAAACCTTTCTGGCCTGATGCCAAGTTACGACGATAGAACGCGTTAGACTCCTCAGCGGTAGAGAAACCGGCATACTGACGGATCGTCCAAGGACGCAAAGGATACATGGCGCTGTACGGGCCACGCAAATAAGGAGGCAAACCAGAGACGAAGTTCAAGTGCTCCATGCCTTCCAAGTCTTCTTTCGTATAAACCGGCTTCACATTGATGTGCTCCGGTGTTTTCCAATCGGCCTCAATGCCGTTGGCTTTCGCCCATTCAGCCGCGTTCGTAGCGGCGAAACCAGCGTTTTTAATATCGATATCTTTAAAATTTGGTCTCATTGTCTTTTGGATTTTAAATGCCTAACTTAGCGTTGAAAGCCTGCAATGTCTCAAGCACATTGCTCTTTACGTTGATAAACTGATCGATGCCCTGAGCCTTCAGGTCCTCCATGCAAGCCGGAGCGCCAGCTACGACGAACTGCGCACGACCGTTCAAAGCCTTGAACGCAGCCGGAGCGAACTCAGCGTACTCATCGTCGCTTGAGCACAATACGACGATATCAGCGCCCGCGTTAACAGCTGCCTCAACGCCAGCCTCAACAGTATCAAATCCTAAGTTGTCGATTGTCTTGTAGCCCGCGCAAGCGAAGAAGTTGCAAGAGAATTGAGAACGAGCCAGACGCATAGCCAAGTTACCAATCGTCAACATAAACGCCTTCGGAGTCTTGCCACTCTTCTCTGTAGCCAGACGCAAAGCCTCGAACTCGCTTGCTGCACGGTCAAAGTTCAATGAAGGAACATCTTTCTCGCAAGTATCTTGTCCGCCACAGCAGCAAACAGCTTCCAAAGGACGCTTATCACCAGCCAACTCTGTAAAGTTAGGATACTGGTTAGTACCCAGCAGGATTTCTTTACGTTTGGCTACAGCTTCATGGCGTGCCTTGTTGCTTGCATTGACTGCTTCCTGTACCTTACCGGCTTTTACAGCAGCATAGAAACCGCCTTCTTCCTCAACGGCGAGGAACAGATCCCATGCCTGCTTAGCGATAGAAACGGTCAGATTCTCGATGTAATAAGAACCGGCAGCCGGGTCGATTACTTTATCGAAATGAGATTCCTCCTTCAGCAACAGTTGCTGGTTACGGGCCAGACGCTCAGAGAAGTCGTTCGGAGTCTCGTAAGCCTTATCAAAGGGTACTACTGTCATTGAGTCAACGCCTGCCAAAGCAGCACTCATGGCCTCGGTCTGTGTACGGAGCAGGTTTACATAAGAGTCGAATACTGTCAGATTGAATGAAGATGTTTCGGCATGTACCTTCATCTTAGCGGCACATTTGCAGTCGCCTTCGGCCAGATAAGAATCTACGATGTCGGCCCACAGCATACGTCCGGCACGGAACTTGGCTATTTCCAGGAAGTAGTTAGAGCTGATACCGAAGTTAAACTTAATCTTCTTGGCTACGGTTTCAGCGGGTACTCCGGCTTCAGTCAGCAGATTCATATATTCATTACCCCAAGCCAGTGCGTAACCCAATTCCTGATAGATATAGGCTCCTGCATTGTTCAGGGTCAGTGCGTTTACATTGATTACGCGATATTGAGGCAAAGCAGCAGTAGCGGCAATCAAAGCCTTGGCTGTATCTACCAGGCTGCCTTTCTCCTTACCCTTGGACAACATTTTGTTCAGGTAATCGAAGTTAATAGAACCCTGCAACTTAGCCAGATCATATCCTTTCTTCTGGAAGTATTCCACCAGCAGATTGGCCAGTTCTACAACGTGTCCCTGACAAGTGGAGAAGTTCAATTCTACACAATCGGCACAAATGCCTTCGAGTAACGCCTCCACGTATGCGGCGTTCAGTTCCTTGGCCTTTACATGGAAAGACAAGGAGTCGATACCTTTGTTCAGGATGTCCAGTGCCTTGGCATTGGCTTCCTTTACATCATCCACCTTGATTTCCTGACGAACCAGCCACTCGTTGTTGTCTTTTTTGTTACCTCTCAGATAAGGGAACTCACCCGGAAGAGCGTCAGTAGTCTTCAGTCCTTCAAGATCTTCCTTACGGTAGAAAGGTTTCACTTTGAATCCTTCGTTTGTTCTCCAAACGAGTTTCTTCTCAAAATCCGCACCTTTCAGGTCGGCTGTCACTTTCTCCATCCACTGTTCAGTGCTGACGGGAGAAAAGTCCGAGAAGAGTTTTTCTTTACTGTCTGCCATAGTTTATTTAAAAAATTAAAGATGAATACAATTCATAATGTCGTGAATAGACTTGCAAATATACTGAATTACTTCAAAGAAAAAGAGTTTTTAGGGAATTTTCGCACGCAATACTTACTTTATGATATAGTTTTTCTGCCAGACAGAGCTACATTCCCCGAACAGCTGACGTGAATCCATCCAGCTGGTAAGATAAGAAGATATCACGACAATAGCCGATAATAGGAAAAAGAAGTTCTTTTTCTACACTCGCGCGACACAGCAAAATAAAAAGTAAGAAAAACTTTTGTTAACTCCTTTTGATTAAGTATTTTTGCGCGAAATTTCAAAAAGCACATTAATTAAGGAGTATGGATTGGTTAGAAAGTTTGTTATGGGATTCCACATCAGTCGCCCATATCGTCTGCTTGTATGCATTCGTTATTTCGGTGGGTGTGCTGTTGGGTAAGATTAAGGTTTTCGGTGTATCGTTGGGAGTGACGTTTGTCCTCTTCACCGGCATCCTGATGGGACATTTCGGTTTCACAGGTGAAACGCACATCCTGCACTTCATCCGCGAATTCGGTCTGATTCTGTTTGTATTTTGTATCGGTCTGCAGGTAGGACCGTCTTTCTTCTCTTCGTTCAAGAAAGGGGGAATGACACTGAACATGCTAGCTGTGGGTATTGTCGTGCTCAACATTGTAGTAGCACTTTCCATCTATTTCATAGCCAACGGGCAAGTGGAACTGCCCATGATGATCGGTATTCTATATGGTGCCGTGACCAACACTCCCGGTTTGGGTGCTGCTCAGGAAGCTTTGAACCAGCTGCATTACACGGGCGATCCCATCGCATTGGGTTATGCTTGTGCTTACCCGCTCGGTGTTGTCGGCATTATCGCTTCGATCATCGCCATACGATATATCTTCCGCATCAACCTTTCGAAGGAAGAAAAAGAGCTTCAGAGTCAGGAATCGGACATGAAGCACCAGCCCCACATGCTTCACCTGGAGGTTCGTAACGAATCGATCGACGGTAAAAAGCTGTTGCAGGTAAAAGACTTCCTGGGCCGTCCGTTTGTCTGCTCGCGCATTCGCCACGAAGGACACGTCAGCATCCCTAACCAAGATACAGAATTCCACATCGGCGACCAGCTCTTCATCGTATGTTCGGAAGAAGACGCTGCAGCCGTCACTGCATTCATCGGACGCGAAATCCAGGTAGACTGGGAAAAGCAGGACATGCCTATGGTTTCGCGACGTATCCTTGTGACCAAATCAGAAATCAATGGTAAAAAGCTGGGAAGCATGCACTTCCGCAGCATGTACGGCGTGAATGTGACACGTGTCAACCGTTCGGGTATGGACCTGTTTGCCGACCCGAATCTGATTCTACAGGTGGGCGACCGTGTCATGGTGGTAGGTCAGCAGGATGCCGTAGAACGTGTGGCCGGCGTGCTTGGCAATCAGCTGAAACGTCTCGACACACCCAACATCATCACCATTTTCGTCGGCATCTTCCTTGGAATCCTGCTGGGAAGTCTCCCCATTGCATTCCCCGGCATGCCTACTCCGGTCAAGCTGGGTTTGGCTGGCGGTCCGCTTGTAGTAGCCATCCTTATCGGACGGTTTGGACATAAGCTGAAACTTGTCACCTATACCACAATGAGTGCCAACCTGATGTTGCGCGAAATAGGTATCGTACTGTTCCTTGCCAGCGTGGGTATCGAAGCCGGTGAACACTTCGTGCAAACAGTGGTCGACGGAAACGGACTGTACTACGTAGGATATGGATTCCTGATTACCGTCATCCCGCTACTGATTATCGGAATCATTGCCCGACTATATTGCAAGGTCAATTACTTTACGCTGATGGGTCTTATTGCCGGAAGTACTACCGACCCACCTGCACTGGCCTACGCTAACCAGATTTCGGGTAACGATGCACCGTCGGTAGGCTATTCTACCGTCTACCCGCTGACTATGTTTCTGCGTATTCTGGCCGGACAGATGATATTACTGGCAATGATGTAACGGCAAAAGACAATATTCGCCAACGGCAGAAGGCGTGCCCCATAAGGGAATAAATTTCTTTTGGCACGGATTACACTGAATTTCACGGATTATTCTTATTCCTTTCCCTGTGTTTTTCTGTGTAGTCCGTGCCTAAAATCTATAATATACCAGCCATTTTTGAGTTTGGCACCCTCTTTTTACGCTCCGTATCATCCGGAGCATTCATAACCTTTTACACCCAAAGAAAGTAAAAGACTGAGGGTATCACAGTCGTATACCGAGATACCCTCAGTCGTATACTTAGGGGGTCTCAGTCGTATACTGAGGCACTCTAAGTCGTATAGCATCGAACAGAGGACACAGAATCCTCAGAATCAGCAGATTGCAATTTCATCCGAAGAATCTGTGAGCGTAAGAAAAAGACTTACTTACAGTTATTATACGAAACCTTCGCACAGCGCATGCCAGCGCTTTCGGCATCACTTCAGTTTCAGGCGGACAAACTCTTCGATAAAGTCCACCGTCTTCTCGATGCCAAGTACGGAAGAGTCGATGCACAGATGATAAGTCGAAGCCATTCCCCACGTCTTATAACTATAATAATTATAATACTCCGAACGCTTCTTATCGGCACGGTTCATCATTTCCTCGGCTTCGTTTTCAGAAATGCCATGCAAACGGCACAGACGCGCGATGCGGTCCTCGCGCGAAGCCGATACAAACACGTTGACACAACGCGGATTGTCGCGCAGGATGTAGTCGGCACAGCGTCCCACGAAAAGGCACGATTTCTCCGCAGCCAGCTTCCTGATGACGTCGCTCTGCACCTTGAACAGGGCATCGTTGCTTAAACAGTTCATCGACGGAAGCACACCATCGCTAAAGAACGGGAAACGCATCCCGAATATGCCTCCCACCATGCCTTGCGACGCTTTCTCATCAGCCTTTTCGAAAAACTCACGGCACAGGCCACTCTCCTCCGAAGCCAGGTTGATAAGCTCTTTGTCATAAAAATCGATACCTAAACGCCGGGCCAGTTTCTCGCCGATTTCGCGTCCGCCGCTACCCAACTGACGCCCTATATTGACTACAAATTTATCCATAATCTATTTTCAGTTTTATTGCACTAGCAAATATATATATTCTGAAGGAAAACACCATCAAAAAGTAAGAAAAAGGTTGCTCACCCCATTGTTGCATCTGACGCAGCTGCAGCCGACTTGAACTTGCGGAATTGCCAAATCAGCATGAAAGCCGCCACCAGACTGGCCAGAAAATCAGAAACCGGCATACTAAACCACACTCCGTCGGCCCCCCAGAAGCGGGGCAAAATCAGCAGGCAGGGAAGCAAAATCAGCAACTGACGCGACAAAGACAGGAAAATGGCGTTCCCCGCCATCCCGATACTTTGGAAAAAGTTGGCAGTCACCATCTGAAAACCGATTATAGGGAAGAACATCACAATGATGCGCAATCCGCGAGCCGACAGATCGATCAGTTCAGCATCGGACGTAAAAATGCTTACCACCAACCGGGGTACCGCCATGCCCACCACAAAGCCGAACGTCGTAACTGCCGTGGCGTAAACGATAGTCAGCTTCAGCACCTTTGTCACACGCGGATAAAGTCGGGCACCGTAGTTATATCCGGCTATCGGCTGCATGCCCTGATTCAGTCCCATCACAATCATCACCACAATATATACCAAACGGTTCACAATGCCGAAAGCACCGATAGCCAAGTCGCCCCCATACCGTTTCAGTCCCTGGTTGATAAGGATAACGATAAAGCAAGCAGCCACATTCATCAGAAACGGCGACATACCGATGGCCAGTGAATCGAACACAATCTTACGTTTCAACCGGAAAATCCCCCGATGGAAATGAAGCAGTTCGTCACGATTGCTGAACAGCCTGAACTGCCACATAAGGGCAATGATCTGAGCCAGAATAGTAGCCACAGCCGCTCCACGGATACCCATGTCCAAACCGTAAATGAACAACGGGTCGAGAATCGTATTAATCACCACCGTAGCTATGGTAGCATACATAGCCTTCTGCGGATGGCCGGCCGAACGCAGCACCGAATTCAGTCCGAGATACAAATGCGTCACGGCATTGCCCAGCAAAATAATCTCCATATAATCGCGAGCATAAGGCACCGTCTCGTCACTGCCGCCAAAGAAGTAAAGTATCGGGTCCAGAAACGGCATCACCACCAACGTAAATCCTACACCCAGCAGAATATTCAGCACCAGCACATTGCCCAGCACCCGCTGCGCCGTCTGATAGTCTCTCTGTCCGAGCTTGACCGATATCAGTGTAGACGCTCCCACACCCACCAGCGCCCCGAAAGCCGCAGCCAGGTTCATCAACGGGAAGGTAAGAGCCAGACCGGAAATGGCCATCGGCCCAACTCCGTGTCCGATAAAGATACTATCTACCATGTTGTACAGTGAAGAAGCAGTCATTGCGATGATAGCCGGAACGGCATACTGCATCAGAAGTTTACCAATGTTTTCAGTACCCAACGCCGTGGGTGTCTTTTGTTGTCCTGTCATATCTTTCTCATTTATTCAATCCGGGCGCAAAGTTACTTCTTTTTCATCGGGTAGAAGTGTAAACAAATGGTTAAAAATAGAGAATAAAAAAACAAAGAGCATAGATAAGGCGTCCCTTTGGCGTCATTTCGAGACAAAAAATAGTATTATTAAAAAAATGTTTCGTACTTTTGTACCCAAATAGAGTGAAATTTAACGATATGAACGTTTTAGAACTAAGTGAACAGGAAATCATTCGCCGCAACAGTATGAATGAACTTCGCGCGATGGGCATCGAGCCCTATCCCGCAGCAGAGTATGTAACCAACGCTTTCTCGACCGACATAAAAGCTGAATTCAAAGACGATGACGAACCGCGTCAGGTAAGCATTGCCGGACGTATGATGAGCCGTCGCGTTATGGGAAAAGCATCCTTCATCGAACTACAGGATTCCAAAGGACGTATCCAGGTATACATCACCCGCGATGACATCTGCCCTGATGAAAACAAAGACATGTACAACACCGTGTTCAAACGTTTGCTCGACTTGGGCGACTTTATCGGCATCGAAGGCTTCGTATTCCGTACCCAAATGGGCGAAATCAGCGTACATGCCAAAAAGCTGACTGTACTGGCCAAAAGCCTCAAGCCGCTGCCTATCGTAAAATATAAAGATGGAGTAGCCTACGACTCGTTCGAAGACCCCGAATTGCGTTATCGCCAACGCTATGTCGACCTCATCGTGAACGACGGTGTGAAGGAAACATTCCTGAAGCGCTCGAAAGTCATATCGACCATGCGTGCCGTGCTCGACAAAGCCGGCTATACCGAAGTCGAGACTCCCATCCTGCAATCTATCCCCGGAGGAGCAAGTGCCCGTCCGTTCATCACCCACCACAACTCGCTCGATATCGACCTGTATCTGCGTATTGCAACAGAGCTCTATCTGAAACGCCTCATCGTAGGCGGTTTCGAAGGTGTGTACGAAATCGGTAAGAACTTCCGCAACGAAGGTATGGACAAAAACCACAACCCCGAATTCACCTGCATGGAGCTGTACGTACAATATAAAGACTATAACTGGATGATGAGCTTCACCGAGAAGTTACTGGAGCGCATCTGTATTGCTGTAAACGGTTGCACCGAAACACAGATTGACGGTAAGACCATCAGCTTCAAAGCTCCTTACCGCCGTCTGCCTATCCTCGAAGCCATCAAGGAAAAGACTGGATATGACCTCGAAGGCAAGAGTGAAGACGAAATCCGTCAGATCTGCCGTGAGCTGAAGATGGAGATCGACGATACCATGGGCAAGGGCAAGCTGATTGACGAAATCTTCGGCGAATTCTGCGAAGGCACCTTCATACAGCCTACTTTCATCACCGACTATCCCGTCGAAATGAGCCCGCTCACCAAGATGCACCGCAGCAAACCCGGCCTGACCGAACGCTTCGAACTGATGGTAAACGGAAAGGAACTGGCCAACGCATACAGCGAGCTGAACGACCCGATAGATCAGGAAGAGCGTTTCAAAGACCAGCTTCGCCTGAGCGAGAAGGGAGACGACGAAGCCATGTTCATCGATCAGGACTTCCTGAAAGCCCTGCAGTATGGTATGCCTCCTACGTCGGGTATCGGTATCGGTATCGACCGTCTGACTATGTTGATGACAGGAAAAGCCTTCATACAGGAAGTATTGTTCTTCCCGCAGATGCGTCCCGAAAAGGTTACTCCGAAGGATGCACCAGCCAAGTACATCGAACTCGGCATTCCCGAGGAATGGGTACCCGTTATCCAGAAAGCCGGCTATAACCAGATTGCCGACATGGCCAACGTCAACCCGCAAAAGTTACATATGGACATCTGTGGCATCAACAAGAAATATAAACTTGAGCTGAACAACCCGACCGTCAACGACGTAACGGAATGGATTGGCAGAATTAAGAATTAATAATGAAACTACCCGGAAAGATAGCCATTATGGGCGGAGGAAGTTGGGCTACCGCCATCGCCAAGATGGTGTTAGCCCAAGCCGAGTCAATCAATTGGTACATGCGGCGCGACGACCGCATTGCCGATTTCAAACGACTCGGCCATAATCCTGCCTACCTGACTGGCGTCAAGTTTGATATCAAACGTATCAACTTCAGTTCCAATATTAATGAAGTAGTGAAAGAGTCGGATACCCTTATCTTCGTGACTCCTTCACCCTACCTGAAGTCGCATCTGAAGAAACTGAAGACCAAAATCAAAGACAAGTTCATCATTACCGCCATCAAAGGTATTGTCCCCGACGACAACCTCATCGTGTCTGAATACTTCACCAAGGAGTATAACGTGCCCGCCGAGAACATTGCCGTACTGGCAGGACCTTGCCATGCCGAAGAAGTGGCTTTGGAACGTCTTTCGTACCTGACCATAGCCTGTCCCGACACAGCCAAAGCCTGCGTCATTGCCCGGCAACTGGCCAACAGTTTCATCAAGACCTCCGTCAGCAACGATGTAGCCGGCATCGAATACAGTTCGGTGTTGAAGAATGTATACGCCATTGCCGCCGGTATATGCAGCGGACTTAAATATGGCGACAACTTCCAGGCCGTGCTTATGTCGAATGCCGTACAAGAGATGAACCGCTTCCTGCAAACGGTATATCCCCTGAACAGAAACGTGTACGACTCCGCCTATCTGGGCGACTTGCTCGTCACCGGCTACTCCAACTTCAGCCGTAACCGCACGTTCGGTACCATGATTGGTAAAGGATATTCCGTCAAAAGCGCCCAGATAGAAATGGAAATGATAGCCGAAGGATATTACGGCACCAAGTGTATCAAGGAAATCAACAGGCACTATCACGTCAATATGCCTATCCTCGATGCCGTCTACAATATCCTGTACGAACGCATTTCGCCAACTATCGAGATCAAACTGCTGACAGACTCTTTCCGGTAATATTCATACCCGACAGACAGACCATGCACAACGTCTGTAAAGGCTAATAAAGAACCTACGAACTTAAAAATTAGAATATTATGATTAGTTTGAACATTGAAAAAACTTTTGGATTTGTTTCCAAAGAAAGCATTTCCGCTTACGAAGCCCAAGTAAAGGCTGCACAAGAAGCATTGGAAAACGGTACCTGCAAGGGTAACGACTTCCTTGGCTGGCTGCATCTGCCTTCTTCCATCACGCCGGAACACTTGGCCGACCTGAAAGCTACCGCACAAGTTTTGCGCGACAATTGCGAAGTAGTGGTAGTAGCCGGTATTGGCGGAAGCTACCTTGGTGCACGTGCTGTCATCGAGGCCATGTCAAACAGCTTCGCCTGGTTGCAGGAAAAGAAGAACGGCCCCGTTATTCTTTTTGCCGGACACAACATCGGTGAAGATTATCTATACGAACTGACCGAATACCTGAAAGGAAAGAAATTCGGTGTTATCAACATCTCCAAGTCGGGTACTACTACCGAAACGGCTCTTGCTTTCCGCCTGCTGAAGAAGCAATGCGAGGACCAGCTCGGTAAAGAAATGGCTAAGAAAGTAATTGTAGCCATCACCGATGCCAAGAAAGGTGCTGCCCGCGTCACAGCCGACCGCGAAGGTTACAAATCATTCATCATCCCCGACAATGTAGGAGGACGTTTCTCGGTACTGACACCGGTAGGTCTGCTGCCTATCGCCGTTGCCGGATTCGACATCGAAAAACTGGTAGCCGGAGCAGCTGCTATGGAAAAGGCTTGCGGCCTTAACGTTCCGTTTGCTGAGAACCCTGCCGCCTTGTACGCTGCTACCCGCAACGAACTGTACAAGAACGGTAAGAAAATCGAGATACTCGTCAACTTCAATCCCAAACTTCACTACTTCAACGAATGGTGGAAGCAGCTGTACGGTGAATCAGAAGGTAAAGACGGAAAGGGTATATTCCCCGCAGCCGTTGACTTCTCAACCGACCTGCACTCTATAGGACAATGGATTCAGGAAGGCGAACGTACCATCTACGAAACCGTTATCTCTGTCGAAAAGACTCAGCACCAACTGACTGTTCCGACTGACGAAGCCAATCTGGATGGTCTGAACTTCCTTGCCGGCAAACACGTGGACGAAGTCAACAAGATGGCCGAACTTGGCACACAGCTGGCACACGTAGACGGCGGTGTACCCAACATGCGCGTCGTACTTCCGGCTCTCGACGAAGAAAGCATCGGCGGACTGATGTACTTCTTTGAAAAGGCATGCGGTATCAGCGGCATCCTGCTGGGTGTAAATCCGTTCAACCAACCGGGTGTAGAAGCTTACAAGAAGAACATGTTTGCTCTGCTGAACAAGCCTGGTTACGAAGAAGAGTCGAAGGCTATCCGAGCAAGACTGTAAAAGACAGATACTGACAACAGCGCAGGCAAGCGCAGCGAGATGGAAAACACCGTTCCCTGCAAAGCGGAACAGACATTATTTCCCCTCCTGCCTTTGTCTGCGCTGTCTGTTGTTTACCAACTCCTCATTCCGTATAACTTAAAAACTTATTATGTTCGAAAAATCCATATCCGACTATCTACAGAAACACGGCTATCCCCACCTGCAACTGAAAGCCGCCCTGTTCGACATGGACGGTGTACTGTTCAACTCCATGCCCTACCATGCCGACGCGTGGCACAAAGTGATGGAACGCCACGGATTGCACCTCAGTCGCGAAGAAGCCTATCTGCACGAAGGGCGCACCGGTGCCTCGACCATCAACATCGTCTATCAGCGCCAGTTTGGCAAGGACGCCAGCCCCGAACTGATAGAAAGCATCTATGCTGAAAAGAGCAAGGAATTCAACTCGCACCCCGAACCCGAACGGATGCCGGGCGCTTGGGAAACACTGCAGAAGGTCAAGGCGGCAGGTATTACCCCCGTTTTGGTGACAGGTTCCGGACAACACTCGCTGCTGGACCGCCTGACGCACAACTTCCCCGGTATGTTCGACCGTAGCCACATGGTCACAGCTTTCGACGTGAAATACGGCAAACCCAATCCGGAACCCTACCTCATGGGACTGGAGAAAGCTGGCGTACAGGCCCACGAAGCCATCGTCGTCGAGAATGCTCCCATCGGTGTACAGGCAGGTGTGGCCGCGGGTATCTTCACTATAGCTGTCAATACCGGCCCGCTCGACGGTCAGGTACTGCTCGACGCAGGTGCCAACCTGCTGTTCCCCTCCATGCAGGCACTTTGCGACAACTGGCAAGAACTGCTCGACGCATTGAAGAAGTAAAGCGAAAAAAGGCTATCTTTGCACCACGTTTAAAGGAAACAGCTGACTTACCATCATGATAGACCAGGCAACCATCGACCGGATTATGGACGCGGCACAGATCACCGATGTCGTGTCCGACTTCGTCACCCTGCGCAAACGCGGAGTGAACTATGTCGGCCTGTGTCCTTTCCACGACGATAAGACACCTTCTTTCTACGTATCTCCCTCGAAAGGGCTTTGCAAATGCTTTGCCTGCGGCAAGGGTGGAAACGCCGTTCACTTCATCATGGAGCACGAACAGCTGACCTATCCCGAGGCATTGCGTTACCTGGCCCGGAAGTACGGCATCGAAATCAAGGAACGCGAACTGTCCAACGAAGAAAAACAGGCGCAAAGCGAACGCGAAAGTCTTTTTGTCGTCAACCAGTTTGCACGCGACTATTTCCAGAACATCCTCCACAACCACGTGGACGGACGCAGCATCGGCATGGCCTACTTCCACAGCCGTGGTTTCCGCGACGACATCATCGAGAAGTTCCAGCTGGGCTACTGTACCGACAGCCACGATGCCTTTGCCCAAGAAGCCCTCAAGAAAGGATATAAGAAAGAGTTTCTGGTGAAGACCGGCCTCTGCTACGAGACGGACGACCACCGCCTGCGCGACCGCTTCTGGGGACGCGTCATCTTCCCCGTCCATACGCTGTCGGGCAAAGTGGTAGCCTTCGGCGGACGTGTGCTGGCCGCTGCCACCAAGGGGGTCAAAGTGAAGTACGTCAACTCGCCCGAAAGCGAAATCTATCACAAGAGCAACGAACTCTATGGCATCTACTTCGCCAAGCAGGCCATCGTGAAGCAGGACCGTTGCTTCCTGGTGGAAGGTTATACCGACGTTATCTCCATGCACCAGAGCGGTGTGGAGAATGTGGTAGCCTCGTCGGGTACGGCGCTGACCACACAGCAAATCAAGATGATACACCGCTTCACCAACAACATGACCGTGCTCTACGACGGCGATGCGGCCGGTATCAAAGCATCCATACGAGGCATCGACATGTTGCTCGAAGAAGGAATGAACATCAAAGTGTGCCTCCTGCCCGACGGCGACGACCCCGACTCTTTCGCCCGCAAACACAACGCTACCGAGTTTCAGGCATTCATCAACGAACACGAAACGGACTTTATCCGCTTCAAAACTAATCTGCTGCTGAAGGATGCCGGACGCGACCCCATCAAACGGGCTGAACTGATCAGCAATCTGGTACAAAGCATTTCGGTAATACCCGAAGCTATCGTGCGCGACGTATACATCAAGGAGTGCGCCCAGCTGCTGCATGTAGAAGACCGCCTGCTGGTGAACGAAGTGGCCAAACGCCGCGAGAAACAGGCCGAACAGCAAGCCGAACGCATCGAGCGCGAACGCCGGGCCACCGCTGCCAGAGCCAACACACCTGCAGGCAACAGCGCAACCGTGCCCAACAGCGACATACCACAAACAGCCGTCAACGCACCGACGGGCGACATCCCCGCACCTGCCGCCGACAGCCCTACGCAGGAAACGGTTCCTGCCCCCTATCCCCCAACCGACTTCCCGCCCGAAGCCGCCCTACCGGCGGATGCATACGAGTCGTTCATCCCGCAGGAAGGCAAGGAAGGACGGGAGTTCTACAAATACGAACGGCTGATTCTGCAAATGGTTGTACGCTACGGCGAACGCGTCATGTGCAACACCACCGACGAAGCTGGCGAAGAAGTTCCGGTCAGCGTCATCGAATACGTAATAAACGACCTGAAAGAAGACGAACTCGCCTTCCACAACCCACTGCACCGGCAGATTATGACAGAAGCCGCCGCCCATCTGCACGACGAAGGTTTCATTGCCGAACGCTATTTCCTGAACCATCCCGACCCGGCCATCAGCAAACTGACTGTCGAGTTGGTCAGCAACCGATACCAGCTGAGCAAGTACCACTCGAAGAACCAGAAAATTGTCACCGACGAAGAACGCCTCTACGAACTAGTGCCCACGCTGATGATCAACTTCAAGTATGCCATCGTCAGCGAGGAACTGAAGCACATGATGTTTGCCCTGCAAGACCCCGCCGTGGCCAACGACAACGAAAAATGCAACTCCATCATGCAGCGCTACAGCGAACTGCGCGAGGTACAGAGCATCATGGCCAAACGATTGGGCGACCGGGTGGTGCTGAGTTTCTAAAACGAACGAACCGATTCGCGTTATACTCCTTCCACCACCCACTTCTCAATGCCACGCGTGGCATTACTGAAGTTCACACCTATCTTATAAAGTGTCCGCCCATCGGCAGCAAAAGGCAGAGCATATTGCTTTTCGTTGATTTGCCGCAAGGCTTCCTCAGCGGTGCCTTCCAGCTTGAATTCCATCACGTAAATGTAGCGGTCGGTCTTGACGACCATATCCACGCGACCGTTGGAAGTATGATACTCGGCCTGTGTATAGAAGCCCAGCAGTTTGAAGACAATGAACAGCACGTTCTGGTAGTGAAGCTCCAAGTCGCGTACCAACTCGTAGGGCGTGTCGGCAAAGAAGCTCTGGAGACGGTGCATGAAGGCGTCGATGTTACCGCTACGCACCTCTTTGACAAAGTTCATTATCTCGAAAGACAAATTGCCCGAAGGAAGAGAAGCATAATTAGGCAACAAGAATTTAGTAAAACCCTCTTCCACTTCCTGATTTGGGAAACCCAATTCATAGGTCCTGAACTCCCTGTCGTACCCCTTAATAGTCAGATAACCGCTCTGATAGAGGATGGGAACAGGATTCGTGTACATGGTGTCGATGCCCCCCAGAGAATCGGCCGTAGCCATCTCCTCGGTCAAGCGGTGCAAGTCGTACTTGCTGCGCTGGAGCAGTTCCACAAGGAAAGTTGGTGTGCCCGTTTCAAACCAGTAGCTGCCGAACTTCATCTTGGCAAATGTATTAAGCAGGCTAAACGGGTTGTAGATATCCTCGCTATCTTCCACGAAGTGGTATCCGTCGTATTGTTCTTTCAACTGCAGTTTGGCTTCGTCCTCCGTGAGATGGTTCTTTTGAGCCAGCATTGCGATGTCTTCCTTGAAATCGCGATGCAGTTCGCGTTCCGTAATGCCGCATATGCTGGCAAACCGGTCGTCGATGGAGATGTCCATCAGATTGTTCAGGTCGCTGAACACGCTGACCTTGCTGAACTTTGTCACCCCTGTCAGCAGGGCAAAGCGGAGGTATTTGTCACAACTCTTCAGCACACCGTAGAAGGCTTTCAGTGTGTTGCGGTAGTCGGTGAGCAGGGGTTCGTTGCCGATGGCCTGTAGCATGGGTTTGTCGTACTCGTCCACCAGCACCACCACATTCCGCCCCGTCGCCCGGCAGGCCTTCTCTATAATCCAGGCAAAACGCTCTTCGGGAGCACGATCCTTCTTCTCGTCACCATACAAGGCTTCCCAACTCTCCAAGTGCTGGTTCAGGATGGCGGTCAGCGAAGCGGCGTCCTCATACTTCCGTGCGTTCAGGTCGAGGTGAAGCACGGGGTACGTCGTCCAGTCCTTCTCCAGCCCTTCCATGGCGAGTCCCTGGAAAAGCTCCTTCTTTCCTAAGAAATAAGCTTCCAACGTAGAGATGAGCAGGCTCTTGCCAAAACGGCGTGGACGGCTCAGAAAGTAATATTTGCCCGTCTTTACCAACTGATAAATCAGAGATGTTTTGTCTATATAGCAATAACCGCCCCGACGTATCTCTTCAAAACTCTGTATGCCTACCGGATAAATCTTGCTCATGTTCCTTCAGAATAATAAGTTACGCAAATATACATTTTTCTCGCAAACAACAGTCAGACATCGCAAGAAAAAACCGTCGCTCCCCACCGGTGCGAGCGACACTTGCATTACATTTCTGAAACACTTGTGTCGCTCGCGAGCCGTACAAGTGTCGCTCACGAGCCGTGCAAGTGTTGCTCAGACGCACGAAAAACGGGGATCATTTTTGCAAACAGACATCCCACAGACTCGTTCCCGAATCCTTTACCTGTCAGCCTCCTGCAACTGTTCCTTCAACTTATCCCACTGTTCGGGCGAGGTAGCCGAAGTGAAGCGAATCCTCCCCTGCTTGTCGAAAATGACGTAACGGGGAATGCTCAAGGCACCCTGACGGCCAAAGGTGTCGTACACTTCCTGATGAAAAGCGTTCTGCACGCGGACGTGCTCGCCTTTCAATCCATAATAGGCAGCCATCTTCCGCCACTTCTCATCGTTCTCCGGACGGTCGATGGAGAGATAAAGCAATACCACATCATTGGCTGCGGCATACTCCTGCAACGGACCGATATGGGCAAATGCCGCACGGCAGGGGCCACACCATGTAGCCCAGATGTCCATAAAGATAACCTTGCCTTTGTACAGGTCGGTCACATCCTTTATTGTCTGGGCCGAGCTGACGTCGGGGAAATGGAGGTCGGCCGGAATAGCGGTTTCGTTGAAGGCACGGTTCTTGCCCACAGCACGGCTCACCCACGGCATCCAAGGGCTTTCGGGATGCAGTTTGCAGAACTCGTCGGCCAGCGAAAGCAGCGCCGGGTCGTAACGTTGCTGCCCTTCATCTTCAAGGAAAAGTTGTGCCATAGCGGCCTCTTGCGCCTTGCCTGTCAGCCGATGCTCGAAATCGTAAAAGGCCAGTTCGACTCCCTTTTCCACCCCTTCGGGCTTCGGCTCGCCTTTGGTGTAGTAGCGGATGCCGGTGTCATAGCTCACCACCGCATAGAAAGCCCTGGAGAAAGGACTGTACGGATGATTGATGGAGCAGAAAGTCGTCATGCTGTCCAGCTCGGCCAGCCATTCCTGTTTCGTAGCTTCGGACGACCGGAAGGTGGTGGCCAGCAACTGATTCTGGAACGCCAGCAGCAACTGCATGCGTATGTCCTGACGGGCTTTGTCACGGAGTTCTTCGTCCACACCTTCCACCTCCTTGTCCAGCGACAGGGCATAGTTCGTCAGCTTGCGGCATACCGATGCTGCGATGGTATCATCGGCTATCTCCCAACGGTCGCCCTGACGGGTCCGGATGTCGAACACGTCATCGTACAGCTGTGACATCACTTCTGCCACATGAGTTTTTTTTTCGTCCTGACCTTCCAGAATGGTCATCGGCTGCTCGGACTGCCCGTCCAGCTGCACCCGGATATTTCCGCCTTTTGTCAGCAGCGTACCCAGCTTCTTTTTCCCATACAGAGCGAGGTTGAAACATTCATATTCGCCCCCGGGCAACGTCAGCGCGAAGGTACTGTCGGCCTGCAAGGCCAGTGTATCGTAAGTCTCCGAATTGAACATTCCGCCGACCGAACGGTAACAGATAAGAGTCGCCCCGTCGGCATTGCGCAGGGAACCTGTGATACGGATTTCCTGACGTGTAGTACATGCAGCACACAAGCTGCCCAGACATACTGCCCCGAGGACAGCTCTCCATACATTTCGTTTCATGTGTTTCATTATTGATTAGGCTATTAGAAAAAACGGCGGAACATCCACCTGACACAAAGGTAACGTTTTTTATATCAAATACAAAGACTCCAGTTAAACAGAAAAGATTTCCGGAAGCTGTCTACTACGATAGTTTATAAAACATAGAAACGGCCGGGTAAATCTGGAAAAGTCAGCAAAGCAGCAGTGCACTGCCTTTGCACTGATACTGCAACGCCTTTGCAGCAACGGTGCAACGCCTTTGCAGTGGCAGTGCATCGCTTTTGCACCGACAGTGCACAGAAGTTGCAACAACACACTACAGGCATATTGAAAAAACAAAGTCCATAGTCAGCAACCCTAAAGAAGAGTATTACATTACTGACTATGGACTTTACGCGCCAGCCCAAGGGAAGCTGGCTAGAGAAATACGTCTGCTATAAGTTATAGACAGATCACAGGGAAGTAGAGTGATGCTTGATAAGGTTCATAAACTCCTCCCGCGTCTTTGCCTGATTGAAAGCACCGGTGAAATCGGAAGTTGTGGTGATGGCATTCTGTTTCTCTACGCCTCGCATCTGCATGCACATGTGCTTGGCCTCGACCACCACCATTACACCCAGCGGATTGAGCGTCTCCTGAATGCATTCCTTAATCTGCAGCGTCATGCGCTCCTGCACCTGAAGCCGGTGCGAGAAGATGTCTACCACACGGGCAATCTTGCTCAACCCCGTGATGTAGCCGTTAGGAATATAAGCCACGTGCGCTTTGCCATAGAAAGGCAGCATGTGGTGCTCGCACAGGGAGAAGAAATCAATATCCTTCACAATCACCATCTGACTGTATTCTTCCTTGAACTTGGCCGAACGCAACACTTCATGAGGGTCCATCGTATAACCCTTGGTCAGGGTCAGCATGGCCTTTGCTACACGTTCCGGTGTCTTCAGCAATCCTTCACGCTCCACATCTTCACCCAGCAAGGTAAGGATACGCTGGTAGTGTTCCTTCAACTCATCCAATGCAGGAGACTCTATTTCTTCTTTTCCTAACATAGCTTTTTTATATTTGAGACTTTATAATGGTATATTAATCTGTTCTCTCACAATCGAAACTTCTTTGAAAACGCCCGTAGCACGCAGTTTTCGCATCATCGCATCGGCTTCTTCAATGCTGCGGTAATCGCCCGCCCGACACAGCCAACGGGGCGGATTGAAAGAAGTGTAAACGGCCAGCTCCGGAAAATATTCCTTGATGCGCGAAGCCACCGCATGCGCCTCGTTCTTGGCCTGGCGGGTATTGTTTCCGGCATACACCTGAATGCGATAACCCGAAGTTTTAATGGTTCTGGTGTCATCGCTTCCGGTAGATACATACTCCGAACCGATCAGAGCCGTGATACGCGCATCCTGATGGACACGCACCTTGCCTTGTCCGGGCACATCGCGCTCCAGACTTTTCACTATGTTGTTCTGCGCCACCGAAAAGGTTACGAAAGCGAAACATACCACTAAAAACGAACCAAGTCTTTTCATATATAATATGTATATCGATATGTGATGATTAAATATTGCATCCTCTCACTTCTTGCCGGCCAGGCAGAAAGCCCCGACAGACATGCGGCTTTTTCAGATACGGACTATACGCCATACATAAACGCTTTTCACCTATAATCCGTGTCCGGACAACGGCCTCGCCCAAAGGCTACAAACCGATTCATGTTTCCGACACACCGCCAGGTTCAGTTCACCGATCCTCGGAAAGTGGAAGAAAAGGCAATTGATAACAAGCGAAAACGACTTGTCGGAATGTTGCATCCGCGCCCCGTTGCCCGTTATCAATTGCCCGTTATCAATTATTCATTGAATGCGTCGATGATGCCCTTGAAGTCAGCAGCCTTCAAAGCAGCGCCACCAATCAGACCACCGTCAACATCGGGTTTTGCAAACAATTCCTTGGCATTCGAAGGCTTGCAGCTACCACCGTAAAGGATAGAGCAGTTGTCAGCGATTTCCTTGCCATACTTCTCGGCTACAGTAGAGCGGATGAAAGCGTGGATTTCTTCAGCTTGCTCCGGAGTAGCAGTCTTGCCTGTACCGATAGCCCATACCGGTTCGTAAGCCAGGATAACTTTCGAGAAGTCCTCAGCAGACAGAGAGAATACAGAAGCCAGCTGTGCGGCAACTACTTCGTTCTGCTTGTTAGCCTCACGCTCTTCCAGTACCTCACCGATACAGAAGATAGGAGTCAGACCATTGGCCAAAGCCAGTTTTACTTTCTCTTCCAGGATTTCTACTGTCTCGTGATAGTAAGCACGACGCTCTGAGTGACCCAGAATTACATATTTTGCACCTGTAGAAGCAACCATAGCAGCTGAAACTTCACCGGTATAAGCGCCCGATTCCTTATCAGCGCAGTTTTCTGCACCTACACCAATCTTGGCAGGGTCTACCAACGGAGTAACCGATGCCAGGTGAATAAACGGTGTACAGATGATTACATCACAGTTAGGCTTTTCGTTAGCCAGTACTTCATTCAGTTCTTTTGCAAGAGCAATACCCTCCTGAAGGGTTTTGTTCATTTTCCAGTTTCCTGCAACAATGTTTTTTCTCATTTTGTTTATATTTAAAAAGGGTTAATAATTTCTGTTACTTTACTGCTGCTCTTCATCACGCTGCGGCTTGCTGCGTTCCGCTTTCTTCTGCAATCTGACCACAAACAGCTGATCGGCTCCAATGACAAAAGCCAATGGAACAATAAACCACAAGAGCACATAGCCCATCGTGTACCAATCGTTTACATATTTCTGACGGCCCAGTTCCAGCTTGTCCAGACTATCGGTCAGCACATACTCATCGGGCAACTGGCTGTCACTCCACTTGTTCAGAATAGTACCGTCCTTAATCAGCAACAATCCGGGATTGGAACGTATGATAGTCTTCAACGTAATGTCGTCCATCTGGCAGAACGGATATTCGGCACCCGTACGGTCGCACCACAAAGCAATGGCGTCTTCAGGCGAAGAAGTCAGGGCGTAAAATCCATATCCGTGTTCTACACTATAATCGTAGATTTCATTAATAAGATCGATATTGCTGTCATCAGCCTCCTCTATGCGATGGGCCACCAACAGGAAAGTATATCCGCGACTGGTCAGTACACTGTCTGTAATGTCCGTCCCACTCGTCAGACTCTGCATTGCAAAATCATGAATAGGCGGTTCGTACCCCTTCTCCTTGACAATCGTACGAGTTTCGACAAACGTCCAGGTGCTGTCCGGATAGTTATCCAGCGTAAACTCTTTCCGCTTACCATCTTTCTCCATCACAAACGTCGTTTCGAGTACACTGAGCTTAGCCCCTTCGGGAATCTCCATCCCGGCCTTGATATTCGTGCCTATCTTATAAGGACGGAAATCAAGCAAAGGCAGGTTGCGCAAGCAATAGGCCGACAAAGCAAACACAAAAAGAATGGTATACATGGAGAAAATCCATTCCATTTTCAGGGTAATGAACCTTGTAATCTCCCGCCACTGACGGAATACAGTAACAGCTGCAACCAACAGCACCACATTCTTACCAAAAGTCTGCCAGTTAGTCAATACCAGTGCATCTCCGAAGCAACCACAATCTGACACCGGATCGGCTAAAGCCAGATAGAGCGTCAACGGAGTCATCACAAGCATCAGCAGAAATGCCAGCGTCGAAGAAATCTTCCGCCGAATACCTAAGAAAAGATAAATACCAGCACAGAACTCGATTGCTGCAAGCAATACGGCGAATAGTAACGGCCAATATCCCGGAAACCACGAAATCAGATTGAATGCAGTCAGATAATCCTGAATTTTATAAAACGAACCAAAAGGATCTATCGCTTTTACAAATCCGGAAAAGATGAACACTACAGCCAAAACGAAACGGCAGATGTTCACCCACACTTTCATGATAATATGTTTCTTATCAGTCTCCAAATTCTATCTTTATCAAACCGAATACAGAATAATTAATCATATCCATATAGTTGGCATCCACTCCTTCCGACACCAACGTCTGCCCAGCCAGACTCTCTATCTGTTTGGTACGGTAAATTTTCATCAGAATCAGATCTGTATACGAACTGATACGCATACTACGCCAGGCCTCATCGTAATCGTGATTTTTGGCAAGCATCAGGTCAAGCGACTGCTTGGCATACTTGTCATACAAGGCCAAAGCCTCCTCATTCGATATATCGGCCGACTCGGCATATCCCAGTTCCAGCTGTATCAGTCCTACAATTCCATAATTTACAATGGCAATAAACTCCGAACGGATTCCTTCATCCACCAATGCCACTCCTTTAGTCTCAATACTACGTATACGATTGGCTTTAATGAATATCTGGTCGGTAACAGAAGAGGGACGGAGAATGCGCCACGCCGGACCGTAATCGTGCAGTTTCTTCGAGAACAACTCACGACATACCGCAATGACATGCTCAAATTGTTGTTTAGTATCTTTCATTTCCTTACTAATAGGCCACAAAGATAGTGATAATTGGAGAGAAATGAAAAGAGGACACTCTAAAATCTATTTAAAGTGCCCTCTTGCTATAAAGATTGTTTACGTTTTTGTTATGAACAACGCAATACCTGACCCGGACGCAAGATTGTTCTCCGCGTGATACGGTTCAGCTTGCAAAGTTTATCAATGGAAACACCCTGACGGGCAGCGATTTTAGACAATGTATCTCCTCTTTTAACTTTATAGAACAAACCTTCGCCCGAAGCCATGCTCTTGGCTTTGTCCGAAGATCCTTTCGTCTTCTGGAAAGTATAGGAGTCTGCTACGATATCCTGTTTTTCAAAATCAAACATCAAAGCAGGATTAATAGGAATTCCCAAGAAACGGGTTTCGAAATGAAGATGTGAACCTGTCGAGCGACCTGTATTTCCACCCAAAGCAATCGGTTCACCGGCCTTTACACGCTGATTCACATCGACCAGCTGCTTAGACAAGTGGCCATACACTGTCTCCAGACCATTATCATGACGGATCACTACATACTTTCCATAGCCGCGCCGTCCCTGATTCTTCACAATACGGACTTTACCGTCGAAAGCTGCACGGATCGTGTCGCCTACATATACTTTAATGTCCAATCCGTAGTGAGCACGACGCCGACGGGGACGATAACCAAACACATCGGTAATGCGGGTGTGCTCGGTAGGCATACAGAAACCCGTCAAATCAAACGTATATTTTTCAGGTACAATGGCATTTCCGTAAGCCTGTACAAGTTCATTATTCCAATTGGGATAGAGATCAAGCCCCGGATACAAAGCCTGTTCGGCACGTATCTGTTTCTGTAAAGCCAGCGAATCTACACTTTTTAATTTTCTATCAATCGGAGCCTGACGGGCAATAAGGTCTTGAGAAAAAGAATTCAGGCTGACCATAGCCGCCGCGGCTATCAAAACTGTTTTTATTCCTTTAAAACTCATTCTGTCTGTTGTCTTTCATTTTTGATACCCGTGGCAAGTATGTAATTAGAGAATCAGAGGCTTGTTCAACGCGAATATCCAGATTATTTTTAAAAATTTCCCCAAAGATAAAACTTCTCGCTGAAAAAGAGTACCCTTTATTAACTATTTTTTCAAGAGTAACAATCTAAAAACAAAAGGAAACAGGCTCTAACCCCCTATAAATAGGGGGAATAAGGCTAAATATGTTATACAACATAAAAGCGGAAATAAAGTGTATATTTAACCGTTTTTTCAACTAATGGCCGCCCAGTTAACGTTCGTCTTCCGCAAAGCCTTCAATTGTCTCCAGAGTATTTCATTTTCAGGAAGAACTCCGTTCGGATCAGCATCTACGATTTTTTGTGCCACTTCGCGCACATATTGCAGCAACTGACCGTCACGGGCTATATCGGCTATCTTCAGATCGAAGGCAATGCCGCTTTGCTGCGTTCCCTCCAGATCGCCCGGTCCACGCAGTTTCAGGTCAGCTTCGGCTATCTCAAAGCCATCATTGGTCCGCACCATAATCTCCAACCGTTTGCGGGTATCTTCTGCCAACTTGTAACCGGTCACCAAAATACAATAAGACTGGTCGGCTCCACGCCCTACGCGTCCGCGCAACTGGTGAAGCTGGGACAAGCCGAAACGTTCGGCATTTTCAATAATCATCACCGATGCATTAGGCACATTCACCCCTACCTCGATCACAGTGGTAGCCACCATAATCTGTGCCTCACCCGACACAAAGAGTTGCATTTCCCGGTCTTTTTCGGCCGGCTTCATCTTGCCGTGCACCTTACATACCTTACAGTCAGGGAATGCTTCACATACATGCAGATATCCTTCCTCCAGATTCTTCAGGTCTATCTTCTCGCTCTCCTTTATCAGCGGATAGACAATGTACACCTGACGCCCTTCCTCAATCTGCTTCCGCACCGAACGATACAGACTCTCACGCCGATTGTCGAACTGATGAATCGTAGCGATCGGTTTCCGTCCCGGCGGCAATTCGTCAATCACCGACACGTCCAGATCGCCATACAGCGTCATGGCCAATGTACGCGGAATAGGGGTAGCCGTCATTACCAACACATGAGGGGGCTGCGCACTCTTTGTCCACAGTCTGGCCCGTTGGGCAACACCAAAACGATGCTGTTCGTCGATGACCACAAAGCCCAACGAAGCAAAGTTCACCGTATCTTCGATAACGGCATGTGTACCTATCAGAATCTGTACCTCGCCGCTGAGCAGCCCTGCCAGAATCGCTTCCCGGCGCTTTCCCTTCACCGAACCGGTGAGCAGCTCCACCCGTACATCCATACCATGCAGAAACTCCCGGATTGTATCGTAATGCTGATTGGCCAGAATTTCGGTAGGCGCCATCATACATGCCTGATAACCGTTGTCAAGTGCTATAAGCATACTCATCAGCGCCACAAGCGTCTTTCCGCTACCCACATCGCCCTGCAACAGGCGGTTCATCTGCCTGCCCATCCCCATGTCGCGACGGATTTCCTTCAACACCCGCTTTTGGGCATTGGTCAGTTCGAAAGGAAGATTTTTGGAATAAAACGTATTGAATATATCGCCTATTTTGCTGAACACATATCCCCGATACTTGCGTTGCCTGTCGCGTGCATAACGCAAAATGTTGAGCTGTACATAGAACAGTTCTTCAAACTTCAACCGGTATTGCGCCTTACGCAGCAGTTCGGCACTGGTCGGAAAGTGTATGTTTACCAGCGCTTCGGTCAACGGCATCAGATGATGTTCGCGCAGTATGGCCGGCGACAGCGTCTCGGGCAGAGGATCAGAAAGCAGTTTCACCACCGTAGCCATCATTTTCTCGATAGCATGGGAGTTAAGCGAACTGCGCTTCATTTTCTCCGTCGTATTATAATAAGGACGCAGTCCCATCGTTTCAAGTTTCAGATCGGCCACAGCATCCACATCGGGATGGGCTATGTTTATACGTCCGTTGAAAACCGTAGGCTTTCCAAAGACGATGTATTCCTGACGGATCTTATATTTTCCTATAATATATTTCACCCCCTGAAACCAGACCAGGTCCACCACTCCCGTTCCGTCGGAGAAATGAGCCACCAGTCTTCGGTTGCGTCCTTCGCCCACATCCTCGAAACTCAGGATCTCACCCTTCAGCTGTATGTAAGGCATGTTGCCATCCAGCTCGTATATACTATATATACGGCTCCGGTCTACATATTTATAAGGGAAATAATACAATAAGTCGTGCAAGGAATATATACCCAGCTCCTTGTTGAGCACAGCAGCCCGCTGGGGTCCCACGCCCGACAGATATTTTATGTCACGCGAAGCTAAATCGAACATAACAAAGCTTCGGCAATCTTCAAGTCAAAAGGAGTCGTTATCTTGATATTCTCGCGGTTACCTTCTGTCAGCCAGACAGGCTCTCCCAAAGCCTCTACTACAGAAGCATCGTCGGTAAAGTCGGACGTATAAGGCTGACGATAAGCCCGCAGCAGCAATTCTGCGTCAAACACCTGAGGAGTCTGCACCAGCCGATACTCGTCACGGGGCACTGTCTCGCTTCTTCCTCCCTGACACAGGTGACGGACAGTCTCTACCACATTGACCACCGGAACAACCGCTTTCTTTTCAGCAGCCTGTTCGTAACAGCGGGCAATCACCTCTTGCGACACAAACGGACGAACTCCGTCGTGCACACCGACCAGACCAGACGTGTTTACCCTTTCCAGCGCATTCTTTACAGAATGAAAACGGGTTTCTCCGCCATCGGCCACTTCGTGAGGCACAGTAAAATGGTGCTCCCGGCACAGTTGTGCCCAATACGCCTGTTGGCTGACCGGAAGCACCAATATAATCCGCATTTCCCGATCGTAGTCATAGAAAGCCTGCAGCGTGTACATCAGCACAGGCTTTCCTCCTATCGGAAGAAATTGCTTGGGCAACTCGCTGCCCATGCGCAATCCTTTTCCACCGGCTACAATCAGAGCGTATTTCACAGATAAAATGTATTAACGGATGATTATTCGATTATCCTATTCTCAATCGGGCACACACATGGCCTGCTTCAATTCGGCCACTTTCTCGGCTCCCAGCAGATGTTCAACCACTGCCAAAGCAAACGGCAATGCAGCAGCAGGACCTTTTCCGGTAATGTAGTTACCGTCTTTTTCAACCAAAGCACCGGTATATTGAGCACCTTCCAGATACTTGTCGAATCCAGGATAGCAAGTAGCCTTGCGTCCTTTCAGCAATCCCATCTTACCCAGAATCATCGGAGCGGCACAAATGGCAGCAATCGGCTTGTTTTCATCGGCAAACCGCTGTATCAGTCTGTGCAAGTCCTCGCAAGCATCCAATGTAGTCGCACCAGGCAGTCCGCCAGGCATCAGAATAAGTTCGGCATCAAAGAAATCACAATTGACTATATTCTTGTCGCAAAGCACCGGAATGCCGTGCGAACCTGTTACTATCTCATTAGGAGTTACACTCACCATTTCTACCTGAAGACCGGCACGCTTCATGACGTCTACAGCAGAAAAGGCCTCCATTTCTTCAAATCCATCGGCAAAAAATACATAAACTGTACCCATAACTTTTATCTCCTTTTATTTTAAATTAAAGTAATATGTTATTGTTCCCGTCTGATTATCCACTCCGCCCACAGCATTGAAACGTGCTTTCCGGGCCGCGTCTTCGGCTGCTTTGCGCAAAGCAGAGTTTACGGTATTGGTTTGCCTGTTGATACTGGTTGCTATCACACGTCCGGCCGGATTCACCGTAATGTCCACCACTACCCGGCCTTCATCCTGCACATTGTATACAGGCTTCGGCAGGCCACCTTCACCCAACGAACGGCCTCCCAGACTGAACGTACCATAACCGCCTACACCCGAGGTCGCTCCGGTCGGTGCATTTCCCGTCGGACTGCCTTGTATACCCTTTCCTTCGGTATTTCCCTTGCTGCCCATCTGCGCACCTTTGCCAAACGCTCCGGCTACACGCTTACGGGCTGCTTCTTCGGCTTCCTTGCGTTCTCTCTCGGCTTTCGCTTCGGCCAGTTTACGGGCTTCTTCTGCCTTTTCGGCTTCCGTTTTCTCCGGTTTCTTCGGTTTTTCCGTTTTCTTCTTTACCTCAGTCTTTGGTTTGATGGCTACGGTCTCTTCCTCTTCCTGGGTAATCATCTCCTGTTCGGCTGCCTCCTGCACTTCGGGAGCAGTCTGTTCAGGCACCACGTCTACCTCTACCAGCGACGGATCGGCTGCCCCCCATGCATCGGGCACTTCACCCAGCATCACGGGCATACCGTCTTCTTCCACCTTCTCGGGCAGACTGAAACCGACCAGCAACAGAAGGGCTACAATAGCCACATGCACCAGCAACGCGCCTGTCAGTCCTACATATTTTGCTTTTTTCTTGGAAGAGAGCATCGGTCTATTTGTTGTTTTAACTGTTCATAATAAACAATGGCGGACATGCGCCCCTCCGTTCATCTGTTTTCAGGCGGACGGGTAGCAAGCACCATTTTGAAATGGTTCTCGTTGGCAATGTTCAGCACCTTTACGATTTCGCGGTAAGGCACCGACTCGTCAGCATAAAGAGCCACATACATCTCCGGCTCACGGGCTGCACATTCCTTCAGGAAAGGTGTCAGCTCCTCGACCGACAGGTTACGCTCCTTGTCGTTGCCGAATGCTGCATACATATTCAGATCCTTGTCGATAATCACCCGCGCCAGGGGCTTGGCCGATGTCTGCTGTTTGCCTTGCGGCAGCAACACCTTGATGGCATTGGGCGACACCATGGTCGAGGTGATCATAAAGAATATCAGCAACAGAAAGATGAGGTCCGTCATGGACGCCATGCTGAAATTGGGTGATATTTTGACTCTGCGCTTTAACATGAAGGTTGATTCAATAAGTCCATAAAGGCCATTGTCTTGGCTTCCATCTTATTCACTACGCCGTCAATCAGCGTCACCAGATAGTTATAGGCAAACATGGCTATGATACCTACAATCAGACCACCCACGGTTGTAATCATGGCCTCATAGATACCGCTCGAAAGCAGCGTGATGTCGATATTGTTACCGGCGTTGGCCATCTGCCAGAAAGCACGTACCATACCGGTCACCGTACCAAGGAATCCCAGCATCGGCGCACCACCCGAAATGGTTGCCATGATCGTCATGCCTTTTTCCAGTTTGGCCACTTCGAAGTTACCCACATTCTCGATGGCAGCCTGCACATCGTTCACCGGGCGTCCCAGGCGGCTGATTCCTTTTTCAATCATACGTGCCGAAGGTGTATCTACACTGCGGCAATAGGCTATGGCAGCCTTCAGTTCACCGCTCAGAATGTAGTCCTTTATCTTGTCCATAAACTGCGGATCTTCCTTGCCGGCTTTCCGGATAACGTAGTTGCGCTCGAACAGAATGTAGAAGCACAGCAGGGACATCAGGCCCAGCAGTACCATAATCCAGCCACCTTTCATGGCCATACTCCACAGGTTCATCTCGTCGGGTGTGTTGACAGGTGTCAATACCGGATTGGCACCGGCAATCGAATCGGCAAGCGCCGGAGCCACTTGGGCCCATAAAAGCATCAGATTCATCAGCGTAGACAGTTTTTATATTCCTGAATAGTACGTTCCAGTCCCAGGTACAACGCATCGCATATCAGCGCATGACCAATGGAGACTTCGTCCAGCCAGGGAATGTTTTTATAAAAATAGTTCAAGTTCACCAAACTCAGGTCGTGTCCGGCATTCAGTCCCAGTCCCAGGCTGCGTGCCACCTTGGCAGCCTCCACAAAAGGAGCCACGGCAGCCTCACGGTCCTTCGGATAGGCACTGGCATAAGGCTCCGTATAGAGTTCCACACGGTCGGCACCTGCCTTGGCCGCGTATTCTATCATTTCCGGGTCGGTCGACACGAAGACCGATGTACGGATGCCCGCACCGTTGAACGTATCCAGCACTTCCGACAGGAAACTCTGATTAGCTTTCGTATCCCATCCGGCATTCGAGGTCAGCTGCGTAGGGCTGTCGGGCACCAGTGTCACCTGATGAGGTTTCACTTTCAGCACCAGGTCAATGAACTCAGGAGCAGGATAACCTTCGATATTGAATTCGGTACGGAGCAGGGGGCGCAAATCATAAACGTCGCTCCGGCGTATATGCCGTTCGTCCGGACGGGGATGAACGGTAATGCCGTCAGCCCCAAAGTTTTCGCAATCCAATGCCACTTTCACCACATTCGGTACATTGCCACCGCGGGCATTACGCAACGTAGCAACCTTGTTTATATTCACGCTTAATCTTGTCATAATACGTTCGATAGTTTGCGGCAAAAATACAAATAATAGCGATAAGTTGTCAGCAATCTGAGAAAAAAATGGCATCTTTGCAACGTATAATAACAGACTGAATATGAAATTCGCCATTATCGGAAACACCTATCAGGCAAGCAAATCATCTCATGCCGAAACCCTTCTGCACATCCTTCACGAGCGGAAAGCAGAACTTTGTATCAGCCGGGAGTTCCATCGTTTTCTGTCCGACGACCTTCATCTGAACGTTCCTCCTGCCGAATTGTTCGACGGTGACAACTTTCAGGCCGACATGGTCATCAGCATCGGCGGCGACGGTACTTTTCTGAAAGCAGCCAGCCGGGTAGGCAAGAAAAACATTCCGATACTGGGTATCAACACCGGCCGGCTGGGCTTTCTGGCCGACATTTCGCCGGTCGAGATGGAAGAAACTTTCGACGAAATCTACAATCATCACTATAAAGTAGAAGAACGCAGCGTACTTCAGCTGCGCTGCGACGGCGGACATGTGTTTCAAGAGCCTTATGCCCTCAACGAGATTGCCGTACTGAAACACGACAGCTCGTCCATGATCAGCATACATACTTATATTAACGGTGCTCACCTCACTACTTACCAGGCCGACGGACTGGTCATAGCCACGCCTACCGGCTCTACAGCCTATTCGCTCAGCGTGGGCGGCCCTGTCATGGTGCCCCACAGTCAGACCATCGCCATCACCCCCGTGGCACCCCACAGCCTGAACGTGCGCCCCATCGTCATTTGCGACGACTGGGAAATCACCCTCGAAGTCGAAAGCCGCAGCCACAACTTTCTGGTAGCCATCGACGGCCGTAGCGAATCGTGCAAGGAAGGAACAAGGCTGCACATCGCACGAGCCGACTACAGCATAAAGGTCGTCAAACGCTACAACCACATTTTCTTCGACACACTCCGCAACAAGATGATGTGGGGGGCGGATGTACGGTAATAAAGCACATTTTTCGCTTTTAACGGTTCGAATCAGCCTTGCCGATTTTCACAGTCGATACCATCAGTATGGGATTTTCTTCTCCGGTCATCTTTTCCACAATACTTTTCAGCTCCGGATCCTCGATTTCCATATCCAGCAAATAGAAAGGCGGAACAACCGTATAGAATTTATCGCCCCTCAAAGCCATAGGCAACAAAGGATATCCACCGTCAATATCATTCTTGATTGCCCAGCCTTCCGAAGAACATCTGTTCAGAGTTTTACCACTTCTTTTATCCCACAGATACACCCCGGTTTCATGTTCCGAATAATTATTAAACCCGACAAACAACAGGCTGTCGCTTTCCTGACATCCCGACACCGCCCTGAAAGCCGGATATCCCTTTCTGCCTTCCATACAATCCTCTGCGCTTAACTGTTCGCTTTTCAGCATTGCCAGATGATTTTCCAGCCTCGTTCTGTTCTTTTCTCCGAAATCAACGAAATACGCCGGCGAAGCTCCTTCCGTCCCAAGACGGTACACATAGTCCGAGAACGGGAACGTAAGCGTCCCTTCATCCCGTCCGCTATATCCTCTGAGCATATGATTATCTATCACCTCCGTCATGCCTATCGACGCATCCGCATAAAGAGAATAACGGGTTTCTGCCGTATCTATATGATAAATGGCCAACAAGGGCAACTGGCCGTCTTTCTCCAAAGCCGGTTTTTGTCCATAGTCGCAATAGAAGACAAGAGTATGATCCATATAAATAAAATCACCCGCCAAGAAGTCCAGTTTGATTATTTCCTTAAACTCCCCTTCCAGACTATACACCAGAACTTTCTTCCGATCCAGAACATACAATACCCCCTCTTGCGAGTTCACGGCAACCTTGTCTATTTCAGAATATTCTTCAGGTCCGACGCCTTGCTTGGCAATCTTATACAGGTATTTCCCCTGATCGTCAAAGAAAAAGATGGAAGCGGTCTTGTTGTCCACAATGATTATTTTATTGTGCGCAAACAGAAGCTGGTCAACGTTACCCATCAGATTGTCGTCCGACGTCTCCAGCGGGATGTATTGTATTCCGCTTACAAATTCCGACATATTCAGCTTCTTTTGTGCCGGACTCGTCAAATCAATATTCGTCACCTGACCGTCACTCACCTGTTTGTCCCTGCAAGCGGTGACAAGCAAAAGGCCCATCACCCACAGCACTGTAAAAAGTCTCTTTACAAAAGTAGTCGTGTTAATGAAATTCATATGTTTAATTTTTAGGTTTAACAGCCTCAAAGCTCCGAAAACCTATCCGGATAGCCAAGAAAACGAGCGTGCAAAAACGTGCAAAACCAGAAAATACACCGATTTTTTCCCAGTTAGGAAAAAATCACTACCCAGTTAGGAAAATATTTTTCCTAACTGGGAAAAAAAGTACACCTAACCAATTATTTAAAATCATGATTCTTATTTGCATATATGTAATTTATAAGTTACCTTTGTGACATGAAAGCAAGAGAGGTTATAATATACAAAGATTATTTTGATGATTTCTTCAAATCTCAACCACAGAAGGTAAGAGATAAGATTATCAAAGTTTTGGATATAATTGAACAGGTAGAGCGTATTCCTGCAACGTACCTGAAATATATTGAAGGTACCAACGGACTCTTTGAGATACGTGTACAGCTCGGCAACAATATATTCCGCATCTTTTGTTTTTTCGATGGAAACAAGTTTGTTATTCTGCTAACAGGATTCCAGAAAAAGACTCAAAAGACCCCACCTACAGAAATCGACAGGGCTGTAAGACTTATGAATGAATATTACGAAGAAAAAAGAAAGGAGCCAAAACGATGAATACAAAAACATTGGATCAAATAAAAAAAGACTATTATGGAGAAACAGGAACTCCGGAACGCGACCGGCTTGAAAGAGAACTTGAAGCATTGCGAATAGGTTTTAAAATACGTAATGCAAGAGAAAAGAAAGAAATGACACAAGCTCAGCTTGCCAGTAAAATAGATAAAAAGCGCACCTTCATTTCCAAAGTCGAAAACGATGGCGAAAATATCACGCTCAAAACATTGTTCGATATTGTAGAACGTGGTCTTGGCGGAAAACTCAAAATAGAAGTGATAGTATAAACTTGTTTTTAGTGAGTGTTGTCAAGTAATCATTTTGACATACCCACTAAAAACAAGTACACCTAACCAAGCAAATGCAAACAGTCATTCCGGGACGCACTTCCCGATCCTTTCATAATTCAAAAGGATAATTCAATCCAAGCGCGCTGCGTACCCTCTTTTTGGCAGCCCTTCCAAGCCACCAAGTACGTGCATTCATCTGTTTGCGCACCTGTTCAGTCCGTTTAGGACTGGTGACCGGAACTTCGTCCGCATAGCGGATACTTGCAATAAAGCGAGACAGATAAACTTCCTCATCCTCGCTACCTTCTTCGGTCAGCAACATCTTCATCATGCCTATAGGATGACCCTGCTTATGAAGGTTGACGCTGACACAAATCGGATATTTGTCCTTGTACTCAAACCCTTCCGGCAGCTGCATCCGGCAAACGACCACCGTATCGGCACCGCAACGGTACACTTCCCTGCCTCGGGTGAACATCCTGACATAACGGCCCGTATCCACCGCAAGCCCCTTGTCCAGCGGATTCTCTCCCAACGAAGCTTTCAATTCCTCATACACTCTGTCTCGACCCCATTTATTGAAATAAGGATACAGCAACAGACAGTTCTCGTCCTCGGAAACCAAGGATACTGCATACTGCCAAAACGTTCCTTTCCCCATATAAAGAGTAAGAGGATAAGTCTCTTTTGACAACACTTTGAATCCTTCTGGTTTCGTCACCTCAATGCCATACAACTTTTCAACCTGAGAACTGTACAAGTCAAAAATGCGTTTCTGGCTCCATCCGCTTATACTGCAAAGCAGAACGATCAGCATCATAAAAGCCTGTCTCATAAGTATTATCTTTTAAGTTGATGTCTCAAAGTTCACCAAATCAATTCAAATCATCAAGAAATCGAGCGTGCAAAAACGTACAAGCCTTATAAATAACCCTACTTAGTATCTATACCACCTACTTTTAACTCCTAATGGAACTAATCGAAGCAATAACTTGTTTAACTCCTTTAGCAATGATATCAAGGCTTCAAACAAAATACATATATCACATTCAATAGAAACGCCAAAAATGTAAGAATGCTTGGTATATAAGTATTTATTTCTTTTCTTTTTCCCTCAAGGGTCTTACCTACTGTATGAAGGAATAGGAAAAACCACATCGCAATATAAATACCAGAAATATACCAGTCGTTAATCACATAATTGCATTGCTTGTTAATCGCCATTAGTAGCACGGACAATATGGCCAAAGAAATAAATATTATATATAGTGCTTTCGTTTTCATCTTGTTGCGATTATACAGTCATAAATATTCTATCTGCTAGGTTAATAAGCCTCTTTTGACAACACTTTGAATCCACCTCAATGCCATACAACTTTTCAACCTGAAAACTGTACAGGTCAAAAATGCGTTTCTGGCTCCATCCGCTTATACTGCAAAGCAGAACGACCAGCAGCATCATAAAAGCATGTTTCATAAAGGTGCGTCAAAATGAAAAAGTATAATCTTTATATAATGTCATCCTGAACAAAGTGAAGGATCTGAATGCCCGAGCATCCTTTTTTTGAGATTCTTCGCTTTGTTCAAACTATACCTAAATAATAAGAGCTATCTTGAGCGAAGCTAATGAAAAAATACGAGTCTTTCTCTAATTTAATACGCTCTTCAAAGTTCACAAAAGATCATTTTTTACTAAAAATTTCAACGGCCTTTTGTTCAATACTATCAAACGAACTTGCCTGTGCCTTCTTCCAATCGAGTATCTCCACCCGAATAACAACACCAAATTCGTCTTTCACCCGTTGCTCTATCTCCGCTACACGCACTTTCTTTTCCTCAAGATACCAAGTCAGATAAAGCAACAGGCTCGTCACTTTTTATCCGCTGGCAACTCCTCTTTGGAAAATTTCAAATTTAAGGGCGTCTTTTCTCTTCCTTCGCAAATAGCGATCATCTCCAGCGCCATATCTTCCGCGTCCGTCACACCGATTTTACTTTTTAATTCCTCATAAGCAGTCCTCATATTGTCCAAATCCTGCACCTCCTTTACTATTTTCAATTTGGCATTCCAAGCATTTCGTTCCTCCACCGTTGTACAACTGAAATAAGCTTTCTGCTCATCTGCCGAAAGCTCATTCACACTTTTGACACTTTTCTCAAGATAATTCTGAAAGACCCTTTGATAGTTCAAAAAAGCTGTTGTCTGTGCGATGGAATCAACCCTTTCCCGTTCGCTGTCTGTCAGTTTTGTATATGCAGGCAACTGGCTTCTGTCCTTTACTGCCCTATTTTCACTTATTTTTTCAACAATTCCATTTTGCCCTTCCACATTGTTACAGGCAAATAATAGAAAAGATAACCCACAAAGAGCAACAAGTTTCAATGTAATTCTACTCATAGTTGTACATTTTAAATATTCGACAAATAAGCTTCCGCTTCGTTATTTAAGTTCATATCTCAAAGTTCACCAAATCAATTCAAATCATCAAGAAATCGAGCGTGCAAAAACGTGCAAACTCCGTAAATACACAATTTTTCTAATCAGAGAGAGTTAACAAGCACGCTTAACCACGCAGATGCAAGCAGTTCATTCCGGGCAATGCCGTTCGAACGTATCTCTGAACATACCTACAGGAAAGATGAAGTCAAGCGAACCGCGTATCTTATCCTTATCAGCCTGATCCAACCGACGGATGCGCGAATCTATCCGTTTACGTAGCTTTTTAATCTTCTTTAAACTGGGAAGCGCCGGCGCTTCGTCCGAATAGCGCATGCTTCCAAGGAAACGTCTCAGATAGTCGTCCGCATGTTTGCAGCCTTCTTCGGTCAGTACCATCTTCATGATGCCCGAAGCATAACCGCTCTTCCAGATAAGGATTCCAACATAAGCCGAATACTTTTCCTTGTATTCGAATCCTTTCGGCAGCTTCATCCTATAAACTGTCAGCGTATCGGCATTGCAACAGTCCACCAGTTCTCCCTGAGTAAATATTTTCACATAACGAGCCGTGTCCAAAGGAATCGTAATATCCCACGTATCCATCCCCAACGAAGCCTTCAAGTCACTATATGCATTTCCTTTTATGCCCGGCCAATAATTGAAGAAGGGATACAGCAATAGACAATTCTTATCCTCGGAAACCAAAGAAACAGGATAAACAAAACCTCCATTTTCTCCCACATAAAATTGAATGGGATAAGAATCTTCAACCAACTCTTCGAATCCATCAGGTCTCGTCACTTTAATATCATACATCTTTTCAACTACATGGCTGTACACGTCAAAGACGTATTTCTGCCCCCATCCGCTTGCACTGCAAAGCAGAACGACCAACATCACAAAAGCATGTCTCATAGGTATTATTTTTTAAGTTCGTGTCTCAAAGTTCACCAAATCAATTCAGTTCATCAAGAAATCGAGCGTGCAAAAAACGTGCAAACCTTATATATTTCCCACGTCTCGTCGCATAATCCATGCTTGAGATTAACTGATTCCCAATTCAAATCAGTCAGAAGCAAAGTGCAAGACTTTTACTATCAGGACATTTTCCTTCATGCCCAACTTCTTGTATTCCTCAGGATGATATATCAGCGTATGTTCGTCAGAGTAGTAAAGCGTCAAGGCATTGGGATAATTGGAAGAGACATAACTACCCAGTGCAAACACTCCCGGAAGGTCGGCCTGCAGTTGCTCGCATGTTTTCATTTCTCCGCTCAGCTTATCATACAAAGCGTGTACCCCGCGCCCTTGCAGCCTATCAGAATATACCGCCCAAAGGGTCAATAAGTAGCGGTCGGATTCAACTGCCATGGAGCAACACGCATGTTCTTCCTTCAGGTTCAGAGCATTATTCTCGCCCCTAAATTCCGACAACATCTTTACATCCGGATGCAACCGATATGCCTTCCTGAGTTTTTTCTCCAAAGGATCGTACGTGTAAAACTCTCCGCTGGAGGGATTGAACGCATGGATCATACCTGCCGCATCCACACTCAGCCTGGAAAACGTACTCGAAGAATAAGGGTACATTCCTTTTTCCACCAGCACCGTATCCACTCTCTCCCCCTGATTGTTCATAATCCAAAGCCCTCTTTCCTTATCCCCTCGCGAACAAAACAGTTCGTAACACAGAAAATTGCTGTCGGGCAAGGCTATGATATCGTCATAAACCACACTGAACGGAAAAGAGATATCCCGGATAAAAGTCCCGTCATAAGCATAACAGAGGATTCGGCGCGCACCAAGATCTTCGATGAACAGACAATGACTTCCCAGAAAACACGATGACAATCTGGTATATTCTCCCGGTCCTCTCCCCTTACGCCCAATGGCATTGAGAAACTGCCCCGAACGGTCGAAACGGAATACCGCTTCCTGCTTGGAATCTGAGACAAAGATGTTTTCTTCGTCAAACAGAATGCGCGATACTGAACCCCAAAACAGGCTGTCGGGCAATGTCAGCCGAAAAGTCGTCACACTATCTACAAAAGAAGACAAAGGCAACTCTTTTTGCGGAGAAGTCAGATTGACGGGTACAATCACCTCTTTCTGTTCCCCCGTAGCATTCCGGCCACAAGCAACCAGTAAGGGCAACAGTACACATAATTTTAAAAAGGCATCTATTTTCATAAAAAATCATTTAACAGTAAGACTTTAGAAAGCATGCACAAGCACGAAGCGGACTCATCAATCTCCCTCTTCATTCTCTAATCAGGTTTTCTTCTTCCAGTATTGCTTTCAAACGATAGTAACGTTCAAGTTTACGTTTCCAGGCATAAGAATCATCCTCCTCTTTCCCATCAGTTTGCGCCACCGTCTTCATGCGTTCTTTAAACCGAGAATGACTTTCTTCCCACACACAAGGAGCCGCATGATCAATATCTGCAATTCTATTTCATGTGCATCGCAACAATAATCGGATTGTCCTCTTCTTTTATATCTTTTGCCCAACCAAATTTATCCGGCTCAAGCTCATAAGGCTGTACGATACCATAAAGCATATCGCCGTGTGAGCCGTAAGGAACAAAGAACCTAAATACTCCATCGATATCATCTATCACCGGAGACTTGCCTGCTGCACTGCAAGCATAAACAGAACTTGCATCATCCTTGTTATAGAAAATCATACACGAATGATTCTGAAGGCTATAAGAAAAGACCAGATATTTAGATGTTTCATTGACACTGATCCATGCAGGGAAACCTTGTATGAACTCCATCACCCTGTCCAGACCCACATTTTCTTTTTCTATTGCATCAACATATCTTTTATGAGCATCCGACAGTGAGCCTTCCAATACAAAATCGACCTTCTCATCCAACCCTGTCACAGCATCCATCCGATAAAGCTTATTATCCAAAGGCGAAAGGAAGCTATTGAAATCCGTAAAAAGCTTAAATGATTCTGTGACTTCTTCCATCCGTATTTCCGGATTAAAGAAACAGAAAGGTTTCAATTCGCCAGTATGAATATTCCAAAACGCCAGATTAGGACTCTTTCCATTTTCAGCATATTTCTTATTAGTTTTATAACCGCCATACAAAGCCACCCACGAGTCATCAATGACCTTCATCTTCTCAGTCCAATAATCTATTTTCACTTCCTGCTTCAATGAGCCATCGGCATTGTATATAAAAAGCTTATGTAATCCGCCATCGAAAAGATAAACATGCTGACGATACACATCAATATCATCTATATCAGTATATTCTCCCGGTCCGACTCCCTTATTGCCTATTTTTCTGATGAACTTACCCTGGCGGTTAAAACAAAACACAGAAGAAAATTCATCAAGAATATATATGTAATCATCAGAAACAACCAACTTTGCCAACTGCCCTATCAGCAGATCATTTTTTGTCTCCAAGGGGATATAGCTAACTGAATCCACTAAAGACGACAATTTCACTTCCTTCTTATCAGGTGAACCGATTTCGATAGTTACGACCCCGTCAGAACTGCTACTATTACTCTTTCCACAGGAAGACAAGACAAGCAATGACAATAACAAAATAAAAAGATTTTTCATGTGTATTATTTTTAGTTTATAGTTTATACTCCAAAAGTCTGCAAAAGCCTCCATACAGCCAAGAAAACGAGCGTGCAAAAACGTGCATTTTGCTTTAACAAGAAGAAAAATTAGGGAAAAGTACACAAAACAAGCTCTCATAAACCTTTTATGCTTTATTAGTTAAACCTACGTTTTTTGTTTTCATCCCTACAAACCACGGCAGAACAAATACCAATGCCACAACAGACGCAGTAAGCCCTGCCATAGTGGTGATGGCAAATGTATACCAGAATTTATTATCAATTCCATCCAGCAGAAAAGGAATGAGACCAAGCATGGTGGATAATACAGTAAGCATGACCGGTATTATCTTGTGATTGTATGCACACACATATGCCTTCACAGGACTGACACGAGACGTAGCTTGCACAAGATCGTACTGATGCAGGATGTATATGGCAGCATTGACTACCAGACCGCATAGCAACACAATAGCAGCCAGGCCTCCGGTTCCGAAGGGAATACCGGCAAACTGAAATGTAAGGAATACCGCTATCAGCGTCATCGGTATAAGCGACAGCAATATGGCAAGCGGACGCATCAGGCTTTCAAATAAAATAGCCATGAGCCAGTAAGTGATGACGATACACAGTGCAATCAGCCAGTATTGCTGCGACACAGTGGGAATCCCGCTCCATTCCGGACGCATGCAACGGAAACCCACAGGCAGGCGTTCGGACATTTGTCGGGTGACTTCCTCTACATACTTATTAATATATGAATAAGATCCAAGCACATTGAAAGCCACGCGCAACACATACTCCTGATTGCGTCGTGGTATCACGTTCTTTGCCTCACGCCGCTGTATGTCCATTACTTCGCTGAGCAAAATGTCGCTGTCGCCTACCTTGACATGCGAGTTCAACAGTTGCCACAGGTCATGAGTGTCGCGACGTGACGACACCAGAGTCACATCGGTACGTGTCTTGTCCCACCAGCCCAGGTCGCGTGTCTGCAATATATCGCCAACGGCCCGATATATCATTTCCGGATTGATACCGAGCATATGCATACGTTCCCAGTTATAGCGCACATAGTATTCATCCTCTTGGTTTTCGTATCCGGGAGTTTCGATGGTTATGTCTACAGCACGGGGATTTTGGGATAACAGGTCACACAAATCCTGTGCATAGCGGTAGAGACGGTCATAGTTGTAACCCGCCATCTCAATGCGGTTGCTGCGATATTGCAGGTTCAGCGAGTTGCTGAAACCGCGCTGGCTCACGCCATATGTACTCCAGTCGGCACCGCCAATACCAATCACACGCCCTATCACACGATTCTCTACCTGATAAGGAGCCGCCGTGCCAAGTGCTTCGGGCGTAAAACGAACCGTAATGATGGCTCCACCACCGTTTACCGAGGTTTCAAAGCGAAGGATGGCCGGCTCTGCCGCAAGCATTTCTTCCAACAGCCGTACCTTTTCGTTCAGTTGTGTTGCCGTACCACCCAGCGGCATCTGTGCACGTATATACAGCTTCATTTCTTCTTCCTCGCGTGGCCACGATACCCCGCCCATGGACTTGGAGAAGACATACGCAGAATAGCCGAAGCCACCAAAATACAACAGTATAAACATACTGTAAAGAACTACACGCCAGCGTGGCCGCAACTGAGAAGGAAAAGAGATATAACGGGCATACATACGGTTCCAACGTATGATGTACCGCCTTCTGCGTGTGCTTTTAGGTGTACAGCCGGCTGTTCTGAAATGCACGGCATCCACCAGTGCCGGCACAAAGGCAATGGCTACAAGCAGTGCCACTGTCAGGTTTATAATCACCACCCATGCGAAATCATACAGATCGTGCCTGAGATTATCTGGAGCGAAGAGAATCACCACCAAAGTTCCTATGGTCGTGAGCAACGCCGCCAATATGGCAAAGAAAGCTTTGCGGTCGCGATAGTAGGCATAATGGTCTATCATGACAATGGATGAGTCGATGACCAGTCCCAACGACACGGTGATACCGGCGATGGAGAATACGTGCAGCCGGAGATTGAATGCGTAATAGCAGACGGCTGCCATGGCCAGACACAGCACCAACGTTGCAGCCACTATGCTGACATAGCGCCATCCCGGGCGCACAAGGAACACGAACAGCAACAGTATGACCAGTGACATAAAGCTGCGCGTAATGAGACGATCCATCTCACCCTGCAGTTCCTCGGACGAATCGTGCTGAAGTTCCAGCTTCACACCTTCCTGCATGTGCGGTTGCATCTCATCGATTTGACTGCGCAATTCACGCGCCAACTTCGTAAGGTTGGCTTGTGCGTTGACGTATATATTCAGACTGACGGTTTCATGCCCATTTATACGGTAGTACGATGAAGGCTCATAATTTTTGTATTCATACCGGGCCAGGTCACCCATGTACACCACCTGCCCTCCGGTGCTCTTTATCGGCATCTGCTCCAACGGACGACGGAATTCGGCTGTGGCCAGGCGCAAGGTGACACGTGCACTGTCGCGCAAAACATCTCCCACAATCTCATTCCGACCGAAGAATGCTTTCAGCCCGTTTTCCATATCATCAGCCGAGAGGCCGCAGGCCTGCAGTAGAAGCGGGTCGTAGGTAATCTCCAGATACTGTCCCGTACCGCCCGAAATGTTCACCCCTCGCACGTCTTCGTTCCGCTGTAAGGCCGGAGCCACATGTTGGCGCACGTAATCCTGCAACTGCATGGCCGTAAGCGGACTGTTGACCGTATAGGACAACAGGTGTACCGTCTCCTCGCGCTGCCGCGAATAGTTCACGATATCTCCTCCCGACAGAGTAGGAGTGCTTACCCCCTCAGGCAAACGTCCACGTATCTGACGTAACAAAGAAGCTATCTCGAAACGTACGGCCGATACGTTAATATCAGGTTTCAAGGTCACCTTGACCCATCCGCTGCCATAACGGGACTCAGATTCTACATTCTCCACACCCCGAACGGCCACCATCAGCCCCTCAATAGGGGCTGTCACTCCCTGTTCCACCACCTTGGCAGATTTGCCCTGCCAGCTATAATTAATCCAAAGGTCGCGCCCTTGACGGGGACGCGGCTTTGACCCCACATCTATCAGCGGAGCGAGAGCGACACCTATGACCAGCAGAATACAGGCCGTAAGAAGTATGGAAAAGTTGCTTGACTTCACTTGATTACATATTTTATTATAACAGATCCTATATCTTGATACTTGTTTACCTCCACCATCTTATGGATATACGACGAATCACACAACACCGAACTGCAATTGAATAACTAATAAATTTGACAAAACTCTCATTTTTCTTTTATTCCTAATCGGTTAATATTGTATGTTACAACATATCATTTTGCTCTTTCTATTTATATATTATTTTGTAAACCAGTGGCACAAAGAACAGGCTGACGAGTGTACCTACCGTCATACCCACGATGAGAGTGAGCGATAAAGGATATTGCAATGCGCTACCCATATCAGCACGCGACAGCAAGGGCAGAATGGCCAGAATGGTGGTGAGCGATGTCATGATGATGGGGCGCAGACGGCGGTGACCAGCACGGACTATCGCGGCAAGCGTAGGTGTGCCGCTTCGGCGCAGACGGTTGATGGTATCTACTTTGAGAATGGAGTCGTTGATGATAATACCCGACATCACCACAAGGCCTATCATAGACATAATGTTAAGCGACTCACCTGCCAGCCACAGCACCAGAAGTACTACGGCCACGTCCACCACCATCTCCGACAGGATGATGAGCGGCTGAACAAGACTCTCAAACTGGGCAGCTAAAATAAAGTATAACAAAGCCAAAGCTACGGTAAGGACAATAAACAATTCCTGCACTAATTTACGGCTGCTGAAATAGTCACCAAAGAAAGTTACCGATACCCCGTCCGTCCCGTTTTTACCATCCACGCTATGCTCTGCAAAGCTTTTTGCCCAAGTCATGATATGGCGTACGGTTGCGTCGTCACAGTCCACATCCACCGGATAATAGTCGCCGTCCGATGCAGCGTACAAGCGTTTGAAATCCTCACCTTCCGCCGTCGCAACCAACAGATGTAACGGTATGCGTACCCCATCCGGTGAAGTCAGCGACGATGCCATCACCTGGTCCCTATCCTTTGCACGGTCCCCAATTATCACTGGCACAATCTCGGCGCCATCGTTGATACTAAAGACCTGTCGGCGTCCCGTCTGTTCGCGCAAGGCAGACAACAGGTTGTCGTATGTCACACCATGAACAGCCATACGCTCCATCAGGGCACGATACTCTATCGTCAGATCCGAAGCAACAGGTTGTATGGTCACATCGGGAAAGGCTGCCCGTAACGAGTCGGTGAAAGCACGTGCCTGTGCCACTGTTGGCCGGCCGCCATTGGCATTCTGCAGATGTATACTCAAACGGCTGTTTTCGTCACCGAACACCATGTCCAGCAAACTACCCACAGGAGTAAAAGTTACTGTTGCACGCGGATAATGTTGTTGCAGATAATTCTCTATGGAACGTTGGGCCTGCAGCCTCCCTTCCTCCGTGTCGTAACGCAAGTAAGCCATAGCTTCCGAAGCCGTTATCTCGGGCGTATGTGCCAGCAGGAATGTCTGTGCCCCCACCATGGTGGTACTGGTGCGAAGTGTCGAATCGGCATGGATCAGCAAGTCTGCCAGACGACGGTCGTTTTCCTGCTCGGAAATACCGAGATTCCAATCAATGGACATCATAGTATCCTCGTGTGGCACATCGGGAAGCCGCTCCTTGCTCAAAGATTCAAACAGAAATACGGCACAGACCAAACACAACGCGAAGCCACCAAGCACCCAACGCGAGTGGCGCAGCGTGAAACCAAGCACAGACGAATAAGACGACATGAATAATTCCGGTTCTTTCGAAGCGTCAGTCATCAGCCGTTTGTAGAACAGGCGGAAGTAAACGGGGATTACCGTTACTGCAACCAGCAGAGAAGCAAACAAAGCTATGCTGACTGCCATGGCCTGGTCGTAAAACAACTCACCTGCCGTACCGCTTAAGAACACAAGCGGAACAAACACCGAGCATGTAGTCAGTACGGACGACAACATAGGCTGAAACACTTCCCTGGCACCCATTACCACAGCCTTGTCCAGCGGCTCGTAACACATACGCTGGCGTATATTGTCTATTACGATGATAGAATTATCCACAATCATGCCCACTCCGAGAATGAGTCCCGACAGACTGATGACATTGAGCGAGATGCCAAGAATATAAAACGAAAGAATCGTAAGGATGAGCGACAGGGGGATGGTAATGATGACAAGCAACGGCAAACGCACACTACGCATGAATACAAACAACACGATGCACGCCAACGCAGCGCCAAGCAAAAGATTTGTCTGCAGGTTGTCCATCGAATATGTGAGCAGGCGTGTCTGGTCGCGTGTCAGATCGAATGAGAGATCGGGATGTCCGGCCCGTAGTTCTGCCAGCAATGCATCCATGCTGGCCTGCAAATCTTCCATCCGCGCCTCCGACTGCTTCACTACAGCCATGGTCACAGCACGCCGTCCGTCGTGCCGCACGATACCGCCTCCGGTAAGCATGCGCTGTTCCACATCGCACAATTCGCCAAGGTGCAACAGGCGGCCTTCGTGCGGCAGAATGATGTCCTTGATGTCATCCACAGTAAGCAGGGCTGCGTCGAAGTGTATGTTGTACCGGTATATACCGTCCACAATGCTGAGCGAAGACAAAGTTATGTTCCTCGCCTTTATGGCCTGCTCGATGTCGGCAGGTTGCAGTCCAAGCGCCTCCATGCGATCAGGGCGCGGCACAAGCACAATCTCCATGCCTGCCATTCCGCTTATATCCACCATGGCCGTCTGCGGCAGTTGCTCTATGCGCTTACGCAACACACTCCGGACAAACGACGAAAGCTGCATGAAACGCATGTCCGTGGCAGTGCTGTCTTTTAAGGACACGTCAAGATAAAAGGCAGGTATGTCCATGGCACTGGCCTTCACCACCTTGGGGCGTTCCATGTCTTTGGGCAGCCACGTCATCGCACGGTCTATCTTCTCGCCCACCTCAATAAACAGAAGGTCCATATCCGCTCCCGGCTCGAAAGTAAGCGTCACCGTGGCTGCATCCATGCGGCTTTCGCTACCGATGTCTTTCAGACCCGACACCTGTGACAATTGTCCGCGCAATATACTTGTGACATTGTTCTCTACCTGGCGCACAGAAGCACCCGGATAGGAAGCATGCACCGTGATCTGTGGTATATCGATGTCGGGCATGAGCGACACAGGAATATAACGTATAGAAAGGATGCCAAGCACAGCCAACGCGAGGACGCACATACTCACGGCTATGGGACGATGTATGAGGTGGGTCAACATAAACGCTTATTCTCTAATGTGCATTTTAAACAATAAAGGTAGTCCATTCTCAATGTCTTCTGTAGTCACGGTCCGTATTGAATGTTCCGCTATATAGTTCAGCCATTTGTTTTTGCTGTCTTCATCCATAAAGGAGAATGCTGCTGCTTCCACATATGCATACAGCCAATTATCACATAAGGATACGACAATAAACGGATAATACAATTCCCGCTGATCCTTATTGACGCGGATATAGTCCCTTCTTCCTTTGTTGTCTATGAACGAAAAATAAAATCCTTTGGAATCCTGATAATATACAAACCAGCCATTATTCTTGCATGGATACACTTTTACATGGTTTACTATATTGTCCGTGGAAAGCAGAGCTTTGATAAATTTGTCTTGAGACAAAGACGATGTAGCAGAAATAAAGTCGGTTACAGCCTTCTCGTTCTGTATATTCATGCGTATGGCTGGAGTGATTCTGTTTTCCGACACTTTGTATATGATATCGCATAATGGATAAGTAAACATAGCTTCCGTCTGTGATACGTTCACAAAATTTCCTGCCACATATTCATGCGGTTCGGTATACGGGAAAGCGGTACCCGCAACAGCATTCCCTGCACTGTATATGACCAAACGATACACGGCATTAGGTCTGTAACCGGAAAAACCGCCTAACACGACTCCATTACCCAACACACAAAAACTTTGCGGGGCACCGTCAGGGAAACTTCTTTTATAAGTAAGCCTGCCTTTAAAGTCATAAGTCAAGATACATCCGGCTCCTTTGTCTTTAATGTATATGCTGTCTTCCGACATGTACATGCCACCAAAATCAATGTACTCATTAGGACCATGCCCCATTGCGCCTATTGTAGCAAGATAACACCCCTGCTCATCGAACAGACAGACTTGACGACCATCGGCTATCACTAACGTATCATTGTGAGAGGCTACTTGCGCGATTTGCCCAAGCATGTGACTCTCGCTTTCACGCAAAGGCAAAATCACTACCGAATCCGTTTCTGTAGAAATGAAACATTCATTTGACATCGTGTGTTCTTTAGGCCACTCGGTTATGGAATCCACGGTCTCTGCCACAATAGAAGCCTCAGCCGGCATTATCGTTGCATTCCGCTTATTTTGAGAACAACTCATAACGCAAGTAGCCAGAAGTAAGCAATAAACAAATTTTATATTCATATGATTAAAAAAGAAATTCTAACATGTTCAAAACTATTCCCTGATTCTCACAGGAGTATTGTCGGCAAGGTTCAGGTTACCGCTGGTGATTACAACGTCGCCCTCGTGCAGGGTCGTTTCCTTGCGGGCACAGCCTGTAATGGCATGACCGGTGATATTGGATGCCACTATGTCAACATAGGTCCATCGGGCGTGCCCGTTGTCGTACAGAAAAATGACGTTGTAACCGTCGCGTTCCACTACGGCATCCTTAGGCACAACAAACATGCGTGGAACCTTACGCTCCACCACTACGCGTACATTCATGCCATCCACAAAACCATTGTGTCCGGGAATCTGGGCCGTAACCTTGACAAGGCCTTTTTCGCTCACCGTGGGATTAACGCTGACGATATTACCTGCGACCATAAGGCTGTCATCCGTAAAAGGCGTTACCCGCACACGATGCCCCGTGGACACGATGGGCAGTTCAGCCTCCAGCACATTGAATTCCACGCCAAACGATCTATCGTCAATAATGTTGCAGAACTTCTCGGCACGCTGGTGCAGGTGTGCCTCCAGATCGGCTATGCGTCCGCTGACAGGTGCCGTCAGACGACAGTCGTTAAGGTTGCGGCGTGCCGTCTGCAACTGGTATTGGGCAGCATAATGTCCTGACGTAACCTCGGCACGGCGCAGAATGTCAGTCGGAACATCACTCCGTGGATTAAGATCGCTGTCCACGTCATACCCCAATTGCAGAAGTTTATCAGCCAGGTCAACACGTGTTTTCTCCAAATCGCGTTCGGCACGTTCCACTTCGCGCAAATAATCGGTCTCGTCCGTCACGGCAAGCAGCGTACCTTGTTCCACCCACTGCCCCTCACGCACAAGGATGGAGGTAACCAGATCGCTGTGACGCGGCACAAGCATGGATTTTACGGCAGCACGCAGACGTCCGTTGCACACCAGCTCACGGTTGAAGTCGGTAAGGCGAAGTGTCATGGTATCCACATAATTTTCGGTTTGCTCTGCCTGCATGCGCATGGCAGCATTTTCTTTGCTCTCCTTCCCCCCATTACACGACGCCAGAAGAAGTAGCGACAATATTGGAATCAGGTTTCTGTTCATCTTACAAGTTGTTCAAAGTCGGTCGTTATTTCAATGTTGTTGATATAGTTCCACAGTGTACAGCGCTGTATATTATAATAGTTGTTCCAGTAGGTCTGTAACTGACTGATATATTGAGCACGCGCTGCCTCCTTTTCCTGAAGGGCAGTATTCAGTTCAGTCACACTGATACTGCCAGTCTCAAAGCGCTGTAGGCTGAGCGTATAACGTTCATCGGCAATCTCCTCGGCACGGGCAGCTTCGCGACACTGCTCGCTCTGCAGATTAAATTGCATCACCAAGCGTTTCAGTTCCTGCCGATAATTCAGGTCATCCTGCTCTATCTGAGTTTTCACCAAGTCGAGGTTTGCCTGAGCGATGCGAATACGTCCCTTGCTCATACCCCAGTCAAAGATCGGTAAAGAGAGCGATAGCCCCACTATTTCATTGTCCTGCAAGCGATTGTATGCCGCGCCAATGCGGTCGGCCGTATTGCGCAACCCCAGTTCGCTATGTAGCGAAACCTGTATGCCGCGCTGCGACTTGGCTTGTGCCAGGTTGCGTTGCGATTCTATAAGACTGAGTTTCTGCGTCATGGGGTGGGTAGAGGATAGCATGGCCCGCTGCATCACTTCGTTCTCGTCAAGCATAATATCCGGCACATTGTCGGGCACCAACAATTCCACCTCATCCCAACGCATAGCCTGCAGATAGGTGAACAGTTGGAAACGTGCATCGTCAAGCGTTAACTGATTACGTTTAAGGGCCACACGGGCATTGACAGCCGAGAGCTCTAATTGCAACAGCTCGTTTTTGGTCACTGTGCCAAGGGCAGAACGTCGTTGCAGCTGCTCGTACAGACGCCCCCGTTCCTCCGCCGTAGCAACAGCCTGCTTATAGTCCGACTGGGCAGTCAGCACCGAGAAGTAAAGGTTTGTAACCATAACAGCTATCCCCTGCAAAGCCTCCAGATACTGCCGTTTGGCACGTTCGTAAGCCACCGGTTCCGATTTACGGCGCCATTTTAGTGAGTTGTATGTGCGTAGCGGCTGGTCGTAGGTAAGGCGAAGCGGCTGAGTATTGTATGTACGTTGGTCGTAAGTGAACTGGTCCAACCGGTAGAGATACGACTGTAACGATACGGTACCACCCGTAGCCGCAATGTTCTGACTGACAGACAGCGTGAGCGAGTTAGTGAGCGAATTGTTCTCTACGTAATTGATACGTCCGTCCTCATAGTTGCGCACGCTGGTGATGGAGCGGTCATAGTTGAACAGCAAACCGCTCAGTGATGCCGACGGCAATAGCTCGGCACGATACGAACGATAGGTCCAATAACTGCCCAGAAAGGTGAAACGTGCCATCTGCGCATCAAGCGAGTGCTGCTGTGCCAAGTATATGGCATCGGACAAAGAAAGCAATCTGGAAGCACTTGCCGCACTGTGCAACCCAACCGCCAACAATATTAACAATAGCGTTTTCATGGTTAAACTCAATATCAAAGAGTGAACAACGTATATCACTTCGCATGATACATCACGATTGCATAGTCATAATCCTCTTCGGAAGGAACGCTGATATATTCTTGAATTTTGTTCTTCAACTTGCCATCATAACGCTCCATTTCAATCACTCCGATTAAAGCATCTCCTGTCGAAGACAAGATGTTTACTAACGGAAAAGCCTCTGCATCCTCGTTATACCGATACATACGCCTGAAGCATTCGTTACTATTTTTATCTACTACGACATACTCTAAATTAGAAAATGTCAGAAGCAGATAATTTTTGGTTTCAAATATATTGTTAAAGCCTACAAAATCGTCCATATGATCGGCATAAGTCATAATGCTGAAGTTGGTCATACCCTGCAAATCAGAATCAGTCAAGACATTCTTTGCGGTCTGGAATCTGAGAGCATGCTCCTTTGTACTCTTGATTACATCCGAAAATGGGAGAATGTAACGGATGTTACCAGCATAATCACTAAATGAATGCATGCCAACAGCCTCTTTTGTTCCATCCGTTTGGAGCGGTGTTTTTTCTACAACATCAACTTGATTGGTTGAAGTATTCCAACGTGTATAAACTGCATTCTGATCATTAAAAATATAATTTGCCATAAAAAGAAGCCCCTTCTCCTCAAATACCGCATCCTCCACATTCGCGAGCGTTCCTTGAGGCGCTTCTTGCTCGGAAACAAAAGTACCATCCAAAGTATAGGTCATCATTGTATTTTTAAACGAATCCAACAGCCAAACAGTGTCATTGAAAACGGCAAAAGTCGCTATGTTGATGTATTCGCCATGACCATGTCCCCGTTCTCCAATGAAACAGATGAAATCGCCGGATGCCCCATAACAGAACAACCTGTTATTATCCAGCATATAGAATTTGTCCTTATAACAAACAATCTTTCGGGGACCTGTCAATATCGCTTCAGGATTGCGTTTCAATGGTATTACTTCAATTTTATCCACAAACGATGACAGCGGTGCATTTTCTTCACTATAATTGTCATCAAACCCATTTATCACCACTTCATTACATGCCCGTTCCTTGGCACAAGAGGTGATTAGAAAGAAGAGAGCTAAAGCAAGTATTTTTCTCATAATCAAAAATGTTTTTATAATAGTTTTATCTGCCGTGACGAAAGGTCAAAGAATAATCGTCAACATCATTTCAAAAAGTGTATGACTAATGTTTGGGCACTATTTCGTAAACGATGATATAGGGATTAGGGTTGTTGTAATCCACTTGCCCGACGTTCTGTCGAAACCTTTTCAGTTCTTCCGGATACTTCTTGTCAAAGTCGTTATTTTCATTCTTGCCACGAAACAAGTCGTGTATTTCCTTAGCCTCAGTGGCACAGATAATCAAGTCTTTAGTAGTGCCGATCACATTACCAAAAGCTGCTGGAAACAAATCCTTTACTCCATCACGCAAAGATATGCACAATGTCTTTTGAGCATTTTTGTCATACACCAAAGCATACTCCTGACCTTGCAACATAAAATAGACGAATAGATAACGTGCAGTCTCTTGCACACGCTGAAATCGTTTTACGTATTTTGCATCCAACTGCATTTGTTTTATGGGATCATTAACAGCAAACTTTTCTGATTCCGGATACGAAAGATCCCCTAAATCAATGTCGTAAGCTACGGAGAACTTTCCTTTAGTGCAACGATATATCCTGTAATCAGATTCGGCTATCATACTTACTTCATCGTTATTGTTTGAAAAGACAGCGACATCCTTGTTGTAACGGCTTTCCGCTTCAGGATTTATTTCTACATCTTCACCTACTATTTCCATCTGTTCATTCAACATGAAGAAATTGTACGAATGAGCAGGGTCTTCCGTATAATTACCCATGTATCCGATGTATCCCTGCGCTGTCTTTTCCATAGAACAGAATCTTTTAGGAACAGAAAGGGTTCTTAGAAGATTCTTTCCTTCCAGATCAAAAACCAGCAACTTTTGCCCTTCACGACTTAAAAGATACAGTTCCTGCTTCGCTTGGTCTATAAAGATGTCACTCAAATCGATATACTCATTGTATGCATGCCCTTTACGGTCTATTTCTGAAACGAGTTTTCCTTTGTCGTCCAAAATAAGGACCTTCATTTGAGTTTCATCCATGATGTAGTATAAAGACTTAAATACCAATACTTTCCTTATATTCCCAACCATTATATCGGACTCTGGCTGAAAAATGGAATAAAGCTCAAGAAAATCTATTTGAGTTGGTGACACAGCATCATTTATATCTTTCAGTAAAATCTTACTCTGATTAGAGGGGGAAGTACAGGATGTCAGCGCAAGCACTATAAATATCAATAAATATATTGATCTATTCATATTCAGATAACCTGCTTTGGGATTCATAAATTGATTGTTTCTAATTAACTCAAATGACATAAAATGGATAGCAGTAAAAAGGCTTTTTACTAAATTAGTCGTGTTAATGATCTTCATATGTCTTAATTTTAGGTTTAATAGTTTCAAAGTTCTGAAAAGGCCTCCAAACAGCCAAGAAAATGAGCGTGCAAAAACGTGCATTTTGCTTCGCTGTGTGCAAAAAGTGTGCAAACAGCCGTCAAACAGCCTACAGCGACCTCACAAACTCGTCCCACGCCTGCGGAGAAGACTCGGGCAACGAGAACTTCACACTGAGGCGACGGCGGATACTGGTCACGGCCGTAGGAGTCAGATGGAGGAAAGCGGCTATCGACTTGATGGAGAAGTCGGCACGTATCAGCAGGCTGACGCGGAGCTCCTGGCGGCTGACACGAACAGGGCCTGTCGTCAGCTTGCGCAGGAAGCCGTCGAGCAACTGGTCGGCCTCGGTCTCCAACTGTTGCCAGTCGTCTTCGGTGACGGGCGCGGCTGTCGTTTCCTTTTTGCGGAAAAGCAGGCAGGCATCCGAAACGGAAAAGCGTTGTTTCATCAGACGGCGGCGCTGTTCTTCCTCTTCCAGACAGCGCAAGGTGTGTGCCAACAGCTGTTTTTCGTCAGTCAGTTGCCGGCAACGGCTTTCGCTGTCGGTCAGCTGATGGGAAGCCGACTGAAGCTGTTCTTCCAGCAGACTGATACGTCGGCGCGTATCTTCCTGGTACTGAATGCTGTTGCGATAGGCCTCGGCCTGCAACTGCTCAGCCACCTGCAGACGCAGACGCATGACCTTGCGCCGATGCAGATAATAGAGCGTACCGCCACACGCAAACAGGACAAACGCTACAATAATGGCGACATTCGTCTGACGCTGACGCAGGTTCTGAAGCTTCAAACGCTGATTCTCCTGTTCACGGAGCTGGTAATTGTAATGTGAATGAGCGCTTCGGACCTCATCCTTTTTGGTCAACTTATGAATGGAATCGCCCAACAATAATGCCTGATAAAGATATTCGGCAGCAGGTATGATTTCTCCCCGCGACAGATTAATTTCGGCCAACCCTCTATAGACTATCTCCTTGACATCTACCGAACCATATAATAATGACTTATGATAATACCACTCCGCGGAATCTATGTTATTAGTAAAATGATAATACCGGGCTGCAATGCTATAAGTTCCACTCCGGCTATTTTTTGAAACATCCTGCAAAGCGATTTGCAACGAACGATGAGCAGCTTCATAATTCTCTTCTTGCATATATAAACGAGTCATCAAAGCCTGAACCCCATTTCCTAACTGTTTCTTTCCTAACAAAAGACTTAACTGATAGGCACGTTGATAATAATATAAAGCGCTGTCCTGTTGCTCCAAAAACATAAATACCTGACCGATGTCCCTGTTACTATATATCATGCCCACACTATCCTGAAGTAAGATTTTGCATTGCAAGCTTTGCCTGTACGCATCCAATGCTTCAAAATAAAGATACTGTCCTTTGAACAACGTCCCCATCTGCGAAAGAACCAGCTTTTTCACCGTCATATCCACCCGATCCTTATCCTCGCGCATCACGTCGA